>Ga0207415_1000599_pt1 | contig 24203 bp, 20 predicted proteins | sample Passage237A_FD_187369 | JGI IMG/M metagenome (GOLD analysis project Ga0207415, IMG submission 187369) | Cellulose adapted compost microbial communities from Newby Island Compost Facility, Milpitas, CA, USA - Passage2 37A (SPAdes) (version 3) ...
CAAGGTGGCAGCAGAGGAAGATCCCCAGTCCGATCTGGCCTTTGAGGCCGACACAGAAACACCCGCCTGAGCCTCAGGCCCAAACACGCCGCCCTCGGGGGTGGTCAGCAAGGAGATTCCCTTTGGCTTCAGGCTTGCAAGATCTGCTCAAGCTGCTGGCTCAGCCGGCCGCCAACCAAACCCTGACCGGCCTGCTGCACGGGCTGGAAAAGGAAAGTCTGCGCATCACGCCCCAGGGCACACTGGCGCAGACGGATCACCCAAAAACCTTGGGTTCAGCGCTCAAGCACCCGCATATCACCACCGATTACAGTGAAGCGCTGCTGGAGTTTATTACCGATCCCTTTCCGCGCATTGATCAGCTGCTGGAGCAGCTGGACGATATTCACCGCTTCAGTTACGCCCAGCTGGCGTCGCTCGACGAGCGCCTCTGGCCCGCCAGCATGCCCTGCAGGCTGGAAGGAGACGAGCGTATTCCGCTGGCGCGCTACGGCAACTCCAATGCGGGCCTGATGAAAACCATCTACCGCCGCGGCCTGGGTTACCGCTATGGCCGTGCCATGCAGACCATCGCCGGGATTCACTACAACTTCTCCCTGCCGGACAGCCTGTGGGAAATCCTGCGTGCGGAGGAGGGCAGTCGGGAGCTGCTGCAAAATTACAAAACCCGGCGCTATTTCGACCTGATTCGCAATTTTCGCCGCTATTTCTGGCTACTTATCTACCTGTTCGGCGCATCTCCCGCCGTTTGCGGTTCCTTTGTGAAAGGCCGGGAACACCGGCTGCAGCCGCTGGACCCGGAGGGCTACACCCTCTACCTGCCCTATGCCACCTCGCTGCGCATGGGCGATCTGGGCTATCAGAGCAGCGCCCAGGAGGCACTGCTGGTGGACTACAACCAGTTAACCAGCTATCTGCAAACCCTGTGCGGTGCCATTACCCGCAGCCACCCGGCCTATGCCGATATAGGTCTGCTGGACGAGCAGGGCCAGTACCGTCAGCTCAACACCAGCCTGCTGCAAATCGAAAACGAGTTTTACTCCAGCATCCGCCCCAAACGCCCGGCCCGCTCCGGCGAAACTGCGCTCCAGGCTCTGCGTCTGGGCGGGGTGGAATATATCGAAGTGCGCTGCGTGGACCTCAACCCCTACGAGCCTCTGGGCGTGACCCCCACACAACTGAGAGTCATGGATGCCTTCCTGCTGCTGTGCCTGATGGAACCCAGCCCGGAAACCGACGCAGAGGAATACCGGCAGATACAGGAAAACCAGAAGCGCATCGTCTATGAAGGGCGCAAACCGGGACTGACGCTGCGCCACAAAGGCGAGGAAGTGGCGATGAGCAGCTGGGCGCAATCCCTGCTGGAACAGATGCAGAAGTGCGCGCAACTGCTGGATCAGGCCTGGGGCGGGGAAGAATTTCAGACAGCGGTGGCGGAGCAGATGGCCAAGCTGTCAGATCCGGCGCTGACACCCTCTGCGCGGGTTCTGGCGGATCTGCGGGCCAACAACCAGAGCTTTTTCCGCCATACACTGGAGCTGGCCGAAGCGCATCGCACCTACTTTGCCGCGCGCGCGCTTGGTGATGAGCGCAGGGCATGGTTTGAACAACTGGCACAGACCTCGATTCAGGCCCAGGCCGAGCAGGAGGCAGAAGCGCAACAGGCATTTGCCGACTACCTGGCCAGCTACTACGCCCAGTACGAATCCTGCCGCGGTTGCTGCTGACGCAGCCTACTGCTGAATAATCAGGTTATTGAAGTAGACATCCACCACACCGCTCTTGCCATCCTCGGCGGTGATCAGGTCGTTGATCTCCTGGAGGGCGGTTTTGCGCAACCGCTCCTTTCCCTCCTGTGTGCTTACATCTTCCTCGCTCTGACGGCTGAAAAGCATCACCAGATTGTTGCGAATCAGCGGCATATGGTGACGCACGGAGTTGGCCGACTCCATATCGTCCACCCGCACCGACATCTCCGCCTTGAGGTATTTGAGCCGCCCCTTGCCGCCGTAATTGACCACAAAAGGCGGCGCCAGAGGAATATAGGTGGTGCTGACTGATGCCGGCGCTGTGTCGGACGAGGCATCAGCTTCCTGGGCCAGAGCCCACACACTCGAACCGCCCAGGCCCAGTAACAGGCAAAGTCCTGACAGATATTTTGTACAAACCTTCATGCAAGCTCCCGGAATAGCGTTGACAGGTCAAGGATAGTCAAACTTTACCCTTCCTTGTGGGTCAATCAGTCGTTTTTTATCCTTCTTGTCACACTCCGGGAAAATTACTCGCGATCAATTTTTTGTGTAGACTCTTGCCATCTCTAATAAAGGATTCCCTATGTCTCTCTCTCTGCCCCAAATACGCACCACCAACCTGATCCTTTTTCTCGGTTGCGCCGGCCTGCTCGCCATCGCCTTTTATCTGCAGTTTGTCGAAGGCATGGAACCCTGTCTGTTGTGCCAAACCCAGCGTTTTTGCGTGGGACTGGTAGGGCTGATGGGACTGCTCGCCTTCCTCCACAACCCGCGCTCAACCGGCCGCCGCGTCTATGCAACTCTGGGTGTGTTCTTTGCCGCTGGCGGCATCTACTTCGCCAGTCGCCAGCTCTGGTTGCAAAGCCTGCCAGAACATCTGGTGCCCGCCTGCGGCCCCACGGATATCGGCTACCTGATGGACGTACTGCCCTTTCTGGATGTTATACAAAAGATGCTGCACGGCGACGGCAACTGCGCCCACGTCGACAAGGTTTTTGGAGTGACTATCCCGCTCTGGAATCTGCTGGCGTTTGGCGGCATGGCGCTGGTCAACCTCTGGCAACTGCTGAGACGAGGCTAAAGCCAACGGATATCTTGCCCGGCGAGGCTGAATAGCCTAAGGTGGAGCACCTTAACTATAAAGCTGTAGTGACCAAGGAAATTTTTCATGCTCGACAACTGCAAATCCGCCAAAGAACGCTGGGGTGGCGTCAATCAAATTATCGACCGCTGGCTACAGGAACGTCAGGACATGCTGGTGCAATACTGCGCTCTCAGCGGTTTGAGTAAAACGCCAGACAACACCAGCGCGCGGGAAGAAAAGTTGCGCCGTCTTTGCCAGATCATGGTGGATTATGTCTCCGCCGGTCACTTCGAAGTCTACGATCAGCTGATGCGCGAAGGTCGGGATTTTGAAGATCAGGATGCCCTGCGCGAAGCGGGCGACCTCTACGAACACATAGACGCCACTACCGAAAAAATTCTCGACTTCAACGACAAATATCAGGAGACAGACGACCTCTCCAGCCTCGATCAGGATCTGTCCGATCTGGGCGTGGTACTCGAAGCGCGCTTCACCGCCGAAGACCGGATGATTGCCGTGCTTCATATCTCCCACAAAGATCTGGTCAGTTAAACACTGAGCCTGCGGAATCGCGTCATGAAGCGCCCGCTATTGATTGCACTCACGCTCTCCCTGATTGCCTGCGGCCAACCCGGGCCGCTGGAATCCACCCAGCTGGCTGCGCGCAATATGTATTCAGCCGCCCTCAGCCAAAACAGTGAACTGGCCTTGATTGGCGCCGCCTATCACGGCGGCTCGCTCTGGCGACTGAGCGACAAGGAGCGGTTGTTCGACTGGAATCATCGCAAGGACGAACATACCGATATCACTGTTGCCGATTTTTCTCCCGACGGCCAATGGGCGCTTACCACCGACAGCAAAACCCTGGTGCTCTGGGATACACAGAGCGGCGCCGGTGAGCGCTTCTGGACCGCGCCTGCGGATGTGCTCGCACTGGATCTGGGCGCCAATGGCAATCTGGCATTACTGGGGCTGGCAGATCGCACGGCGGTTATCTATGCCGCCAAACGCGGCGGCATTTTGCGCACACTGCAACACGCTGAAAGAGTGAACTCGGTTGCCCTGAGTCTGGACGGCAAGCGCGCCATCACCGGTGCCGATGATCGCTCCGCGATTGTGTGGGATACAGAATCAGGCAAGTCATTGCACAGCTACACCCACAAGGACCCGGTGCAACTGGTAGCGCTCAGTCCCGATGGTCGCCGCGCACTCTCGGCAGCGCAGTACGACAGTGTGGTGATCTGGGATACAGAGAGCGGCGAGCTGATTTGGGATATGCCCCTCAAAAAAGGCTGGCTGCAAAGAGGCATGAGTTTCAGCAGCGCAGTCTTCAGCGCTGATGCCGCCTGGCTACTCACCGGCAGAGTGGACGGGGTTGTGGAGCTGTGGAGTCTGCAGGACAGAACCCGCATCTACGAATGGCGACTGCCCAAGCGCAAGGCTTTTTCACCTCAGAGCCCCGGAGTGATTGCGCTGGGCTTCGGTCGTGAAGGCAATCGTTTTTATGCTGTCAGCAGCGATGGATTTGTACATCAATTGGGTTATTGATTGTGGCTTTCATCAATCGCTGTTGAGCTTGCCCATCCTGCCGCGAAAAGCATCGGCAATCCCTCTAAGCATATGCAGAACATTCTGCTTCTTGTTGGGCGCATAAATCGAAAAGGCCAAAAAGATTTTCATACTGCGCACAACGTCCATGGCTCGCCAGCGCCAGCCGGTTCCTGGCTGCAAAATCATCCACCACTGATTGCGCATCTGGTAATAGAGACGGAACGGAGAGTGCAAGGGCCTGGGCCGCCCCAAAACTACAAACTGGGCCTCGCCAAGAGAGTGCTGCATTTTGGCAGCACCCACACCCAGAAGACGAAAGCCCTTGCGGCGAGCACGCCAACACCATTCGGTATCAACATAATCGATAAACAGATCATCCTGAAAACGGCCTACCTGATCCAGCGCCTCCATTGAAATCAGCGAACCGGAGGAAATCAGATGGTCCACCTCGACACATTCGCCTTCAGCACAGGGAATGCGTCTCAGCCGCAATCCACGCAAGGCCACAAAGGGTGGGGCATATTGACCTTTCACATCCTGATACATAGGGCCGACCGCCGCCACCGGACCATTGGCTAGCACCTCGGGACAGGTCATCACCTCAAGCAACTGCGCCACCATATCGGAGGCCGGACAACTGTCCTGATCGAAAATCAGCAGATGAGTAGCATTCATGGCGCGGGCAAGATCAATGCCCTGATTATAGGTAGACGCCAAACCAACATTGGTTGGGTTGCGAACCAGATGGAGATTATCCAGGGAGGGGATAGTGACTGGTTTATCGGAGGCATTATCAAAGACAGCTACTGCCGCAACCTGCGGATACACCGCCTGGATGAGGTTAGCCAGCTGAGCAATATCTGGATTAAAAGTGACAATCAGCGCAAGAATCTTCACGCTACAACCCTGTCCTAACAAACCGACCCCTTGGCAGTTCCCAAGTCCCGATACGACAAAAAAAGTGACCTATTCGGAACAGATCAGAATAGGTCAGAAATTTGCCAAAAGTGTAACAGGACAAGAACCCAAATGCTGCCAGCCAATCATCAAAAAACTGAAAAATTATCGTTTTATAATGTTTGTCTATTAGGGCTTGAGGGGGCCATCTGCACGGTTAGTCAATGGATAGAGCCCACCTGTCCAGACGCGGGACTCGATTCAGCTGGAAATCAGGGAATTCTATATTCAAGTTGGGGTTATAGCAGGGATCGTTCGCCAGTTCATCGCGCCAGGTTTGCATCATATAGTTGACCTCCCGCACAAAGCGAGCACGCTTTTCAGGATCTATGTCCTGACCCCGCGTAGCCGATTCATGATGGTATAACTCGGCATAGGGCGTCCAAACGTTTCTGTATCCAGCCTTGATCAAGCGGATACAGAAATCTATATCATTAAAGGCAACCGCCAGATTTTTCTCGTCAAGCCCACCGACTTGCTCATAAACACGTTTACGCACTAACAGGCAAGCAGCAGTAACAGCAGAAAACTCCTGCGCCACACTAGCTCGAGCAAAGTATCCATGCTGCTCTCGGGGCATGTACAGATGCGCATGATTAGCCACTCCACCAACACCCAATATCACGCCTCCATGCTGCAGAGTATTATTGGGAAACCACAACTTGGCACCCACGGCACCAATCTCTGGACGAATGGCGTAGACCAGCATTTCTTCCAGCCATTCCGGGGTAATAACTTCAATGTCATTATTGATTAAACCCACAACTTCACCCTTTGCTTCCCTAACAGCCAGGTTATTTAGCCGACTGAAGTTGAAGGGACTATCATCGCGTATTACACGGATAGTTTTATCATTTTCCAGTTTACGCAAGTATTTAAGAGTCTCAGGATCATCTGATCCGTTATCAACAACAATAATCTCAAAATCTTTATAAGTAGATTTAGTAAGTATGCTATTCAGACATTGCTTCAACAAAGCCAAGCCATTACGAGTAGGAATAATCAACGACACCATAGGGCATGGCTTGGGCAACTCGTATTTAACTCTGTATCCATAACCCTCAAAACTTACTTCAGCCTTTATCTCAATACGTGCCAAGTGCTCAGCAATAGCCCGCTCGCCCGCGATAGCAGCATACGGCTTTATGCCAAGAGAAAGGGCTGTACTTCTTTCATGAACACGCCAGTGATATAAAACCTTGGGAATATGTATTATCTGATCATGGCTTATGTGTTCGATAGCACGCAGTATCAGATCATGATCTTGCGAGCCTTCAAATCCTGTACGAAATCCACCAATTTTTTGTACTAACCCACGACGGATAAGCCCGAGATGACTAAAGCAGTTCTGCGAAAGAAATAAGGTGTAGTTCCAATTAGGCTTAAAATAGGGAGAATTTCTATAGTTGTATTCATCCAGTTTATCTTCATCGGAATAGATCAATTGTGCATCTGGATTCTGATTAATCGTGCGCACAACCCAATACAAAGCAAAGCTATGCAATAGATCATCATGATCAAAAAGTGCAATCCAATCACCTTTGACCAGAGCAAGCGCAGAATTTGAAGCGGCCGAAATATGGCCGTTAACCTCTCGGCGAACAATTTTTATACGTTCGTCCTTTTCTGCATAACTTTCCAAATAAGGCCATAATTCTGGATTGCTTGAAGCATCATCCGCGATACAAAGCTCCCAGTTTTCATACACCTGAGAGAGAACAGACTCTATAGCCTCACCCAGCCAGGTTAAATTGGAATTATAAGTAGGCATTACTATAGAGATCAGCGGCTTTATTTTCATTTCAGAAATTTCAGTCTTGGCCTGATCTCTATGCTCATCTCCCAATTCTGACAATTTAATCCATTCTTGGTAGTCGATAGAATTGCCACGATCATAGGCATCACTACAACGAATCAAATACGTTTTTAATCCAGACGCCCCAAAAGTTGAGTATTGATTAAAAAGTATCTTCAGGACCTCTCCGTAATTGTCATGGCGTCGGCGCAGATATTTTATAGCTTTAATGGACACCCGCAGACGTGCCAAAAGCTTATCCAGAATAGAGGGAGGGCAGGGCAGCCGGCCTTCAAAGAATCCGAAATAACGAAAGTGATGCTTTGCCGACATTCCATGAGCAGCAACATCCGGATATTTTTCAAGGTACCAATCAGACCTCAGACGAAACCAAAGTTGCCAATACAATCTTAATTTAGTAACTGCACCACTGATAACATTCCATATACAAAGTATTGAAAAGGTTAAAAAACGGAAACTGTAATCAAGCAGCGTAGGTTTACAAGGATATCGGCCCTCGGCTCGACCAAATTTAAGCCAATGCTCTTTGGCCGACATGCCGCTTTTATGAACATCCGGATAACGCTGAAGATACCAATTTTCATCCAATTTTTTTCCAAACATAACAAGCTACATCCTTCGCATCATTAGCGTAACCAATGTATCAAATATTATTTCCAACGTCGGCCTTCTGCCTTGCCGAACATAACGAAATGCTGACGCGGGTCAACGCCAGCTGCCTTGACATCAGGATGTAATTCCAAATAACGCTTTGGAATAAAATCTCGCGGCAAGCCATTATCGTAGTAAATCTTGTCCGTAGGAGGTTTTCCAATTGAAGATATTGCCGATTTAACAAAGGCCTTATCTACCGGAAAGCCACCAACTTGGTGATTCAATTTTTCACCAGTAACTATGTCTACCAGATCACGAAAATGAATTCGGCCTATAAAAGGATCGGATAGCAGCGGAGTGTAGTAAGCACAATTCTCAAAAAAATAATGAGTGACCTGGCTCCAGCGAGTACGATTCTTATCCAACAACGGGCTGCCGCCATGTAACAAATTGGCAGCCCATATCAAAGCCTGGCCTTTTTTGGCATGAAATGAAAAAGGCTCCATTTTTTGTTTTTTTATTAGAGCGGCCCACGCATCTATATAACGTCCGTAATGACCATACTCCATGACCTGATGATAGGAACTGATATCCAATTGCTCGTTGGTGAGGATGGGCCACTTATGTGAACCCGGGTAGTAGTGCAAAGGCCCGTTGGTTTCATCGATATCTTCCATGGCCACCCAAACGCCGCACATAAAGCGCTCAGGAAAGGAACTGAAATGTGCAGAGTCGGAATGAGTCGCCTGCTGGGTTCCCACAGGAAAGTTCAGCGTCTGAAACGGAATTGCTCTTCGTCCATAGAGCTTGTCCAACAATTCCAGAATTTTGGTATTACTGGCTATTTCCTTGACATCTTTATTGGACTTCCACGCATCCTGAATGCGCAAACTGGATTGCTTTCCAGCCTTCCAGTCATCCCAGTTATATTTATTTTGCAAACTTTTGCGAATACGCTCGACACGAGCGTCAAAGTCGTCATCGGGGAAATCGATAATTGCGAATCCCTTTTCGTTAAGTTCCCGGGCTATGGCAATGGTTTGTTCATCCATTTCGGATGAAGAGAATATTTCATCAAAAAATGGACTCTCACATAACGGGATTCCAGGAATAGTGTCTTGCATATCCATATCTATTGCATTCATAAGAAATTATCGAAAATCTTCCAGGCAAAGATCCTGAAAAGTTACATCCAGGGTAGCGCTTACACCCGCTCCAAAGATAACCAGGTGTTGTACAGCTTCATATATTCATCAGCCATAGCCGCGCAGGTTTCCGCCGCACCACTCTCCTTCTGCCAGCGAATAACAGCCTGCTGTTTTTCGTGCCAGTTATCCGGATCGCGAACCTGTGCAATAACCTCTTGCAAAGCCGCTGTATCCCTATCTTTTAACAACCAGCCGGCTCTATGCTCAGCAATTCGATCGCCCACAGCGCCTATAGGGTTGGCTATCACAGGCACACCTACAGACCAGAGCTCTGTTAGGGTATGGCACCAGGTCTCAGGCCAGATGGACAGGATTGCGCCACAGTGAGGCTTTATTCTGGCCACACGGTGCGCAAACTCTCCGCGCCGATAAGTGCCATGTACGATGATATTGGGTGGCAGTTCTTCCTCCGTCAGGAGCGAGCCTAGTATATGTATTTCGATAGCTTCACCCAGCTGCGCCAATTCACAAATCAATCGCAAACCCTTGGCTTCATTGATATGTCCAGGGCAAATAATGCGCAACTTTTCACCACTATCAGGCCTTTCGGCCAAGGTATAGAACTGACCAAAATCACGGCCGTGATGGATTATCGGAAAGGGCTTTTCCGCCAAATGGGGATAACGCTCAAGCAAGAGATCCTTGGCGACAGCACTGGTCGTTACCAACACATCACAAAGTTGCAATGTTCGTGCAAATTCCTGCTGCCAGGTCTGTATTTGTTCATGTTTTAACTGGCGGAACGCATCCTTTGGCCAGATTTCATGCTGACACACGCCCTCGCCGGAGGTACATACCGCTCCACAATAGGTCATCCTATCGTCGAGTAGCTTCACTGTAGGACACAGGGTATAGAAATCGTGAATAGATTTGACGATCGGAATACTCAGTGCCTTGGCCACATGCAAAAGCCCCAGGCCATGCCAGGCCAGATGACGGATATGCACCAACTCGACCGACCACTCCATTAACCAGCGACCGACAACCTCGTCATATTCATCGCTGGTATGGGGCAGGGCATGTATGGGCTCCGCCAGTTTGTGACTGGCCAGATCCTGAAAAATACCTGACGAGAAGTGCTTTAACGTGAGAGTCTGGCTGTCCGAATGCAACAGCAGACATTCTATTCGGTTATCCAGCGCTGCCATCAAATCCTGATTGGTTTGTGGAGTGCCGCCAGTAAGCGTTGAAATGACAAACAAAACACGGGGTTTGATATCAGCGCGAACACTTTCCGGCATATTGGCCAGCGTAGCTATACGCTTGCGCAAGGCTTTCACCTTATTAGAGCCAAACGCCTGACTTACCTGATGAGGATAATCCGGATAGCGTTCCAGCAAAGCCGAACGACCGGCAATCAAAAGCGCCGCCTTGTCTTCACCGAAACTGGCGGCACCCTGGTGATATATATAGGTTGCAGGATCAATCAGGTGTTGCCACCCACGAGACCGGGCGCGCATACAAAAATCATTTTCTTCGCCATATCCGCGCGGAAAGGCCTCAGCATCAAAGTCACCTACATCGCGCAAGGCATCGCGGCGAATGTACATGCAGAAGCCGTGACCGGTTGGCACTGCAATTGGCTCAACCACATTGGCCTGATTTATGGCACGAGCAAATCTATCCAGCGTGAATCCTTCTGGCAGCCTATTTCTCCCGCTATTGGGCACAGAAAATGGGCCTGCATTGTTGGAAACAGGTGTTACTGTCGCTATCTTCTCACCGGAGTAAGCAAGATATCGCAAGTGACGCGCAAAACCCGGCGTCACCTGGGTATCAGAATTCAAAATAATGACATCTGCGTCTTCTGCCAGAGCCATACCCTTGTTAACTGTCCGACTAAAGCCCTGGTTGGACTCGTTCACATAAATTGTGAACAAGGGATGAGACTGATACTCAGACAGCAACTCGTCAATTGCAGGATCTGTACTGGCGTCATTAATCAGCAACACCTGTCCAATACCTGTGGAATGCCTTGCAACTGACTGCAAACAAAGGCGCAAACTATCCGCCGCATTAAAAACGGGAATGATCAGAACAGGCAGTGGGCGTGCCGCCAGAGTTTGATAGAAGGTCGATCTATCTGCTTTTATGTGCCCAGAACTGCCCAACTGCTGCCACCAGAATCCTTCGCTCCAATCCCTGACGGGTTTAAGGCCTGCGGCCTTTCCATAAAGCAGATAGTGAAAAAGTCCGGAAGGTTGATTCAGTGGTTCGGTTAACTGGCTTAGATAATATTCTTCATCGAACAAGGGACCTGGCGCCCGACCTTCAGCGGCACCAAATAAAAAGTAATGCAATGCGGGATCAATACCAGCGGCAACAACATCCGGGCTATTGGCCAGATACCAGCCAGCGTCAAACCATTCGCTGCGCAGCAATAGCCAAATGCGATGATCGATAGGGGCACCTTTCCAGGCGTCTGGCATGGGGCCGGGTTGGCGGCCTTCGGCTTCTCCATTTTTTAAATAGTGCAGCGCCGCATCCGCCCCGGCATCGGCCACATCCGGGTTGTTTGCCAGATACCAGTCAGCATCAAACCAGCTGCTGGCTTTTAACCGGGCCAGCTGACGCTCAAACTCCAAAGCTGCCTTTTCTTCCTCTGTCGGTCCCGGCCTGCGACCTTCGGCCTCACCAAAGAGCAGATAGTGAAGCGCCGGATCAGTACCTGACGCGGCCAGGTCAGGGTTATTTTGTAGATACCATTCGGCATCAAACCAGTCTGCTCGACGCAAACTATTCAGGCGTTCTTCAAGCAGCGCCTTGGCCTCAGCTTCCTCAACTGATTCGGACCCAGTTTCGCCATCCGCCGGAGGTCCGGGCAGGCGGCCTTCAGCCTCGCCAAAAAGAAGGTAATGCAGCGCCGGATCCTGTCCTGCCTCAACCACATCGGGGTAATGTGCTTGATACCAGTCAGCATCAAACCAGTCGCTGGAGCGCAATTTCTCCAATTGCCGCTCCAGCTCAAGAGCGGTTCGCTCTTCCGGACTGGGGCAGGACCGACGACCTTCCGCGCGGCCAAACAACAGGTAGTGAGTTGCCGCATCCATACCAGCAGCAGCAACGTCCGGGTTATAACCAAGATACCAGTCTGCGTCGAATTGCCCGCTGGCAAGCAGCGCCTCACGCTCCAGACGCAGCTTATCTTCCGGTTTAGCGGAGGGGGTTGATTTTTTTTTAAAAAAGCTCACGTAGGTGTCCAGTGTGAAAGAGCGCGCTTGGTAGTCAAATCAATTCCATGAGTTCGCGATGTTATCACATTGATTGATACGTCATTTGTAGAATAGCTGAAGGGTGATTCGCGGAGAATCAACCTACAGCTTCGCCAGCAGCTCATCAATGTGGGGAGAGAACCGGCTTTCCCAAGAATTGTTCTCAATAAACCCTTCGAGACCCGAAAAAGCTAATTCATGGCTTATGAGTTTCTGGCAAAGTCCCAGAAAATCTTCATGATCCCTGGCAATAAATACGCCATCACAGGATGGTATGTTGCTTACACTGGTACAAACAGCCGGTATTCCGTTAGAAAGGTAAATAAATACTTTAAGCGGGTTCATGTTATCTGTTAAAGGGGTCTTTCTATGAGGAACCAGCCCCAAAGAAAAAAGACGAACTACCGCATTAATGTATTTATATTCAATGACACCCAATAGACGAATATTGGAATATTTTTGCAAATCCCTTACAGCGGGGTTGGCATGTGTAGATCCTACCAATGCAATTAAAGCGTCGGGGTAACGCTTAGCAATATTTTCAATCAGTGGTATATCAATCTTGGATTCAAGATTACCTACAAAGCCTAAAATAGGACCAGAGAAATTCTTCAACTCATTATAAAATTCGTTATCTTCCGGCTCGCTTATTTCCGGATTGGATTCGCACCCATTAGGAACCAAACGAATCCCCGAATAAAAGCCACTCATACTATCAATAACTGATTGACAGTTCGCAAATACCATATCGGCCTTTTCGAGAAGATTGCGATAATGCTCTGTAAGCGATTCAATCTGATGTTCACTAATGCCTGGCCAGCAACGATGATCGTCAACAATATCAACAACCACTTTTCCAGGCTTAAACGTATCTATAATATCCTCGGCACTATCAATTTTTGGATAAAACCAAAATATGGTATTGGTGGTGTTTATCTGCTCCCGATCAAAGACTGATTGCAAAAATGAAATATATTGCTTTTGATCAAATTTATTCTCATATATAAACAAATCATAGCTGAGTCTTTCGTTATCCAATTCGCCTTGGCGCTTTCGAAAGGCAATTTGAGATATTTTTTTATCATGGGTAAGTTCGTGGCTGTGAGCACGTCGGGAAAGATCTGCAGTAGAAATAGGAGCATCCAATACAAGTACATTGCCCAAGTCCTGTCTGGCTGCCAAATACTTGATCAGCATATCTGATCTTCGGCCATACAGCCCTGTATCATTTTGCTTCCAGAAAACAACCACATCCGGTTTGGATACATGTGCAGATAATCCAAGCCTCCTTCTCGCATAAGCAATATTGAAACCTATGCTGGAATGCAATTCGGGATAGCGCCTTAAATATCTCTTGAAATAGATAATCGATTCTCTATAACGCCCCATACGCAGAAGCTTGTTGCCTTCCTGCAGCAGGTTTATAGATTCATATTGATGGGGCATATTGCGAACAGCCTTAGGCATGCATCCTTTGAGAAAAATCGTCAGAGTGCTTTATCTGGGGGCATGTCTGAACCAAGCCACCATATCTTTCTCTGCGTCCAGGGTTCATCTGGCGCAGACCAAAATTCATCATCTTCTGGCAATCCTAGAGGCAAGAAGATGACAGATGTGAGATACAGGCTACCAGTGGAGATGTATTCCTCCCCCAAAGCGGGTTGATGCCCATTTAGCCCTACAGTAAGCCAGCCATTTTCATCATAGTTATTAGGATTTACCAGGGTTTTCTCAATAACTGCCCAAAGGGCACATCTAACTTGTGCCGGAGATAAACTCGGAGGAAGTAATTTTTTCCAGGCTAATAACGCTAGCAGATGAAAAGCAGCACCACGATAAGCTATTGAACGCCCAATAGGTGGAAATGTCCCATCCGGCCCTATCATTCGTTCCTGCACTTCAGCGTAACGCTTCGCCCTTTCGAGAATTTTAATCCCTAAATTATCCCAATCTTTCAGCTGACCTTTCAGGGTCTGGGTGATCTGTAAAAGAAAAGGCAATATGACATAGCTGTTATAGTAATCGGCATGAAAGTGCGGACCATCACCATAATGCCCATCGCCCAAGTACCATTGCTCATGTTGTCGCAAAGCATAATCAATCCGCATTTTGTCGTAGTCTTCTCCAACCATAAAGAAAAAGGCTTCGACCATTGCGGAAAATAACAGCCAATTATTAAAGTGCGGTTTGATTGCACGAGAAGTTTTAAATGCAGCAATAACTTGCCGCTTGGTATTCTCAGGTAATCCCCCCCATAAAACTTTTGGTGAGCGAAGAAAAGCCAGAGCAAAAAATGCAGTATCAACCAGTGGTTGAGTCCCTTGGTTATAGTTTAAAAAATCAGGCGATGCAGGATCAGTAACCGAATCAATCCCCCGATAAAGCTCATCAATTGTGAACCCGGCATTTTCCAAATGGTTCGTTTCAACAAGCGGAGCCACGCCAGACAGTATTCTTCCGACAAACTCCAAATGCGTTGAAGATATGTAACGCGACGGGGAGTCTGAACCCTTTATTGGCAACATACATTTTAATTGCTGATCCGCGAATATTTGCAGTTTTTCAGCAACTACCAATTGAACTATGGAAATCCAGTTGTTTCTCACTGATGCTCCTTTGTGTCGCTATCAAGGAAGCTGTAATACTCTTCAGGTACACCGCAAAATATAACCTCATCGCGTGGGATAACACTGAATCGGATATCTGCTCCTTCTTCGATTAAAGTGTTGTACATGGGCGCTATGTAGAATTCACCTCCCTGCAGCTGATTAATGTCCTTTGAAATTTCTTTTTCAAAGATTCTTATAAAATCAGATGAACTATTGAAGTAATACAAGCCTGTGCAACAAAATTCTGATATTTCCTGCTTCTCAGCAGTTTGTTTAACCCTTTGACTTCCTTTGGTTTCAGGCAGGACATTACTCCAGTTTGTTCCTGACCCAATAAAGGTCTCCAAATATCCATCTATCTCCGAAATATTAAATTCCGTGGGAAAAGAAAATCCTGGCCGAAAGGTATCAATATTAAATATTGTTAATGATTCTTCGGCACATGAAATCTCTTTTATACCCAAATAAACCGTTTCCGCCTGCCCCCCGGTCGGCTTATCTAAAATAACAATCTCATAATTAATTAAGCCCAGCTCTTCGCATTCTTTTTTTATGAAATCAGCCGTGTTATGCACATTAAGCGCCACAAAAAGAAATTTTTCAGTAGAAAAATATTCTTCAAAGCTCTTCACCGAATGTGAGAACAGGCTTCTTCCTTTTGCATTCAACATATATTTGGGTAGGTCAAACCCGGCCTTTTTGAATCGGCTGGATAGCCCTGCCATTGGAATTACGATCATTGGATAAGCTCACATAATTTTTGATAGAGCCGGCCCACATTGAGCAACATTGCTTTTTGGCGATCAGGTCTATCAGCATGAAGGGGAATCATGGAAATAAATAAATGAATATTAATTGATAGAATTTCGACCTTATTAAAATCCCCTTGCTTGAAGAAGACTATGTCAAATAAATCTTCCAATCTTTGTAGTCGATTGGGTTCAAAAAAATTTATTTTTGTGCCTTCAGTTTCGTAACGCCCGGCGATGATAAAGTCATAGCAGCCGACGACAGAGTGATAAAATTTGGCAATATCGTAACGTCTGTCGCCATATATTGTTACATTACCTAAACTATCAACTCCTCTGGGGTCGATTAATTTAAGTGCCTGTGTTCGGCTGTCAAAAAGAATATTACTAAAACAATAATCACCATGTACTATCCCAACATGGCCAATCGCAACGGGGTTGATAAGTGTTGCGGTATGTTCGGCAATTTTTATTAAGCTTTTTTCACCACAAAAACCAAGCTCCTCCACTATAGGCCAGAAATCTGTAGCTGCAAGTTTATCCAGCCGTTGCAAAGTCTTTTTTAGGTAGATGTCATTCGCTGCTGTAGTATCAAATTGGCTCGGTGTGAAGTGAGAGAACTGCTGTGATATTTCATGGGCAGCACGGAAAATGTGAAGCCAATAAGCATCAGATAACTTTCCAAAAACCAATAAATCGTTAAGCGGTAATAAATATAAATATTCCAAGCTGTAGGAAGCTTTTTCGCCTAAGTCATGGTATTTGGTTAATAGCGCTGGCACATGCAATCCCAATTCGCGAGGCAAACTCGCAAACCAGTTAGACTCTGCCTGCATTTTCTTTTTATCCGTACTTGCTTTTGTAACCGTGCGAGGCTCAATTTTTAAATCATTAAATGCTCGCTGCGTGGTCATTACAGAGCGGCTGCGAAAAAAGCTATTTAAATGTCCAAAGTCAAGCCAAAAACCACTACGGTTTTCTTGCAGGGCTTGATGCTTGGTGTAGTGTTCAATACCCCCAATAAAGTCACCTTTGGAATGTAGAATTCCTTGCATTAATAATTGGGGTTTGGAAAATCTAAAAAAACCCGATAGAACAAACTCTTCATTTTCTACAAAGTCGCTAGAGAAATGATTTTGTTGATCGTCAGCAAGGCTAATTTTAGCGCGGCTATAGGCTCCAGTATTTGTATGGGTAGATACAACATCATTTCCGAATATATTCAGCTTGGAAAATAAAGTATCACCATGCAGAATGGTGAGTGAATTATGTTGAACACCTGTCGCTGACCAACAAAATAAAATGGAATTGCCCAGTGTTAAGTCATCGGGAACCACCAAAATTTGAACTGACAGTTCGGTCAACCGTTGCTCATCGTAGGTTGATAATGTAAATGATTCTGGCAGCGAGAGATAAATAGGTTCATTTAGCCCTTTTAATATCTCAACCTGGTGTTCAAAAAGGCGTTTATTTCCAATAGGCAAAAATGCGGGTGGCAGGCGGCCAACTTCAAATGCCAAGTCCTGTTCTACATAAGCCGCTGAGCTAATTAGTATCATGGGTTGGGTTCCAGTGTGTCCCTTTTAATAATTTCAAGTAACTCTTCGTAGCTATATTTTATAAATTCTGCCGGCCTTATGGCTTTGTCATCAACATAAAACCCTTCAAACCCACACCAGGGTTTTCCTGTATAAATTTCGTCATAAGGTACTTCGTGTTTATTAAGCCATTCAATAATTATAGGTAGGGTGTTGGCGTTAATTTTTCCAACATTCCCCTCATACGTACGCATATTTCTGGCTGTATTAATGACAATAGAAAATCCCATGCTTCTATAATGCGCAAGTTTATTTACCAGTTCGGAATTTATGGAAGCGTGAGAATAGTTTCCTGTAATGTTGAAACTAATCGTGTCATCTAAATCCACTATTAATCTTTTCATATAGATAATAATTCTAAGTTATATAAAAAATAAGCAATATTCATATTTTATGAATTATTTGTAAGAGCTTCGATATTTTCAAGCTCAAAATTAAGTGTGTCACGCAGAGTCCCGTAGTCTTTAAGCTCATTTAAATCTTCAAGCAGCGCTAAATAAAAAGCTCTATCTGATGGGATCCATGCTTTCAATCCATCGGAAGAAATTTTTGACTTAGGGATTTCTTGAGCTGAATAGCCTCTAATTAAGAATGCATCTGTTATTAGTCTTGGTCCGTGGTTATAGCCAAATATAGGGGATGCTGTTGGTGAAATTAAATTGTGGAAGCATTCTACAAACGCTTCAATTTCAGAGCGTTTCATTACAAGGCAATAATCAAGCATTCTGCCTTCATCAGATATACGTGAAGAATAAACGTAATTGAATAAATCAAGATCAGTGAGATCTAGTTTCTCAATTTTGAAGTCTGGCCTAGCCCAAATTATCCATTCAAAACGAGTGTTTTGCTTTTCTTCAAAAACATTTAATTGTTCTACAACAGTTTTCATGTTGTAGAACATCTTTATCTGATTGAGGTGTACCCTTGGTATCGATCCTCTCATTTTTGAAGCTAGCTCTTCAATTTTTTCTTCATCATTGTAAAGCACCTCAATAAAACTTTCAGAGTTAGTATTGTCTCTAATAAGATTATTAATTTCATATTTTGAATTATGCGATGGCTGTATTACTTCAAAAGATTTTTTATACTTCCCTATAAATTCATCTACTGATAAATTGCAAAAAAATGAATGCAATTTTTTAGGTGTCATTCTTAGTAATCTATTTGCTTCTGCTCCGGTTGGGTAACCTACTTTATCCCATGTAGAAATAAATGTTTTATAACCTTTGGATGAGAAGTTTTTTAGCCAAAAAGGTAAACATTGTGTTCCTCCTCTTAATTGACCAGAAATGCAAATCGCTGTGTTTTCACTTGTTATAGATGCAGTAGAGTTTGTTTGAATGTAACCTGTTTTCTGTCTGGATCTTTTGATTTCCAGCTGAGAAATAAATAGATCTATAATAAGATTTCTGTTTTTTCTATGTGTTTTCCTGAATTTATCAACTGTGTAGTCAATTCCGAAAATTCTTACTAATTTATGAACCGATGCGACGGATAGCGAATCGTAAAATTCAGATGAAGAAGAGAGGATTGTCTCGATGAACATTATATCGGATAAAAATGAATTTTTTTCATGAAAAATTTTTTCGTAAAGTGAAAAATCATCTTCAAGTTCGCATATTTTATATATGTAGTGAGGGTAGTTTTTTAAAATAAATGGAACTGGTTTTCTGGCTTTAAAAAAATCATTCGATCTGTACTTTTTATTTGAGAAAACCTTGTTGTATAGATTTGAAAAATTTGAAAGATCTTGATTGAAGTCAATTTTTGTTAGCTCAATGAATAAATCATCTATTTCATATTGACTGCTTTCATTTTGAATTGCGTGATCTTTAAAGAGTAAATTATCTTCAATGTGGGTGTAGAAAATATTACTTTTCAGATCTTCTAGGCTTTCTCTAATATAAGTTAAGTCGAAAACTAGTCTTTCTTTAAATGTATCAGAGATTAATTTTATGCATCGATGTTCCAATTCAAATGATGTGGCCGTCTTAATGAGTTGCTCATAAAGGCCGAACTCTAAAAATAATTTAACTAATTTGAAGTGAAATGATTTTGGTATTTTAACAAGATCTAGTAGAAAACTATTATTTTCATTTATGTTTTTTTTAAGCATTGCATAAAACAAAAGCTCCAAATCCTGTTCATTTGCAAGCATAACATTATCTTCTGTTTCCATTTGGAAGAGAAGGTTGTTGGATTTCTTAATGTAATCTTGATAATTTTCGATGTTCATTATTTTGTCACATTTGGTTGAATAATGATTTATAGAATTCGGTTATCGCCTTAAGCTCTCCACTCAGCGATAGATTGAGAAAGCTATCTTTGTCTGTCACATATCGCGCAACTTCATTATAATGTTTTTCATAAATTTTACCTGATGTGCTCGGATCGAGTGCGTTTAAAATATGACAGAAATCGTTGAGGAATTTTTTCTTTAGAATCAGCATGTTTTCATTGAAAACCTTATTGCTCACATCTGACGGCTCAGGATTTAGTCTTACGCCAGACTCTTTTACGACACCTATATCGTAAAGCTCAAAAAATCTGAGATTAAATTCGAGATCTTGATGGCGACGATAGGATTCGTCAAAACCATTAATTGCTAATACTGCCTCGCGCTTATAAGTAGCAGTATTGGTATGCAAATAATGTTTTTTATAATCCAGCATAAGGATTTCTAGCGTTAAGTCGCCAGATTTATATCTGTTCACGTCATTTTGCGGTGAGTTCCACCCCAAAAATCCACAATAAACCGCCCCGTCAACTCCTCTAGCTTTTTGTAATGCATCTACACTTTTGCTAATTCTTCCGGGGAGATAAATATCGTCATCATCCAAAAAGCAAATGTATTCGCCCGTACTTTGCATAATTGCAGTGTTACGTGCTGCAGCACCATTTCGATTTTGTGTGTGCTCTAGCAAACTTAAATTTCGGTTCGGATATGCATTTTTTAATTCATTAATTAATGCACGGGTTTCATCGTTAAATGGCGAATCTTTTCCGTTGTCGCTTACTACAAGAATCTCAATGTCCTTGTAGTCTTGCTCAATTACAGAAATTAAAGCATTTTTTAGATTTTTAGGGCGTTTATAAGTAGGAATGACAACAGAAACTCTACCTTTTTTGGCCGTTAAGGGAATTGCGTTGAATGCTTTAAGTGGCGTTGAATTAGTTTCACGTAAACCAAGCGAGTGTTCGACATAAGAGTAAATGTCTTTTTCTGTTAGAATCTCTTTTTCATCTAAAGTTAAAAAGAAATCTGCTTCCGGTAGGGAAGCGTTTTTCAATGTTTCCTGATCAGCTTTATATTCTGCTGGAATCATGCTTGCGTTATGTAGTGGTCTTAAGCCATCCGATGTGGCGTAATACAAGCGCAGCTCAACTGCCATTTCTGCATGATTCGAGAAACTGGAATGATATTTTAGGTTGAGATGTGATGTCAGAATTACACTGACACTTGGTTTTGGGTAAGGATACCGAAAATTTTCAATATGCCATTTTACTTTCTTACTTTGTTCATATTGGCAGCGGCTTCCCCTAATAGAGCTGTCACCCACATCAGGCATTATCAGGTTCGGGTAAGAGACATAACATTTGCCACGGTATCTTTCATAAATTTCACCTAAGGGCAAATGATCAAAGGGAGCTTCGAACGCACTTTCAGCTTCTATCAGTTCATCAATAATTGATTCGTCGAATGCTATAGCAAAGGATCCACAAGTCTCTACTTGATTCGGGAAGTAATATCCCTTGACCAGGGCATCATCCAGACTGATATCTGTCCAACCGTATTGTGATGCGCCAAACTGAAGGACCTTCCAGTCAGAATCTATAGAAGAAAGAAACTTTTTGAGATGAAACTCAAAATTGCTACGCAAGATAACGTCGTCTTCCAAGATCAGAAATTTTCTAAATCCTCTGGCTTTTGCGTCTCTCAGAATTTTCAAGTAAGTAAAAATGTAACCGACTGCGCCGGGTGACTCTATATAATGCGCCGCCCTCTTTATCTCCCGCTCATTCCATTGAGGGTACCGACTCAGCGAACCAAGCGGCTTGGTTTTGTATTTATCAAATAGTTTTTTGGGTTCGCCAATATACCCATTCACTGCCGAAAAAAGTTCAAACTTAACGCCTGAATTCTTTAATTGACTTGCTATTTTTAATCGCTTATCTATCTGATGCTCAAGGTTAACTACGTACACATGGTCGAAATATGTATTGAGGTAACTATCTGTAACTCGGGGCGATATCTTTCTATTGTTAGCAATTCTTTTTTCACATAATTCTATATTGCCTGCAAAGGCTTGTGATCCAATAAGCGCTGACGCCTCGCGATAGAGAAGCAAAGCATTCTCGTAATCCCCGGACTTAAATTTTTCATTTGCTGTTTTTACTACACTTTTCACCTAAACCCGCCCCCAACTCACTATTCAATTTTAATAACAGCCAGTCCTTTCTCACTGGGAATGTCTTCCGCTGTGTAACTTCTGGAACAAAAATCAACTATTTTTTTCCATATCTCCACGGGTATGCTGAAGCCTGCGTTTCTGGCGGCCAGCTGGATATTCATCGTGAGCGCGGCGGCATTTAGCTCCACCGCTACGCCGCAGTGACGGCAGATGAGGAAATGACTCTGGTGTTTTTTCCCGGGGGCGGGGCAGCCGATAAAGGCGTTGAGGCCATTGATTCTATGCACCAGACCCTGCTCAAGCAGAAAATCCAATGCGCGATAAACGGTTGGCGGTGCCACCCGGCGAGTGGAGGCCAGGGCGAGCATATCCATCAGCTGGTAAGCCCCCAGCGGTTTGTGGCTTTCCCAGATAAGTTCCAGCACCTGCTGACGCAGAGGGGTCAGTCTTACGCTGCGTTCGGCACAGAGCGCGTGGGCGGCGGCTATGGCGTCACTGATGCAGTGAGTGTGGTCGTGGTCGCAACAGGCCAGGGGTGTATTGGTCATGGGTCGCCAAAACCTCCTTAGGTGGGAGTCTGGCGTTATGTTACTATATAACCTTTCGTGACGCAGCCGAATTGCGCTTCCTCCCCGGATTCTGACCCATGGTTTTGTTTGTTTATCAAATTATCGCCGCCTTGAGACTCGGCAAACGATTTGGATGCCTGATGTTGATGCTTGGCTGCCTTCTGGTTGAAAGCGCGTCAGCAGCTGAGCTGCGGGTATTGGCCAGCATCCAGCCCCTTGCCCTGATTGCCGAAGAGATACTGGGCGACCGGGGACAGGTGGACAGGTTGCTACCCCTGTCTGCCTCGGCCCATGACTATTCCCTGCGCGCCTCGGATGCGCGCAAGCTCAGCGAGGCCAGTCTGGTGTTGTGGATAGGGCCCGAGCTGGAGACTTTCCTGCGTCGCCCGTTGGCCAACAGATCGGCTGATACCAATCTGGCGATTCTCGAGCTGCCCGGGCTTCATTGGCCGCAAGAGCAACGTCAATCCCTGGCATCAGGCGAAGAACATCAGCACCACAGCCATGAACATGATCCTCATGTATGGCTGGATCCGCGCAATGCGGTTGTGATGGCGCTGGCGCTGGCTGAGCGTCTGGGGCAGTTGCAACCTTCAGCGACGGAAGAGTTTTCTCTTCGGGCAAAGGCATTTGCGGAGCGCATGGTGAAGTTGGATGCAGCCCTGGCGACAAGGCTGGGGGCTGTATCTGATGTAGGGTTTGCTGTTTACCACGAAGGCTACGGACACTTTGTGAACCGTTATGGATTGCGTCAGATGGGTTATGTCACCTACACCCCGGAGCGGAGGCCGGGTGCGCGCCATCTGCACCAGTTGCGTCAAAGTCTTAAAGGAAACGCGCGCTGTCTGTTTGTGGAGTCAGGCTACGATTTGCGTTTGGCGCAGCAGCTGGCGGGAGAGCTGGAATTGAAACTGGCAGTGGTCAGCCCCATGGGTGGTCAGCAAACAGAGTCCTACGACCAGTTGCTGACCACCATGGCAGAAGATTTTCTAGACTGCCTGGCGCAACCCTGATGCCTGCTGCGGGCGACGCAGCTGTACACCCCGGGCTGCCAGAGCATCTATTTGGCGTTTGTTCAGCTCCATCACGAAAGCGTCGTAACAGCTACGCACATCACTTTGATGGGACAAGGCGGTAGCGCGGAGAAGTTCGGCAACACTCTGCGGATCAGCGAGGCGATAGCGAACACCAGTGTGATGAAAATACTGGCTGCCCAGCTGTTGCAAACGAAAGATAGCAGATTGAGAGAAGATCAAAGTGTCCACAATACATCCTTCATAAAGTTTGACAGGGTGGCAGTTGATCTCAGACTACCTCTCTGAGACGGATATTGCCGGTTGGAGCCGGTTCATTGGCAGTCTAGGCGAACAGCGGCGCATTTTTCTCAAGATCTCCAAATTTGCTCATCTAAATGTCAAATTTGTGAAACCAATAAAAAAAGAATCCCCGGTTTCATCGCTAAAACGTAATAAGCGGTAACCAGGGATTCAGAAAATGTGGATCAATCATCAATGCCGGTTATGTCCGGAATCCCTGAGTGCGAGTACAAATCTTAGAAAGCGAGTTCGCGACTCAGTTTTTCTGACAGAGATTTTTCCAGCTGTTCGTTGATCTTGTTGCTGAGCTCCAGAGCTTTCTCCTCAAGCGTCTCGTCGATTTTCTTGGTGGCCGGTTGTGCAACCTTGAACTCCCAGGCTTGGGTACTGGAAGTATCAACTGCTGCCAGGGTCAGGTTGTTGGTTTCGGTTGTTTCGTTTGCCATGGCCAGGCTGCTGACCAGAGCCAATACGACTAGTGAGCCAATTTTCTTCATGATGATGTCCTCCGTGGGGTTGTTTCTATGAAGTTGCCTGTGGTTCTGTCAGGCAATTTGCGATTTGTTACTGTATGTTACGTATGGTAACACATTTTTTATCAAAAACCAGTTGGAGGAGCATCTTTATTCAGTACAAATTGGAATTTCCTTATGAATTTTGAGTACTTATGTCACAAATTGGAAAAATGACTTTAAAAAATGGCGCGGGTAACACTTGGTAACACCTCTTGGGCCTATCCTGAGGGACTTCGCTTTTGGTGTATCCTGCCGCTCTTTG
>Ga0207415_1000603_pt1 | contig 23916 bp, 19 predicted proteins | sample Passage237A_FD_187369 | JGI IMG/M metagenome (GOLD analysis project Ga0207415, IMG submission 187369) | Cellulose adapted compost microbial communities from Newby Island Compost Facility, Milpitas, CA, USA - Passage2 37A (SPAdes) (version 3) ...
GATCCTCTTCATTGCGTTTGGATCGCTCATCGCCACGACCGTTCCGCTCATCTCCGCGATCGTCGCGCTCGGCGCTTCGCTTGCGGCCCTTGGCCTGTTCTCCAACCTCACGCCCGCGTCGACGTCGGCGCCCACGCTTGCCGTCCTGCTGGGGCTCGGCATTGGCATCGACTACGCGCTGTTCATCGTCAACCGCCACCGCCTTGGCCTCAAGGCCGGTCGCGAGGTCCGCGAATCCGTCCGGGCGTCCGTCACCACCTCGGGACGCGCCGTCGTGTTTGCAGGAATCACCGTGTTCATCGCCCTCGCAGGCATGTTCGTGCCGCGCATCGCGTTCCTATCGAGCCTCGCGACGGCGGCGGCGATCACCGTGCTCTTCTCGGTCGCGGCCTCCGTGACCCTCGTGCCAGCCCTCCTCACTCTCTACGGCCACCGCGTGCTGAGCCGCCGCGAGCGCGCTCGTCTCGCCGCCGACGGGATCGTTGCGGAGGCTGCACCCCAGCCGGGACGGCTCGCCAACCTGGTGGAGCGTCGGCCCTTCCTGACGAGCCTTGCCGCGCTCGCCGCGCTCGCCGTCCTCGCCGCGCCCGCCGTCTCCTTGCGCCTTGGCAACGCCGACCAAGGCAACGATCCCGTGGGCTCGACCACGCGCACCGCCTACGACCTCGTCTCCGAGGGCTTCGGTGCGGGAGCAAACGGCACTCTCGTGGTGGTCGCGGAGGGCGGCGACGTCGCCTCGCTCGCCTCCACCATCAGCGCCGACGCTGGGGTCACCGCGGTGCGCGGACCCATCCCCAATGCCGACGGCAGCGCGCAGATGCTGATCGTCGTGCCCAGCACCTCACCCCAAGCGGTCGAGACAGAACAGCTCGTGGAGCGGCTGCGCGATGACTACATTCCTCGCGCCGGCGTCGAGGCGCATGTTGGCGGCACGGTCGCAAGCAACCTCGACTTCACCAGGGCGCTCGCCGACTCACTGCCCGTGTTCCTGCTGGTCGTCGTCGGCCTGTCAGTGCTGGTGCTGACTGTGGCTTTCCGCTCCGTGACGCTGCCGCTCGTCGGCGCGGCCATGAACCTGCTGAGCGCCGCCGCGGCGTTCGGCGTGGTGGTCGCGGTGTTCCAGTGGGGATGGGGGCACCAGCTCATCGGCATTGGAGAAGGCGGCCCCGTGGAGCCGTTCGCGCCGCTGATCCTCTTTGCCCTGCTGTTCGGCCTGTCGATGGACTACCAAGTGTTCCTCGTGTCCCGCATCGCCGAGCTGTATCACGCGACCGGGGACAGCGCGCTGGCCGTTCGTCGCGGCCTCGCCGAGGTGTCTCGAGTGATCATCGCCGCCGCCTCGATCATGGTCGTGGTGTTCGGATCCTTCGTAACCTCGGACTCGCGCATTATGAAACTGCTGGGGCTGGGGCTCGCGGTCGCGATCTTCATCGACGCGTTCATCGTGCGCGTGGTGCTGGTGCCCGCGATCATGCGACTGCTTGGCCGCGCCAATTGGTGGATGCCTGCGTGGCTCGACCGCGTGCTGCCCCACCTCGACATCGACGGGCATGACACCCATCGCTCCTCGGCGCCTGAAGAGCCCGAACGAGAACTCACACCCGCATGACACGACAGCGGCCCCGGCAATGCGTCGGGGCCGCTGCTGCTCGCTAGTTGGAGCCGACGGCCGCGAGCCACTGCTGAGCCTCGGCGTCGAGGTTCCACTGGCGCAGCAGCTCTGCTCCCATGTCCGCAAGGTCTGAGCGCTCTTCGCCGAACTCGTCCACGCGATCGCGGTAGCGGTTCAGCAGGTTCACGCCCGCGGGCACGCCCTCCACGTCACCGGTGGCGCGCGCCGCGAGCCAGATCAGTCCCACCGCAAGGCCCGCCTCGTCGTTCGCGAGGGCCTGGTCGATTGCGCCCGGGCCCTCGGCAGCCGCTCCCGCGGGGTCGTTCTCCGCAAGCAGGCTCATGCGAGTGCTGAGTCCGCGCATCCGCAGCTCGACGTCCTCCGCGGCGATCGCGGCGGCGATGGCCGCCTCCGAGACCGCTCTCCACGCGTCGTCGCCCAGCTCCGAGAGCACGGGCGCCAGCGCAAGGCCGATGTGCGCCTCAAGAGTGGAGTCGGGGTCGCGCGCCTCGTATCCGCGTGCCGTCTCAAGTGCCTCTCTCGCTGCGACGTACTCGTCCTGATAGGACAGCTCGCGGCCCGCGAACAGCGCCGCGTCCGCTGCCGGACGGTAGAACTCGGCCCGAGCAAACAGCTCGGATGCGCGCAGGTAGTGCTCCGCCGCTCGCTCGTCGTAGTCGTTGTCGTAGGCACGGGCCAACTGGAAATAGGTCGAGGCGAGCGACTCCGGCGCCACGTCCCCGGCTGCGAGCTCATCCGCCAGCACGCTCTCGAGCTGCGGGATCGCGCGCCCGGCATCGCCCGAGTTGAGCAGTGCCATGCCATAGTCCCAGCGCAGCGCCGTCGGAGTGCCCTCATCCGGCTGCAACAGACTCAGCGCGAACTCAAACCGCGCTGCAGCCGCCGCCTCGTCACCCGCTCCGCGCCACGCCTGGGCAGCGTCGAGTCCGCGGTACAGCGCCGCTCGATCGAAGCCTGCTGCGGCAAACAGTGAGGCAGCCTCGTCGAAGGTTTGCGCCGCCTCTTGCGGCTGGTCCACTCGCACCAGGATGCCGCCGGCCATCTCGAGGATTCCCGCGCGCGCGGCGCGAGTGATCCCGGAGTTCAGCACGGAATCCACGAGCGCAAGCGCCCCATCGATGTCTTGGGCCATGAAGCGCAGGCGAGCGAGCGACTGCACCACTGAGGCTCGCGACATGGGCTCGTCATCCGGCACCAGCGCGAGCGCCTCCTCCGTCACCGCGATGGCGCGAGCGATGTTCTCATCACTCGGTCCCGCGGGGTCGGCGAAGAGTGCCCTCATGGCGAGCAGGCGGGCGCGTACGCCCACGGGGCTGCCCACCTGGGGGTGCGCGGCGATCGCGGCCTCGAAGTCATCAACCGTCGTTGCGGTCGCGAGCGCTGCGGCGAGCGCTCCCGCCTCCTCGCCATACGCACGATGCACCTCATCCACGTACAGCGCCCAGCCGTCGCGAGCGTCCTGCGCGTCGCCCATCTCGAGGCATGAGATCAGCACCGCAGCGGCACGCACTCGCTCCTCGGAGTCCAGCAAGTCGATGTCCGCGAGCGCGGACCGCACCGCGGCAAGCGCCCCATCACCGTCAACGGCCCACAGTGAGTCGATGGCGCGCTCGAGCCAGTCCGCCGCGCTCTGCGGGGTCGAGGGGCGCACGGAGATTGGCGAGAAGCCCTCAGGAGCCGGCAACTCGATCGGGTGCTCCTCGGTGACAAGCGCGCGAGCCTTCGCCAGCTCCTTCGCGAACATGTCATTGCCGTTGCGGGCATCGAAGCGATCGCCGATCTCCTTGGCGACCTGCCACATCACCGCGGACAGCTCGGTGACGGAGCGCGGCTGATCGGTCGCAGGCAGCAGGGCGGCAAGCCGAGGATCGGCGCTTCCCCTGACCACAGCGTCGGACAGATGCGGGAAGGCCGCGGCCAAGCGATCGAGCACGACGGCGAAGTTGATGAGGCCGCCAAAGTGGTCGCGATCGCGCAGCGCGTCGTGCACCAGGAGTCGCAGGTTGCGCTCGAGGATCGAGAACGCGAGTTCGTGGTTGCCGGTGACCGAGGCGAACAGGGCACACTCGGAGAGGTTGCCGAGCTTGTCCTCGCCGCCCTTCGACGCGTCATAGACGGTTTCGTAGGCCTCAAGCGCGTCGGGGTGGCCCAAGCGCAGCATCGGCACGAGCACGCCGGCGAGCATCGTCTCCGGCTCCTCGGCACAGGTGTTGTGTGCTCTCCACGACTCGACGGCACGTCGCACTGCCGCCTCCTCGTTGTCGATGAGCATCTCAAGGTCCACGAAGTCTGCGGGCACGCACGCCTCGCACGAGGAGAAGTCATCGCGCGGCATGGTCTCGAGCTGGCCCGCGTACTTCTTGGCACCCTCGGCATCGCCGATGTTGATGGCGCTTTCGAGACGTGCGGTCACCACTGCGGACAGTGGGAGCCCCGCGGCGCGGTAAGTGTCCTCGAAGTCCTGCAGCACCGCCTCGAGCTGCTCGAGGTCGAAGACCGCGGAGTTGGCGATGATGCCCGGCATCCACTTGTAGTGCCAGAAGATCTGGTCGCTCGGCGAGTACTCCTCGCCAAAGAAGCGCGCCGGATCCTCCTTGTGCTTAGCGGCACACCACGCGAAGTTCGCAAGCGCCTGATCGGCCTGGTCGCGCATCACGCCATTGGCGGTGAGGATCATGCGCACCGCGAACTCGAGGTCCTCGTCGCCGCGCTCCTGCGCCACACCGAGCAGCTTCATCGCCTCGTCGCGCTGACGCGGCGTGTAGCCCATGTACTCGAGCTCTTCGAGCCGCTCCTGCAAGGTCTGGTCCACGGTCATGGTTCCCCTCCCATATCGAGGCCGACGCTCAAGGTGATGAGGTCGTCCAGTGATTGACTCATCAGTGCGCGGTCGCGCTCCGTGAGCGGTCGGCGGCCGGCGAGCAGCGCCTGCACATACAGCAGCCGCACCGATCGCTCGAGCACCTCGTTGTCCTGCAAAGTGGCCAGTCGCTGCACCAGCGGCGATGCCCAGTTCAGGCAGATCTGCGCGCGAGTGGCGGTGACGCCGGTGCGGGAGCGGACATCGTCGACGCGGTTGCCTGCCCTTCGCAGAGCAGCCGCCCATGGTCCGGTCGCGATCTCGCTGGCGCGCTGCATGTCGACGCGAGTGAGCACCTGCGCGTCGGCGACATAGAGGCTGGGGATCGTCGGCTCGGGCAGCACCTTCACCACCGCATCCACCTCGACATCGGCGAGCGCCGCGGTGGCGCGGGCAGCAAAGGGCTCCGTCCGCGTGCGGTCTTCGAGCGCAGGGTCGGCGAGGTCTGCAAGGCGCGCCATCACATCTGCCGCAGTCACGCTCAGCCCGGCAAATAGATGCGGCGCTTTGACCAGCAGCTCCTCGTGGTGCACATAGGAGGCGTTGACCAGCGTCCCCTTCACGCCAAGCCCGGTCAGCATGCGGAACTCGTCGAGCGACGCCGCGAACTGCGCCTCGCCGTCCGCCGCGATGTCCTCAAGCGTGCGCGGACCTGCCGCCGTCTCGAAGCTCAAGAACGGCCCCACGATCCGGAACAGCTCATCGTCGTCGACGCATGCCGCGCGGATCGCGAGGTCATGCGTCGACAGGAACTCGCGAAGCAGCGGCCGATTCGCCTCGGCGAGTCCGCGCACCCAAGCCCGCACAGCGTCGGCGATGGCCTCTCGCGTGGTGGTGAGCGCGTCATCGTGAACCAGCGACTCACGGCTCGCGGTGGGAGTGAGGAGATCGGAGCTGATGACGGTGCGCAAGAAGAACGCCCAATCCGGGACCGCCGCGTGCTCCTCCTCTGCGGCGAGCATGCGCCCCAGGTACACCTTGGCCCCGGACCGGTAACGGCCCGACGCTGGGTTGCCAAGGACGTAGGCGGCACCCTTGGTGGCGGTAGCGGCGATCGACAGCGGGATCACGTCGAGGGGGCGGTGGCCGATGAGCTCCTCGCCGTACTCGAGCAGCACCTCGCGACTGCTCGACAGGAACGGGGCAGGGCCGGTGAGCGACTCGTCGCCGGAGTCGGTGACAAGTGTGACGCTGATGGGAAGGAATTCGGCGTAGAGCTTCGCGAGGCGGCGCACCGCGTCCTCTCTCAGCAGCGCCGACTCCTCGCGATTGCCGTGAAGGCTGACGCGGGTGCCGATCTCGATGGCGTCGGACTGCGACTCGTCGAGTTCCGTGACCGTGTACGTGCCGTCAGCGAGTCCGCGCCACGTGCAGGCCAAACGACCTTCCTTGCGGCTCGTGATCTCGATGACGTCCGCGACCATGAAGCAGCTCAGCAGGCCGATGCCGAAGTGGCCAAGGAAGTCCTCGTTGCGCAGATCCAGCACGTCGCGCTTGGAGCTGCGGCCAACGGTCGACAGCAGATCCGCCACCTCGTCGGCGGCGAGGCCAATGCCCGTGTCGGTGATGACGAACGGCTGGGTCTCGGTGGCCGGGCGAATGCGAACACCCCATGCGGGGTCGATGCTGTCGCCGCCTGCGCGAGCGACGAGCGCGTCGCGAGAGTTCTGCAGCAGTTCGCGAAGGAAGACCTCGGGTCCGGAGTAGATGTGGCGCGACAGCAGGTCAATGACCCCGCGCAGGTCGACACCGAACTCGCTCACGTCGCTTCCCTCCCCCGGCGACGCGTGCCGCCCGATGGCCGCCCGCTAACCTAGCAAAGACCCCCGGAAGCGTCCACGAGGGTGCGGGATCAGGAGATGCGCTCCGCCTGAACCACGATGGGCTCCTTGGCGAGCGCCGCGTCGTACCGGCTCTTCTCGCGGGCCGCGAGCGCGGCGAGCACGCCCCACAGCCCCAGGTCGTCGACGTAGCCGATGACGGGGAAGATGAGCTCCGGAATGAAGTCCAGCGGCGAGATCGTGTAGATCACCGTGAGGATCAGCATGGTCCAGGTGGTGCCTGCGAGCTTGTGCTCGCCGCGGTACACGGCCTTGATGAAACTCCACCAGCTCATTGGGACCTCCCCTGTTGGCCTGCGGGTGCGGCTTCCAGGGTAACCCCGACTACTTCACCTCGCGCAGCACGCCCGTGTGCACGTCGAAGACAAAGCCGCGCACCTGAGAGGTGTCCACGAGGAAGGGACTGCGGCGCACGCGCTCCATGCTCTGGCGCAGGTCGGCGTCGAGGTCCTTGAACGATTCGGGGCTCCACGTGGGCTTGAGGCCCGTCTCCTCGAGCAGCTGGTTGCGCAGCTGGTCATCGGTGAAGGTCAGCGCACCGCAGTCGGTGTGGTGAATGAGGATGACCTCTCGAGTGCCGAGCTTGCGCTGCGAAATCGTGAGCGAACGGATGACATCGTCCGTGACCACGCCACCCGCGTTGCGGATGATGTGCGCGTCACCGATGTCGAGTCCGAGCATCGCGAAGGTGTCGAGACGGGAGTCCATGCATGACACCACGGCCAGCTGCCTGCGGGGCGGCAGCGGCCGGTCGGGGACATAAAGCTCCGCGTAGTCCTTGTTGTTGGCGATGAGTTCGTCAGCGATGCCCATGTGGCAAGAGTACGGGTACGCGCATGGGAGCATGACGTTCATGTCTCGCATCTTCATCACGGGTTCCGTTCAGGGCATCGGCGCCGAGTGCGCCCGTCAGCTCATTTCCATGGGTCACGAGGTGGTCCTGCACGGCCGCTCACCTGAGCGCGCGGCCAAGGCCCTCGCGAATCTGCCCGACGCTGTGGGCGCCGTGAGCGGTGACCTCACCTCGCTCGCGGGAACCGCCGAGCTTGCCGAGGCCGCAAACGCTGAGGGGCCCTTCGATGTGGTGATTCACAACGCCGGCGTAGGTGGTGGGGTTCCCGAGCGCAGGCTCACCGACGACGGGATCGAGTTCATCTTCCACACCAACGTGGTGGGACCGTACCTGCTGACGGCGCTCATGCCCGTGGCGTCGCGAATGGTCTACCTCACCTCTGGCCTCGAGGAGCAGGGTGTGTGGCGACCCGACGACCTCAACTGGGAGGCTCGCGAATGGGACGGCATGCAGGCCTACAGCGACTCGAAGCTGCACGACTCGATGCTCGCCTTCGAACTCGCCGCGCGTCACGCCGAGTCGATCATCAACGTCGTCGACCCTGGCTGGATCAAGACTCAGCTGGGAGGGCCGAATGCGTGGGACGAGGTCGAGGACGGAGCCGAAACCCAAGTGTGGCTGGCGACATCGGACGATCCAGCGGCCACAGCGTCGGGCCGTTACGTGACGCGCAGGGAGGTGCTGGAGCCCAACCCGGCGGTGCGCGACGCCGCGTCCCGCGCGGAGCTGATCGCCGCGCTCGAAAGCCTCACCGGAGCGCCGCTCCACTGAGGCCGCGCACAGACGACAACGGACCCCCTACCACTGGAGATAGAGGGTCCGTCGCCGGAAGGGTGCCAGCACGGACGCAGCCGTTCCGACGCCACAAAAATAGCAGTCGTGAGCGCTCGGCGCTCGGTGGTCACCGACCGCCCATCGCGTAGTACGCCTGGTTCCAGCGGATCTGCTTGTCGAAGTCCTCGACCTTGGTGTCAGCGTCGATCACGAGCAGCTCGATGCCGGCCATGCGAGCGAAGTCCTTGATGACCTGGGAGTCGATCTGGTTGGACATCGCGGTGTGGTGCGCGCCGCCCGTCTGCAGCCATGCTGCGACGGCCGTGTTGAAGTCCGGACGGGGCTTCCAGACCGCGTGACCAACAGGCAGATGCGGCATGGGGGCGGGCAGGTCCACGTTGTCCACCTCGTTCACCACGAGGCGGAACCGATCCCGCATGTCACTGAGCGCCACAACGATCGCCGGGCCAGCGTCGGCCGTGAAGACCAGGCGCACGGGGTCCTCCTTGCCGCCGATTCCCAGCGGGTGGATCTCAAGGCGGGCCTTCTTGGACGACAGCGAGGGGCTGACCTCGAGCATGTGCGCGCCAAGCGACAGCTCCTGGCCGGGAACCAGGTGGTACGTGTAGTCCTCCATGAGGCTCGCGCCGCCGGGAAGCCCCGCTCCCATGACGGCGCACAGGCGAACAAGGATCGCCGTCTTCCAGTCGCCCTCTGCACCAAAGCCATAGCCGTCGGCCATGAGGCGCTGCACCGCGAGGCCAGGCAGCTGACGCAGCTCGCCAAGGTCTTCGAAGGTGTCGGTGAAGGCGGTGAAGCCGCCCTCCTCGAGGAAGCCGCGCAAGGCTGCTTCGATCGCGGCGGCATAGCGCAGGGATTCGTGGCGCTCACCATCGGGAAGCAGCTCTGGCGCGACGTCGTAGGAAGCGAGGTATTCCTCGATGAGCGCGTCGATGGCGGAGTCCTCCACCGCGTTGACGCGCTCCACCAGCTCATTGACGCCCCACGTGTTGATCTGGGCGCCGAGCACCACCTCGGCCTCGGTCTTGTCGCCCTCGGTGACGGCGACGTAGCGCATGTTGTCGCCGAAGCGAGCGACCTTGAGGGTCTTCGCCGCCGCGATGCCGGCGGCGGCGCGGGACCACGTGCCGATGCGCTGGGTCACCTCACGCGAGGACGCGTGGCCAACGACCGTCACGCGCGGCACGTTGAGGCGCGTCTCGATGTATGCGTACTCGCGGTCGCCGTGCGCTGCCTGATTGAGGTTCATGAAGTCGAAGTCGATCGTGTCCCACGGCAGCTCGCGGTTGGCCTGCGTGTGCAGGTGCAGCAGCGGCTTGGTCAGGGCGTTGAGGCCCGCGATCCACATCTTGGCGGGGCTGAAGGTGTGCATCCAGGTGATCACGCCGATGACCTTGGGGTCAGCGGACGCCTCGACCATCGCCTCGAGGATGCTGTCGCGGCTGATGAGCACCGGCTTCCAGACGATCGTCACGGGGATGTCGCCGGAGTTCTTCAGCAGGTCGACGACCTCGTGCGACTGCTCGGCGACCTGCGCGAGCACCTCGTCGCCGTAGAGCGACTGGCTGCCGGTGAGGAACCAGACCTCGTATTCGGCCAGGTTGGGGACGATGCTTGTCACTTGATCTCTCCTTGAGGGTTCTGCCCGTAGACGTTCTGGTAGCGGTCGAACAGCGAGTCGATGTACTTCTGCTCAATGGGGATGGGCTCGCCGAGCTGTCGCGCGATGTGCACGGTGCGTGCGACGTCTTCGCACATCACCGCGGCCTTCACCGCGTCGCGAGCGTCCTTGCCGATGGTGAAGACACCGTGGTTGGCCATGAGCACTGCACGCGAGCGGTGGCGGTCGAGCGTGGCGACGATGCCACGACCGATGGACTCGTCGCCGATGATCGCGAACGGGCCAACGGGGATCTCGCCGCCGAACTCATCCGCCATGGCGGTGATGACGCACGGGATGGGCTCACGGCGCGCGGCCCACGCCGTCGCGTAAGTCGAGTGGGTGTGCACCACGCCGCCCACGTGCGGGAGGGCACGGTAGACATACGCGTGGGCTGCGGTGTCCGAGGACGGCGAGCGATCGGAGCCCGGAGTCCCGGGCACCACGTTGCCGTCGAGGTCGCACAGGATCATCGACTCTGGGGTGAGGTCGTCGTAGTCGACACCAGAGGGCTTGATGACGAAGTGCTGCGTTCCGGGGACGCGCTCGGAGACATTGCCGGCCGTCCACACCACGAGCCCGTAGCGGACCAGTTCGCCGTGGAGCGCGGCGACCTTTTCCCTGCTCGCTTGGATGGCGGCTTCTTGGGCCTCCGTGAACCGGATCATGAATGGGCCTCCTTACGAAGCGCCTTGAGTCGCTTCATGACGTCATTGGCCCCGCGGCCAAAGTAGTCGTGAAGCTGCTGGTATTCCGCGTACAAGCGGTCATAGGCCGCCGCGGCTTCGGGGTTGGGAAGGTAGGCGTTCTTGGTCACCTTCCCCATGGCCTCCCCTGCCTCGTAGACGCTGGAATACAGCCCCGCGGCAACTGCTGCGTGGATCGCGCTTCCCAAGGCGGGGCCCTGCTCGGACGCGATCGTGGACAGCGGGAGGTTGAGCACGTCGGCGTAGAGCTGCATCAGGTGGGGGTTCTTCAGCAGACCACCTGCGACGACGAACTCGGTGACGGGGACTCCGGACTTGTTGAAGGTCTCGACGATGGTGCGCGTGCCGAACGCCGTCGACTCGAGCAGGGCGCGGTAGCCCTGCTCGGCGCGGGTCGCGAGGGTCTGACCAACGATGATGCCGCTGAGGCTCGTGTCGACGAGCACCGAGCGGTTGCCGCCGTGCCAGTCGAGCGCCACGAGGCCGTGGGCGCCGATGGGCTCCTCGAAGGACAGATCGGTGAGGTACTGGTGGATCGACTTGCCGGCTGCCTTGGCCTCATCGAAGTACCGAGCGGGCACCTGGTTCTTGACGTACCACGCGAAGATGTCGCCAACACCGGACTGTCCGGCCTCGTAGCCGTAGTAGCCGGCGAGGATGCCGCCGTCCACGACGCCGCACATGCCGGGCACCTCCGCGAGACGCTCACCGTTCATGACGTGACAGGTGGAGGTGCCCATGATGGCGAGCATCTGACCAGGCTGGGTGGCCTTGGCGGCGGGAGCGGTCACGTGAGCGTCGACGTTGCCAACGGCCACCGCGATGCCCTGTGGCAGTCCGGTCCACTCGGCGGCCTGCGCGGTGAGCGTGCCCGCGCGCTCGCCCAATTGGCCGATGCGGTGTGCGAGTTTGGTCTGCGCGAATCCCCGGAAGGCGGGGTTCAGGGCGGCCTCAAAATCGGGGCCCGGGTACTCGCCGTCCTGCAGGATTCCCTTGTAGCCGGCCGTGCAGGCATTGCGAACGTACTCGCCCGTGAGTTGCCAGATGATCCAGTCTGCGGCCTCCACCCAGTGGTCCATGCGCTCGTAGATCTCCGGGTCCTCCTCGAGCAGCTGGAGCGCCTTGGCGTACTCCCACTCGGAAGAGATGAACCCTCCGTAGCGAGGCAGCCACGACTCTCCCCTGTCGCGCGCCACCGCGTTGATGCGGTCCGCCTGCGGCTGGCCGGCATGGTGCTTCCACAGCTTCACGTAGGCGTGAGGGCGGTCCTCGAAGCCGCGAACCTCGCACAGCGGCGTGCCGTCGGCGAGCACAGGCAGAGGCGTGGATGCGGTGAAGTCTGTGGCGATGCCCACCACCTGGGTGGGGTCGATGCCTGCGGCGGCCACAGCGTCGGGCACCGCTTTGCGCAGCACCTCGCGGTAGTCATTGGGGACCTGCAGCGCCCACTCCGGGGGAAGGGATGCGCCCGTCGCGGCAAGCGTCGTATCCATCACGGCGTGCTCATATTCGTGGACCGCGCTGGCGAGTTCGGTGCCGTCGGCGGCGTCGACTACAAGGGCGCGACCGGAGAGCGTGCCGAAGTCAATGCCGATGACATAAGCGGTTCTTGGTGAAACCATCGAGGCCCCTTTGCCTTGTCGAGTTACCGAATATGAACGCTAACATACAACGCCGCTGCCGACCCACGCCAGGGGCGAGAGTCCCAATTTTCAGCCGCGCGGCCTCGTAGTGGATGCGCGCTGCACGAGCCATGGTCTGAGAGGCGGCGGAGCGCTCACCGCCGGGTCCGTCAGTTGGGCCACGAGCATCTCGACAGCCTGCTCCCCCGCGCTGTGGAAGTCCTGGTGCACCGTGGTGAGCGGCGGGCTGAAGTGAGCCGACTCGGGGATGTCATCAAAGCCCACGATGCTCACATCGAGCGGCACGGAGAGGCCACGACCACGCAGCGCATGCATCGCTCCCTGCGCCATCTGGTCATTGGCACAGAAGATCGCGGTGGCCTCCCCGGCCACCTGAATACCGGCGGCGAAGCCGGAGTCAGGCGACCAGTCCCCCTGTAAGTCCGGATGCGCCGTGAGCCCGTGCTCGTCCAGGAACTCGTGGAAGGTGCGACGGCGCATGTCCGCTTCGGTGAAGCCGGCGGGACCTGCAATGTGCTGGAACTCGCGGTGGCCCAATTCGTAGAGATGCTCCATCGCGAGGCGGGTTCCCGCGGCCTGGTCCACCGCCACCGACTTGCCCACTGCGGGCTGGCCGGTGAGCACGTAGGCGACCGGGATCCCGGCGTTCATCGACTCGACGACCTCTGTCACCTGCGGGCTCTGCGCCACGACAACGAGAGCGTCGATGGAGCGGCCAAGGAGGAAGTCGAGGCTCTCCGAGACGTCCGCCGGTTCATGCGAGGTGGTGGTGACGAGCGGGTGGAAGCCAGCCTTCGACGCAGCGCGCTCCGTCGCATAGAGCGTGGCCATGGGCCCGTAGTTGGGAGTCTCGGGAGCGAGGACGCCGATCGCCTGAGCCGTGCCCGTCGCGAGCGTGCGGGCAGCGAGGTTGCGCCGATAGCCCAGCTGATCGATCGCCTCGAGCACTCGTTCGCGCGTCTCCGGGCGGATGCCCTCGAAGTTGTTGAGCACCCTCGAGACGGTCTGATGGGAGACGCCCGCGAGCGCTGCAACGTCGTGCATGCTCGGACCGCGAGACTGCTTGGGCACTGCCACCTCCGGGTCAACGCGAGTTCGGACGACTCCGCTGTCGATGTTCACGGTAACATTGACGGACTGCTTTGAGAGTGAGGACACATGGCTGACGCGGCCCAGAATGCGAGCGCCGAGTTCGAGGCGGCGTACGGACGCCCCGCTCTGGGAGTGTGGAGCGCGCCCGGTCGCGTGAACCTCATTGGCGAGCACACCGACTACAACGGCGGGCTCGTGCTCCCCTTCGCGATCGATCGCCGCACATACTGCGCAGTCGCGCCTCGCGAGGACCGCGTGCTGCGGGTGCGCTCCGCGACCATCGACGGCGAGGCTTCCATCGCGATCGATGACCTCGCTCCCGAGCGCCTCAGCGGCTGGTCCGCCTACGCCCTTGGCGTCGCCTGGGCCATCGGCGAGGGAACCAATGGCGAGCCGGGCGCTGACCTGTCCGCAGCGTCGGGCCTTGATATCTACCTCACGAGCGATGTGCCGCTTGGCGCGGGGCTGTCGTCGTCCGCCGCGATCGAGTGCGCAGTGGCGGTGGCGCTCAACGAGCTGTGGGACCTGGGGCTCGACCGCATGGCGCTGGCGCGCGCGGGGCGCCTCGCAGAGAACGTCGCCGTGGGCGCGCCCACGGGAATCATGGATCAGTGCGCGTCGCTGCTGGGCGAGGCCGACCACGCCGTGTTCCTCGACTGCGGCACGGAGACCGCGGAGTCCGTTCCGCTGCACCTCGACCGCGAAGGCCTCACGGTGCTCGTCATCGACACGCAGGTGCGCCACGAGCACGCGACCGGCGGCTATGGCGACCGACGGGCCTCATGCGAGAAGGGAGCGGCAGCTCTCGACGTGCCGTCACTGAGGTTCGTTGCCGAGTCCGACCTGCCGCGAGCGCAGCGGGTGCTCGACGAGGAGACGTACCGCCGGGTGCGCCACGTGGTCACCGAGTCGGCGCGCGTGGCGGACACCGTGCGCGTGCTGCGCGACGAGGGCCCGCAGGCGATCGGCCCGCTGCTCATCGCGTCCCACGTGTCGATGCGCGATGACTTCGAGATCTCCGTCCCCGAGCTTGACCTCGCGGTGGACTCCTCCCTGCGTCACGGCGCGATCGGTGCGCGCATGACGGGCGGCGGATTCGGTGGCGCGGCGATCGCGATTGTCCCGGCCGACGCTGCTGAGGCCGTGGCACAGGCCGTCACCAAGGACTTCCTTGCCTCGGGCTTCGCCGAGCCGCGCTGCTTCACGGTGACGCCTTCCGACGGCGCGCACCGCGAGAACTGACAACCGTAGGGTGGACGCATGAGCTGGCTGGTCACAGGCGGGGCTGGATACATCGGCACCCATGTGGTGCGCGCGCTCGACGCCGCAGGCATGGACCCCGTGGTACTTGACGACCTCTCGACCGGCATCGAGTCCTTTGTCGCTGGCGGCACGCCCTTTGTACGCGCCTCTGTGCTGGACACGGACGCGGTGACCGCGGCGCTCGTGCAGCATGACGTCGAGGGCGTCATCCACTGCGCCGGCTACAAGTTCGCCGGCGAGTCCGTGAAGTACCCCCTGCACACGTATCAGCAGAACGTGGACGGCACGCGGTCGCTGCTTGAGGCGATGGCCGTCGCGGGCGTGCGGCTGCTCGTGTTCTCATCTTCCGCCGGGGTCTATGGCACGCCGTCCGAGCCTGTGGTCACCGAGGAGACGCCCACGCTTCCCGAGTCGCCCTACGGCGAATCCAAGCTCATCGCCGAGTGGCTCATCCGCGATCAGGTGCGCGCCACGGCGGGAACCGACGCCGCGCTCGCCGCGACCTCGCTGCGCTATTTCAATGTGGTGGGCTCTGGGTTCCGCGACGTGTGGGATGCGTCGCCGCACAACCTCTTCCCCAAGGTGTTCGCCGCGATTGAGGCCGGCATTGCGCCGCAGATCAATGGCACCGACTACGACACAGCCGACGGCACGTGCGTGCGCGACTACGTCCACGTGAGCGACCTCGCACACTCGCACGTCGCGGCGGCTCGCATGCTCGCTGCGGGGCGGCCGCTGGCCCCGGTCTACAACCTGGGTTCCGGCGCGGGGACGTCAGTGCGCGAGATCGTCGACGCGATCGTCGAGGTCACGGGCACGTCCCTGGTTCCTGTCGAGGGCCCGCGCCGTCCTGGCGATCCCGCGCGCATCGTCGCCACCGGAGAGCTCGCCGCGGATGACATCGAGTGGAAGAACTCGCACACCGTCCGCGAGATGGTCGAGTCCGCCTGGGCCTCCCACCCCAAGGCCTAGGCGATCAGCAGCCAGCGCGAGCGTCGCTCCCGCCCGGCCGCAGCGTCGGCCCGCCCCGCGTCCCTCCTCCACACATTTTGAGTTCCGGACAAACCGGACACGCGATCTACCAGGCACTTTGTTTAGCGGCCCGACGCTGCGGACCCAAAATGTGTGGAGGAGGGCCGACGCGGGGGCCGGGTTGCGAACGGCGGTTGCGTGTCCCGCGCGCGTCCAGCCATTCCTCGCTAGAGTCCCATCAATCGCGCGTTTCACGCGCGGGGTCCCACAGTGTGCAAAGGAGCTCTTGTGAGCGTTTTCAGCTGGACTCTCCACGGCGATGGCAAGAACGTCGCCCCCTCCGAGGCGGTGGCGCCCGACGAGCGCCTGACCTATCCGCGCACCCTGGGCATCGGCGCCCAGCACGTGCTCGCGATGATGGGCTCCACGCTGCTCGTTCCCGCCCTCACCGGCATGCCCGCGGCAACCGCGCTGTTCTTCTCGGCGATCGGCACGGCGCTGTTCCTGGTCATCACGCGCAACCGCGTGCCTAGCTACCTGGGTTCGAGCTTCGCCTTCCTCGCGCCACTCGCAGCAGCTGGCGTCACGAACGCGAATGCGCCACTCGACGCCGAGACCATCGGACGCGGCCTCGGTGGCATCGTGCTCGCGGGTGCACTGCTTGCGATCGTCGGCCTCATCGTCGCCCGCTGGGGCACGCGCTGGATCGAGGTCTCGATGCCCCCCGTGGTCACGGGAACCATCGTGGCGATGATCGGTCTCAACCTCGCGGGCGTCGCGAGGAGGAACTGGAGCCTGGGGCCATGGACGGCACTCGTGACTCTCACGTGCGTCCTTCTAGCGATGGTGGTCTTCAGGGGCTTCCTTGGTCGCATCGCGATTCTCTTCGGCGCCGTCGTCGGCATCGTCTTCTCGCTCATTCGTGGTGAGTGGGACGTGCCGCTGGACGGCTTCGGCGGCGCCACCGGCAAGGAAGTGATTGCCGCCGCAGACTGGTTCGGCATCCCCACGTTCCACACGCCCACCTTTGACGGCACCGTCCTGGTCGCGTTCCTGCCCGTGGTGATCATCCTCATCGCGGAGAACATCGGTCACCTGAAGTCGGTGTCCGCAATGACGGACCGCAACCTCGACCCCGAAACCGGCCGCGCCCTGTTCGCTGACGGTGTCGCCACCGCGATCGCCGGTGTGGGTGGTGGTGCGGGCACCACGACCTACGCGGAGAACATCGGCGTCATGGCTGCGACCCGCGTGTACTCGACGCTTGCCTACTGGGCTGCCGCCGTGTTCGCGCTGCTGCTGAGCCTCAGCCCCAAGTTCGGCGCTGCTGTTGCCGTCTTGCCCCCTGGCGTGCTCGGCGGCCTGGCGACGCTGCTGTTCGGTCTCATCGCGATCCTCGGTGGCCGCATCTGGGTGGAGGGCAACGTCGACTTCAAGAAGACGGTCAACCTCGTCACCGCTGGCGTGGGCATCATCGTCGGCACCGCCGACTTCGTCGCGAACGCCGGTTCGATGCTCTTCAACGGCATCGCGCTGGGCACCATCGCCACGTTGGTGATCTACCACGGCCTCAACTGGATCGGCCGCTTGCGCGGCACCACCGAGGTCCCCGCAACTCCCGCCTTCATCGAGGGCGACGAGAACTAGACGCAAGGCAAGAGGCCCGACGCTGGGCAGCGTCGGGCCTCTTTGCTTGCCTAGGCGATGATTGCGTCCACCTGGATCTCCACCTTGTAGCGAGGGTCTGCGAAGGCAGACACCTGCACGATGGTTGCAACGGGCCGGACGTGGTCGAAAGCCTCGCGGTGCGCGCGGGCGACAAGGTCAAGGTCGCCCATGTCTGACACATACGTGACGGTGCGGACCACATGCTCAAGGCCAGCGCCCGCTGTGGCGAGCGCCCCCGCGATCACCTCAAGCGCGTCCTTCGACTGTTCATAGGCGTCGCCCTCGATCGCGGTGTCGCGGCAGCAGGATCCCGCGACGGCGACCTGGTTGCCAACCCGCACCGCGCGCGAGTAGCCGTAGACGTCCTCGAAGCGGCCGCCGGAGGGGAAGTTCTGTCGTGTGGTGTTCGTAGTCACGCCGCCAAGGCTACTGGCGCGACGAGGCAACGACCCCCGCATACCAATCCGCCGAGGGCTTGGGCGTGCGCTCGAACGTCTCGCGGTCAACCGCGACCATGCCGAACTGAGGACGGTAGCCGTGCGCCCACTCGAAGTTGTCGAGGAGGCTCCATGCGAAGAAGCCGCGCACGTCAACGCCGTCGTCCATTGCCGCACGCAGCGCGGCGAGCGACCGCGAGTAGTACTCGATGCGCTCGGCGTCATCGGCGGTGGCCACGCCGTTCTCGGTGACGATCACCGGCAGACCCGTGGCGGCGTGCGCGGCGCGCACCGTGACGCCTAGCGCCTCCGGCGTGAACGTCCAGCCCATCTGCGTAACGCGCCAGTCAGCGGGAATCTCAAGGGCATCGCCTTTCGGTCCCATGTGCTGGGTGAAGTACGTCTGCATGCCGATGTAGTCGTCGCCGCGCGCCGCCTCGAAGTAGGCACCCGCCATGAGGTAGCCGAAGGCGTCCTCCTCCTCGGACGTGGGGTACGACGAGGGGCGGATGCCCTCGCTGTTGATGTCGCCGTCCGGGTGCAGCACAAAGTCGCTCAGCGCGAGCGTCAGGCCCACCGGGAAGTCGCCAGGCGCGGCCCGCAGGATCTCGACGGCTCGCTTGTGCGCGGTGACGAACTGCTGCGTCACCGAGCTGAACGCCGCCAGATCGCCCTTCTTCCCGGGCGGGAACTCGCCGATCACGTAGCCCATCAGGCCCACGACATTGGGCTCGTTGAACGTTGCGGCGATGTCGATGACGTCGCCAAGGTAGTCGGCCGCGCGCTCGACGTACGCGGCGAACCAGTCGACGATCTGGGGGTTGGTCCAGCCACCCTGCTCCGCGGCCCACAGGGGAGTGGTGAAGTGATGGAACGTCACGGAGTTCTTCAGGCCAAGCTCATGTGCCTTGACCATCATCTGGCGATAGTGCTCAAGCGCCGCGATGGAGAACTCGCCCTGCGCGGGCTCGATGCGGCTCCACTCGATGCTGAAGCGGTAGGCGTCGAGTCCCAGGTCCTTGACGATCTGCAGGTCCTCTTCCCAGCGGTGCCAGGAGTCGGTCGCGTCACCGCTGGACTCGGCGCAGCCGCTGCCCGGGGTGTGCTCGAACTTCCACCAGTCATTGTTGACGTTGCCGCCCTCGATCTGGTGCGCGGCGGTCGCGACTCCCCACAGCCAGCCGTCCGGTACGGGGCCAAAGCTCTCAAGGGGAGTGAATCCAGCGTCGGTCATTCTGTGCGCTCCTTTGCGGCAAGTTACCAACCGGTCAGACAATGGCGATACTACCCCGCGTGCGGGCGCTGCGCCCGGCGATCAGTCCCAGCCCAGCGCGTGGAGTTTGTCGTCATCGATCCCAAAGTGGTGCGCAATCTCATGCACCACCGTGATCGCGACCTCCTCGCGCACCTCCTCAGGCGACTTGCACATGCGCAGCGTGGGGCCGCGATAGATGAAGATGCGGTCGGGCAGCTCACCAAAGCCGTACACGCCGCGATCCGTGAGCGCGATGCCGTCGTAGAGGCCAAGCAGGTTCTTGTCATCGCCCTCGGGCTCGTCCTCGATGAGGATCACCACATTGTCGATGAGGTCGAGCAGCTCGTCGGGGATGGTCTCGAGAGCGTCGTCTACCGCCGCCTCGAAGTCCTCGTCCGTCATCTCGACCATGCGCCCATTGTTGTGGCCCGACGCCCGGGTTGGGTAATCCACCCCTCTGACCGGTACTATTGCCGGGTCCCGGCGGAGACGCCGAGCGCCCCCATCGTTTAGTGGCCTAGGACGCCGCCCTTTCACGGCGGTAGCACGGGTTCGAATCCCGTTGGGGGTACAAGGGGTGGGTGTAGATGGTTTACACTTGCTCTTGCTCTCATGAGCACTGGCCCTGTAGCGCAGTCGGTTAGCGCGCCGCCCTGTCACGGCGGAGGTCGCGGGTTCAAGTCCCGTCAGGGTCGCGGTACGGCGGCCCCTTCATCGAAGGGGCTTTCGTGTCAGTGGGTCAGCCCACAAGGCTCTGTAGCTCAGTTGGTAGAGCGCACGACTGAAAATCGTGAGGTCACGGGATCGACGCCCGTCGGAGCCACTGAAAGCCCCGCCATCGAGCGGGGTTTTTTCATGCCCGACGCTGTGGCTGAGCCCGTGGTGAGGCTCACCAGGGCCACGCGATCAGTTCGTACTGCGCTACGCCGGTGGGCGGATCGAAGAAGTACCCGGCGAACTGTCCCGACTTGCCCGGTCGCAGCTCGTCGAACCATCCATCCGTGGCCCCGAGCACGTTGCCTGAACTGTCCCTCGCGATGATCGCGACGTAGCCGCCGCGGATGATGTCCTTGTAGGTATTGGTGACGGTGCCGGTCACGCTCGTTGACCACTCGGTCTCCTCGACGTCAAAGTCGTCCACCGTGATGCTGCCCTCATAGGGCTCATCGCGGAGCGCGTCGTCTGGCGGGCCCTCAACCTGGATCGCGTGAATCTGAGCGTCACCCACGTCGCGGAACTCACCAACGAGCACCATCTTCCCGGGAGCGGCGTGACGGAAGGTGAGTCTTTCGGCGACCACCGCACCGCTGTCGTCGAGTCCCCTGACTGTGAACTCCGACGTTCCATAGGGCCGCTCATGCGGGTTCTCGAGGACGACCAGGTACCACCAGCGTCCGCGTTCGTCGAAGTCCGAGTACTCCCACTGGCCAAATGCCTGCTCGACGATCTTCAGCGAGCTGGCGCCGCCGTCGGGATCCAGAATGACGGTGTCTCCGTAATAGCCCCTGATGGACAGGTACTCCGGCGCGGGCCAGAACCAGCCGCCGTTGTTCTGGCTGTGGACCGTCACGCCCACCGACACGATTGCGGCGACAAAGCCTGTCAACGCGCCGATCTTCGCCATGCCGCTCGGCTGCTTCTTGCCAAGCGCTATGAAGGCGAACACGATCGCGACCGCGCCGATCGCCGCTCCCACGATGGGGATCCAGCCGGTTGCCACCGCGACGATTCCCACCACCAGCGCAGTGATCGCAAAGCCGCGCGGAACCTTGGGTGTCTCCGCATTTTTGAGCCTGTCGGCAGCGAGGTTCCGTGCGAATGCTCGAGGGTCGTACCAGTCGTTGCGACCCTCGAAAGAGTCCTCGTCAACCTCGCGCGGCTGCGGCTCTTCCTGGTCCTCGGGCGGCTCGTAGTACTCGGGCCCTGGCGGGGGAATGGTCATCGCTCAGTATGCCCAGACATACGCCTCGAAGGTCGCGTCCTTGAACGGGCCGTCGAACAGGTACACGGTGAACTCCTCACTGCCGCCACCGTCAACCGACGTCACGTAGCGGTCGCCGCCAGCGATGATCGCGCCAGAGCCGTCGCGGGCCACTACGGCGACCTCGACTCCAAGCCGCGTCTTCTCATAGGTGGACGTGACGCGGCCCGTGATCTCCGTGGACCAATCCGTGTGCTTGACCGACAGGTCGCCGACCTCCAGCGCGCTGTCGAGAACGGGCTCGGTGAACAACGCCTCATCCGGCGGGCCGACGACCTCGAGTGAGGCGATCTCTCCCTCGACGTCGTAGAAGGTGCCGACGATCGCAGTCTTGCCGGGGGCCACGTAGCGGTACGCGGTCCAGTCAGCGAGCACGGTGCCATCTGCGGCGAGCGCACGCACCTCGATCTTGGACGTCATGTAGGTCTTGGCATTGGGGTTGTCGAGGATGACGACGAACCACCACACGCCGGGACTCGTGCTCTCCTGAACGGCGTACTCGGAGAGCTTGAGTGAACTGGGGCCGCTGCCGCTGGCAGACAGCGGCACCATGTCGCCGTGGTAGTACTGCTCCACCTGGTAGTAGTCCGCCGGATCGTACCTGTCGAAGAGATCGTCCTCGATGAGCACCACAGCCAGCACGGCGATCGACATCAAGGCGGAAATAACGCCAAGGACCATTCCCGGGATCGCCATGCCCTTGGACTGCCGCTTGCGGATCGCCACGATGCCCAAGACGAGCGCGGTGATGCCGATGGCGATGCCCCAGACGGGGATCCACCCTGTGAACGAGCCGACGATGCCGAGCACCAGCGAGGCGATGGCGAATCCCTGTGGGGCAGATCGTGGCGGCGGCGCAGCGAATCCCGGTGGGTTCACATATGGGACGCCGCCCGTGGAGCCCACCTCGACAGCCGCATCGGAGATGGACGGCGGCGGCGGGATCGGCGCGGGCGCAGGCGGGCTGTAGTACTCGGGTCCCTGAGGCGGCTGCGACATGGCCCCTAGATTGTCACGTCTTGCCTGATGAACGCTATGACGCCACGGGAGCCACGTAGGATTCCACTTGGGTGATGAGGTCTCCGCGGAAGGTGAACGCCGTGGCGAATGCGAAGGCAAACGGGCCCGACTGCCGGTGCGTGCCTCTCCCCGTCCCCGTGACGATGGTGACGTCACCTTCGGAGACGATCCGGTCTTCCCTCAGCACCGGGCTTCCTTCGAAATCTGGGTTCTCGATCTCGGTGTCGAACTCCGCCTTGCCGTGGGTGGTTCGCACGCCGTGCACATTCCACACGACGTCGTCGGTGAGACAGCCGAGCACCGCCGCGTGATCGCTGCGACGGAACGCGTCGAAGTATGTCTCGAGAACCTGCCTCCTGGAGTCCATCAGTAGGGCCAGGGGTAGGCCTCGAACTTCGCGTCCGGGACGGGGGTGTCGTAGAAGAACGCCTCGAACTTCTCGGTGGCGCCGGCTGCGAGCTCGCCGACGTAGGCATTGGCAACGCCGATGATGGCACCAGAGTCATCGCGGGCCACAACCGCGATGACCCCGCCGTACTTGAGCTCGCCGAAGGTCGACGTCACCGTGCCGGAAACCGTCGTGGACCAATCGTTGCTCTCGACCGTAAAGTCGCTGAGTTCAAGGCCGCCTTCGGGCGTCGAGCTGCTGAGCGCATCGGCCGGCGGTCCGAGCACCTGAAGCGAGGCGATCTCCCCGCCGCCCACGTCCCAGAAGTTGCCCACGAGCGCGGTCTTGCCTGGCGCAACGGCGCGATACGTCCAGTTGTCATCAAGCACAGTGCCATCGGCGGCAAGGGCCTGGACCGTGATGTCCGCTGCCGGGAAGCTCGCGCTGTTGGGATTGTCGAGGATCACCGCGAACCACCACACCTCTGGGTTCGACTCAGACTTGCCGAATGCCTGCTCGGCGATCGAGAGGCTGGTCCCCCCAGCGTCGGGCTGAATGGTGGTGGAATCCCCGTTGTAGTAGAGGTCGCCGGGGTCGTAGCTGTTGTCGGGGTCGTAACTGAAGGTGGGCCAGTTGTCGGGGTCGGAGATCCAGTTCGCGCCCGCGATCAGCGCGACGAGGACCGCGGTGGACATGATGGCCCCGATGATGCCCGTGATAATGCCCGCAATCGACAATCCCTTGGACTGCTTCTTCCCGATGGCGACGAAGCCAAGGATCGCGGCGAGCAGACCGAGGACGATGCCCCACACAGGAATCCAACCCGTGAGGAGGGCGACGATGCCAATCACGAGTGAAGCGACCGCGAGTCCCACGGGGGCACCCGAGCCAGAGGTGCTCGGAGCACGGTGGTAGGCCGGGTTCTGCGTGTAAGGATTGTCTCCCCCTCCGCTGTACTGCGCGGCGGCGTCGGAGATCGACGGCGGCGGAGGGGGAATGGGCACGGGTGCCGGCGGCGGGGAGTACTGTTCGGGACCCTCAGGCGGCTGCGACATGGCACCTAGCGTGCCACGGCCCATAGGCGTGCGGCTACGCGTGGAGTGTCCTCCTTGGGCGCATTGTCCTAGTTTGGAGTAGGTTGAGAATAAGCCGCTCTGCTTTCGGGTACCGCCCAAAGACGACGCGTGCTGCAGAGCGGTTGCACGCGCCGACAACGAAGAGGCGCGACGGCGCTCCTCGCAGAGCCTGCGTGCCTCCTTATTACCCAAGGAGGGACCGATGACACTTCGGTGGAACCGCGGGATTGGAGCCGCCGCACTCGTGGCGGCAGGGGCTCTGATCGTTGCAGGATGCACGTCTTCTACTGACGACGACAGCTCGGAGGGGCCTGGAGGGCCCGCGATCGAGCCCGGCACGGACCTGAGCGGAGTGACACTCAACGTCGCCGCCGCGTGGTCCGGAGACGAACAGGCGAACTTCGAGCAGGTGCTCGCAGCTTTCGCGGATGAGACGGGAGCGACCGTCAATTACACGAGCTTCGGCGACCAGGCAGCAACCACGCTTGGTACGCAGATCGAAGGCGGCAACCCGCCGGATGTCGCGCTGCTGCCGCAGCCGGCTCTGCTCACTCAATACGCCACCGACGGCTCGATCAAGCCGGTGAGCGACGCCACGGCCGACGCTGTGGGCGCCAACTACTCGCAGTCCTGGATTGACCTGGGAAGCGTTGACGGCCAGCTCTACGGCGTCTGGTTCAAGGCGTCCAACAAGTCGACCGTCTGGTACAACGACGACATCTACTCGCAGGCGGGCGCCACCGTGCCGGCCACGTGGGAGGAGTTCCTGCAG
>Ga0207415_1000611_pt1 | contig 23633 bp, 16 predicted proteins | sample Passage237A_FD_187369 | JGI IMG/M metagenome (GOLD analysis project Ga0207415, IMG submission 187369) | Cellulose adapted compost microbial communities from Newby Island Compost Facility, Milpitas, CA, USA - Passage2 37A (SPAdes) (version 3) ...
CGGACTCAGCCGTGCGCGGCCAGCTGGCCCAGCTTCTGCACCGCCACCGACAGAGTCGGATAGTCCAGGGTCTTCTGCGCGGCCAGCTCGCCGAGCATGCCCAGGGTGAAGCGCAGGGCCGCGTCGTCGCGCTGCAGCCAGGCGGCGACCTTGGCATCGGCATCCTTGCCCGGCTGGGCGATGACCTGGCCGGCCAGCACCCGGTGGTGGGCCGCCAGCTCGTCGCGCATCACCCCGCGGGCCACCGCATGCCAGCGCCCGTCCACCGCCAGCGCGTCGATCTGCTCGAACAGCCACGGCAGGCGCAGGGCCTCGCCCAGGCGGAAGTGCACGCGCGAGACGTCCACCGGCTTGAGCTTGCGGGCGCGGGCCAGCTCGATGATGTCGAAGGCCGGCTCCAGGTACGGCAGCTCGGCCAGCTGCTGGGCCAGGGCCGGCGGCATGCCCTTGTCCTTCCACTCCTGCAGCGCGGCCTCGTAGGCCGGGCGCTGCGAGGTCGGCAGCACGCCGGAGGCGGAGCGGATGTCGTTGAACGGATCGCGGTAGCGCTCCACCGCCTCGGTGATGCCGGGCATCGGGCCGGGGCGGTTGAGCAGCCAGCGCACGAAGGAACGCTGCAGGTTCCAGATCACCTGCAGGGCGTCGATCTGCGCCGATTCGGGCAACTTGCCGTCCAGCGCGTCGATCTGGGCCCACAGCATGCGCGCGTCCAGCACCTCGCGGCTGATGGTGTAGGCCTTGGCCACCTCGGCCGGGCTGCGGCCGGTGTCCTCCTGCATGCGCAGCAGGAAGGTCGCGCCCATCCGGTTGATGGTCTGGTTGGTCACCGCGGTGGCGATGATCTCGCGCTTCAGGCGGTGGCTCTCCATGCCCCGCGCGTATTTCTTCTGCAGCGGCTCGGGGAAGTAGCGCTGCAGCTCCTTGGACAGGTACGGGTCCTCGGGGATGTCCGAATCCAGCAGCTGCTGGAAGGCCACCAGCTTGGAATAGGACAGCAGCACCGCCAGCTCCGGCCGGGTCATGCCCTGGCCACGGGCCTTGCGCGCCGACAGCTCGGCGTCGGACGGCAGGAACTCGATCTGCCGGTCCAGCAGGCCCTGCTGCTCCAGGGTGCGGATGAAGTGCTGCTTGGCGCCCAGGCGCCTGGCGCTCATCCGCTCCATCAGGCTGATGGCCTGGTTCTGCCGGTAGTTGTCCAGCAGCACCAGGCGCGCGACCTCATCGGTCATCGAGGCCAGCAGCTTGTTGCGCGCCGGCAGCGCCAGGCGCCCGGCCTGGACCTCGGCGTTGAGCAGGATCTTGATGTTGACCTCGTGGTCGGAGGTGTCCACGCCGGCCGAGTTGTCGATGAAGTCGGTGTTGAGCAGCACCCCGTTCTGGGCGGCCTCGATCCGGCCCAGCTGGGTCATGCCCAGGTTGCCGCCCTCGCCCACCACCTTGCAGCGCAGCTGGCCGCCGTCGACGCGGATGGCGTTGTTGGCGCGGTCGCCCACGTCCGAATGCTGCTCGCTGGAAGCCTTCACATAGGTGCCGATGCCACCGTTCCAGAGCAGGTCCACCGGGGCCTGGAGGATGGCGCGCATCAGCTCGGCCGGGGTCATGGCCTTCACCTCCTCGGCCAGGCCCAGCGCCGCGCGCACCTGCGGACTGATGTCGATCGACTTGGCGCTGCGCGGGTACACCCCACCGCCCTTGCTGATCAGCCTGGCGTCGTAGTCGGCCCAGCTGGAACGCGGCAGCCTGAACAGGCGCTCGCGCTCGGCGTAGGAACGCGCCGGATCCGGATCCGGGTCCAGGAAGATGTGGCGGTGGTCGAAGGCCGCGACCAGGCGGATGTGCCTGGACAGCAGCATACCGTTGCCGAACACGTCGCCGGACATGTCGCCGATGCCGACGCAGGTGAAGTTCTCGCTCTGGCAGTCGCGGCCCAGGGCGCGGAAGTGGCGCTTGACCGACTCCCAGGCGCCACGGGCGGTGATGCCCATGCCCTTGTGGTCGTAGCCGGCCGAGCCGCCGGAAGCGAAGGCGTCGCCCAGCCAGAAGCCATGGGCGATGGCCAGGCTGTTGGCGATGTCGGAGAAGGTCGCCGTGCCCTTGTCGGCGGCCACCACCAGGTAGGGGTCGTCCTGGTCATGCCGGACCACGTCGCGCGGCGGCACGATCTTGCCCTCGACTATGTTGTCGGTGATGTCCAGCAGCCCCTGGATGAACAGCTTGTAGCAGGCCACGCCCTCGGCGAACCAGGCGTCGCGGTCGACCGCCGGGTCGGGCAGGCACTTGGCATAGAAACCGCCCTTGGCGCCCACCGGCACGATGACCGTGTTCTTGACCATCTGCGCCTTGACCAGGCCCAGGACCTCGGTGCGGAAGTCCTCGCGGCGGTCGGACCAGCGCAGGCCGCCGCGCGCCACCGCGCCAAAGCGCAGGTGCACGCCTTCAACCCGCGGCCCATAGACGAAGATCTCGCGGTACGGGCGCGGCTTGGGCAGCTCGGGGATCTGCGCCGGGTCGAACTTGAAGCTGATGGTCTCGGCCGGCTGGCCCGCGGCATTGCGCTGGTAGTAGCTGGTACGCAGGGTGGCATCGATCACGTCGATGAAACCGTGCAGGATGCGGTCCTCGTCCAGGTTGGCGACCCGGTCCAGCAGCCGCAGCAGCGCCTCGCGCACCTGGCCGATGCGCGCCGGGCGCGCCGCGGCGCGGGCCTGGACCAGCTCCTCGAGCAGGCGCGCGGTGGCCTCGTCCCCGGCCAGGCGCCTGAGCTGGGCGGCCAGGCGCTGCTGCGCCTCGCGCGCGGCGGCGGCCGCGCCACGGCCGGCGGAGGGCTCGAAGCGGGCCTCGAACAGCTCCACCAGCAGCCGCGCCAGGAGGGGATAGCGGGCCAGGGTCTGCTCGGCCGCGCCCTGCGAGAACGGCACCCCGGTCTGCAGCAGGTACTTCCAGTAGCCGCGCAGCACCGCGACCTGGCGCCATTCCAGGCCGGCGGCCAGGACCAGGCGGTTGAAGCCGTCGTTCTCGGCGCGGCCGGACCATACCGCGGCGAAGGCCTGCTCGAAGGCCGCGGCGCGATCACCCACCTCGGACTCGCCGGAGACCAGCTCGACCTCGAAGTCCTGGATGTGGATCGGCAGCACGGTGCCGTCGGCCAGGGTGGCCTGCAGCCGGTACGGATGCTCGGTAACCACGCGCAGGCCCATGTTCTCCATCAGCGGCAGCACGTCCGACAGCGGGATGTCGGTGTGCTGGCGGTACAGCTTCAGGCTCAGGCCCTGGCCGCGGCCGCGCGGCACCAGCTGCAGGCTCAGGCGCAGGTCGTCCGGCCCGGTGAGCGCGGCCAGCTGCTCGACATCGTTGGCCGCCAGCTCCGGCGACACCTCCTCGATGTAGCCGGCCGGCAGGGCGCGGCCGTAGGCATTGGCCAGGCGCAGGCCCACGGCCTCGCCGTGGCGGGCGATCAGCAGCTCGCGCAGGTCGTCCTGCCAGTTGCGCAGCAGGTGGGCCAGGCGGCGTTCCAGCTCGGCGATGTCCACCTGCACCGCCTCGCCGGCCTTGGGCCGCACGATCAGGTGCAGCTGGGCCAGCGGCGATTCGCCCAGGACAACGCTCGCGTCCACGTGCTCGCCGTGCAGGGCCTCGCGCAGCAGGTTCTCGATGCGCAGGCGCACATCGGTGTTGAAGCGCTCGCGCGGGATGTAGACCAGGGCCGAGAAGAAGCGGCCGTAGCGGTCGCGGCGCAGGAACAGGCGGCTGCGCACCCTCTCCTGCAGGCCGAGCACGCCGGTGGCGGTGCGGAACAGCTCCTCCTCGCTGGACTGGAACAGCTCCTCGCGCGGCAGGGTCTCCAGGATGTGGCGCAGGGCCTTGCCGCTGTGGCTGTTGGGCGCCAGGCCGGAGCTGCGCATCACGTATTCATAGCGCTCGCGCACCAGCGGGATCTCCCACGGGCGGCGGTTGTAGGCGCTGGAGGTGTACAGGCCGAGGAAGCGCTGCTCGCCAATGATCCGGCCGGAGGCGTCGAACAGCAGCACGCCGATGTAATCCATGTAGCCCTTGCGGTGGAGCCGCGAACGGGCATTGGTCTTGGTCAGGATCAGCGGCTCGGTGGCACCGGAATCATGCAGGCCCTGCGCGGCCAGGCTGTGCACCGGGCGCGGTGCGACCCCGTCCTTGCCGCGCATCAGGCCCAGGCCGCTGCCCTCCACCGGGGCCAGCACGTCCTCGCCGTCGCGCTTGACCACCCGGTACTCGCGGTAGCCGAACAGGATGAAGTGGTCGTTGGCCGCCCAGCGCAGGAACTCCTGCGCCTCGCGCCGTACCGGATCGGCCACCGGCATGTGCCGGGTGGCCAGGTCGTCGGCCAGCACCTGCATGCGCTCGCGCATCAGGCCCCAGTCCGCCACCACCGCGCGCACCTCGGCCAGCACCTGCGCCACCTTCTGCTCGATGGCCTTCATCGCCTCAGGCGGCTGGCGGTCGATCTCGATGGACATGAGCGATTCGGCCTTGCCCTCGCCGACGCCGACCAGGCGGCCGCTGCGGTCGCGCTCCAGGCGCACCAGCGGGTGGCCGAGCACGTGCACGCCAATGCCCATCTCGGCCAGTGCCATGCCCACCGAGTCGACCAGGAACGGCATGTCGTCATTGACGATCTGCAACACGGTGAACGGCGATTCCCAGCCCGATTCCTCCAGCGTCGGGTTGAACACCCGGATCGAAGCCTGGCCCGGCTTGCGCTTGCGCGCGAACTCCAGCATCTGCATGCCGATGGCGGCCCACACCTCCGGCGAATGCTGCGGATACTCGTCTTCCTGCATGCGCTTGTAGAAGGCCGACAGGAACTGCTCCAGCTCCTTGTGGCGGGCGGCGGGCGCGCGCTTGCGTGCGGCGGCGAACACCGCCTGCAGGTTGAATTCGGTACTGCCCTGGCTGGAAGCCGCCGCCGCGGGGGCGTTCCCGGCCTTGCGCCGCGCTGCGGGCGCCTTGGCCTGGCTACGGGTCGTGGCGGTCCTGGCGGTTTTGGCGGCCTTCTTCTTTTCAGACATGGTGGCAATGCGCCTGGGGGTTGAGGGTTGGCGCGATTGTATCCCCCGAAACCGTTCCTGCCTTGCTGCGTCGTGTCAAAAACGGCACTTTTGTTTTAGTGAACTGAACGGTATAGTCCAACTCCTGCCCACCCGCCCGCCATGACCGAGCCCGAGTCCACCGCTCCGCGCCGCTCCGCCCAGGCCCGCCACCAGCGGGTCTGCGAGGCCGTGCGCGCCCTGGTGGCCGAACAGGGCGCCTCGGTGAGCATGGACGCGGTGGCCGCGCGCGCCGGCTGCTCCAAGCAGACCCTGTACGCCCGCTACGGTTCCAAGCAGGCCCTGCTGGCCCAGGTCACCCAGGAAGGCATGGCCGCCACCGCGCTGCCGCCGGCTCCCAGCGCCGAGACCCTGCGTGCCGCCCTGCTGCAGTTCGCCCGCAACCACCTGGCCCACCTGTCCGAACCGCGCACCATCTGCGTGGCCCGGCTGGTCACCGCCCAGGCCCGGGAGTTCCCCGACGAGGTGGCGGCGATGTACCAGGCCTATGCCAATGCCCTGCTCGATCAACTCGGCGGCTGGCTGCAGCAGGCCATGCGCCGCGGCCTGCTCAGGCATGACGATCCGCACTGCGCCGCCGAGCTGCTGCTGGGCATGATTGTCGGCCTGGATTTCGACCGTCAGCGGCACCTGGCCCCGCACCGCGCCGACCCGGCGCAGCAGGAGGCCTGGGCCGCCTTTGCCGTTGACGGTTTCCTGCGGGCCTTCGCACCGCCGGTGCCCCGCATCTGAAACAATTGTCTCTTCCCCGGACCCGCGCATGCCCCTCCCCCGCCCCCTGCCGCCGCCAGACCTTTCCCTGCGTTCCCACCCCGGGATCGCGGTTGGGCGCGGCCACGGGTGCATTGCGCCGGAGCCTGGCCCGGCCCCTGTTCCCCACGTTGGCGCGGCGGCCTGACCCGGCCCGCGCGCACCGCCCGGATTCCTTCTTGTTCATTGCCCCGGAGTTGTCCCGCATGACCATCTACCGCCCCATGCTCCTGGCCTGCAGCCTGCTGGCCCTGGCGGCCTGCAAGCCGCAGCAGCCCCCCGCGCCGCCGCCGCCGGAAGTCGACGTGCTGGCGGTGCAGCCGCAGACCGTGCCGCTGGAACGCGAGCTTGTCGGCCGGCTTTCGCCCTACCGCAGCGCCGACGTGCGCGCGCGGGTGCCGGGCGTGCTGCTCAAGCGCACCTACCAGGAAGGCAGCGACGTCAAGGAAGGCCAGGTCCTGTTCGAGATCGACCCAGCCCCGCTGCAGGCCACCCTGGGCGTGGCCCGCGGCCAGCTGGCCCAGGCCGAGGCTTCCTACGCCAACGCCCACGCCACTGCCGAGCGCGCCCGCCAGCTGGCCCCGCAGAAGTTCGTCTCCCAGAACGACCTGGACAACGCCATTGCCGCCGAGCGCGCCGCCGCCGCTTCGGTGCAGGCCGCGCGCGCGGCCGTGCGCAGCGCCGAGATCAACCTGGGCTATACCCGGGTGACCGCGCCGATCTCCGGCCGTGCCGGCAAGCAGCAGGTGACCGAGGGCGCCCTGGTCGGCGAAGGCTCGGCCACCCTGCTGACCACCGTGGACCAGCTGGACCCGCTGTACGCCAACTTCTCCATCAGCTCCAACGAGCTCAACCAGCTGCGCAGCTCCTCCAACGTGGCCCTGTCCGGCGCCGGCAAGGCCTCGGTGCAGGTGCTGCTGCCGGGCGGCCAGGCCTATCCGCTGGCCGGTACCCTGGACTTCTCCGACACCACCGTCGACCCGGCCACCGGCTCGGTCTCGCTGCGCGCGGTCCTGCCCAACCCGGACAAGGCCCTGCTGCCGGGCAGCTTCGTGACCCTGAAGGCCAACCTGGGCGAGCTGCGCCAGGCCTTCCTGGTGCCGCAGTCGGCGGTCCTGCGTGACGCCAATGGCGCCTTCCTGTATGTGGTCGGCCAGGACAACAAGGTCCTGCGCAAGAACGTGCAGGCCAGCACCGCCGCTGACGGCCGCTGGCTGGTCACCGATGGCCTGGCCGCCGGCGACCAGGTGATCGTGGCCGGCGTGCAGAAGGTCAAGGACGGCGCCGTGGTCCAGCCCAAGCCGTTCCAGGCCGACCCCGGCAAGGGCCAGGCCGCCCAGGCCGCCGCTCCCGCCGCCCCCAAGGCCGACGCCGACGCCAAGGCCGACTCCGAAGCCCCGGCCCAGGCCCAGGCCGAGTAAGGACGTCCCACGATGCCCAAGTTTTTCATCAACCACCCGGTCTTCGCCTGGGTCGTTGCGATCCTGATCTCGCTCTCGGGCGTGATCGCGATCCTCGGCCTGGGCGTTGAGTCCTATCCCAACATCGCCCCGCCGCAGGTCACCGTCACCGCCAACTACCCCGGCGCCAACGCGGCCACCCTGGAAAAGGCCGTCACCCAGGTCATCGAGCAGCAGCTGACCGGCATCGACCACCTGCTGTACTTCAGCTCCTCCTCCAGCGCCAGCGGTCGCGCGACCATCACCCTGACCTTCGAGACCGGCACCGACCCGGACATCGCCCAGGTCCAGGTGCAGAACAAGGTCTCGCTGGCGGCTCCGCGCCTGCCCACCGAGGTGACCCAGCAGGGCGTGGTGGTGGCCAAGGCCAACGCCGGCTTCCTGATGGTGGTCGGCCTGATCTCGGACAACCCGGCGGTCGACCGCAATGCCCTCAACGACCTCAACGGCTCGCGCGTGATCGAGCAGATCTCGCGCATTCCCGGCGTCGGCAGCATCCAGCAGTTCGGCGCCGAGTACTCCATGAACATCTGGCTGAACCCGGAGAAGCTGCAGGGCTACAACCTGTCGGCGACCCAGGTGCTCAACGCCATCCGCGCCCAGAACGTGCAGTTCGCCGCCGGCTCGATCGGCTCCGACCCCGCGCCGGAAGGTACCTCCTTCACCGCCACGGTCTCGGCCGAGGGCCGCTTCAGCTCGCCGGAGGAGTTCGAGAACATCATCCTGCGCGCCGACAACGACGGCACCACCGTGCGCCTGAAGGACGTGGCCCGGGTCGCCTTCGGTCCCGGCGCCTACGGCTTTGACACCCAGTACAACGGCAAGCCGGTGGGTGCCTTCGCGGTGCAGCTGCTGCCGGGTGCCAACGCCCTGAACGTGGCCCAGGCCGTGCGCGCCAAGATGGACGAGCTGGCCCAGACCTTTCCGCAGGGCGTGAGCTGGATGTCGCCCTACGACTCCACCACCTTCGTCAAGATCTCGATCAAGGAGGTCGTCAAGACCCTGTTCGAGGCGGTGGTGCTGGTGTTCCTGGTGATGCTGATCTTCCTGCAGAACATCCGCGCCACCATCATCCCGACCCTGGTCATCCCGGTGGCCCTGCTGGGCACCTTCCTGGGCCTGTCCATCATCGGCTTCACCATCAACCAGCTGACCCTGTTCGCTCTGGTGCTGTCCATCGGCATCGTGGTCGACGATGCGATCGTGGTGATCGAGAACGTCGAGCGCATCATGACCGAGGAGGGCCTGTCCCCGCGCGACGCCACGATCAAGGCCATGGGCCAGATCACCGGCGCGGTGGTGGCCATCACCGTGGTCCTGGCCGCGGTGTTCATCCCCTCGGCCCTGCAGGGCGGCGCGGCCGGCGAGATCTACAAGCAGTTCGCGCTGACCATCGCCATCGCCATGGCCTTCTCGGCCTTCCTGGCCCTGGGCTTCACCCCGGCGCTGTGCGCGACCTTCCTCAAGCCCAGCCACCACGCCAACTCCAACGTGGTGTTCCGCACCTTCAACAAGTACTACGACCGGATCAGCAAGACCTACGTCGGCCACATCGGCAGCGCGGTCAAGCACGCCCCGCGCTGGATGATCCTGTTCGCGGTGCTGGCCATCCTGTGCGGCTTCGCCTTCACCCGCATGCCCGGCAGCTTCCTGCCCGAGGAGGACCAGGGCTACGCCATGGCCATCGTCCAGCTGCCGCCGGGATCGAGCCTGCAGCGCACCAAGGGCGTGTTCAGCCAGATCCGCGAGCGCCTGCAGGGCGTGGAAGGCTACGAGTCCATGATGGAAGTGGCCGGCTTCAGCTTCATCGGCCAGGGCGAAAACGTCGGCATGGCCTTCATCAAGCTCAAGCCCTGGGAGGAGCGCAAGCTCACCGCGCCGGAGTTCATCCAGCAGGCCAACGGCGCCCTGTTCGGGATCAAGGAGGCCACCATCTTCGTGGTCAACCTGCCCACCGTGCAGGGCCTGGGCCAGTTCGGCGGCTTCGACATGTGGCTGCAGGACCGCACCGGCCAGGGCCAGGAGGCCCTGACCCAGGCGCGCAACATCCTGCTGGGCAAGGCCGCGCAGAACCCGGCCCTGGTCGGCGTGCGTCCCAATGGCCTGGAAGACGCCCCGCAGCTGCAGCTCCACGTGGACCGCGTCCAGGCCCAGTCCATGGGCCTGCAGGTCGGCGACATCTACAACGCCATCGGCCTGATGCTGGCCCCGGTGTACGCCAACGACTTCTTCTATGAAGGCCGCATCAAGCGCGTGAACGTGCGTGCCGACGCCCCGTACCGCCTGGGCGCCGAGTCGCTGTCCAGCTACTACACCCCCAGCCCGGTGACCGGCGGCATGGTCCCGCTGTCGGCCGTGGTCGATGCGCAGTGGCAGACCAGCCCGCCCTCGCTGAACCGCTACAACGGCTACGCGGCGGTCAACATCGTCGGTTCGCCGGCGCCGGGGCACAGCTCCGGCCAGGCCATGGCGATCATGGAGGACATCGTCACCAACGACCTGCCGCCGGGCTTCGGCTACGACTGGTCGGGCATGTCCTACCAGGAGATCCTGGCCGGCAACACCGCCACCCTGCTGCTGGTGCTGTCGATCGTGGTGGTGTTCCTGTGCCTTGCGGCGCTGTACGAGAGCTGGTCGATCCCGGTGGCCGTGCTGCTGGTGGTGCCGCTGGGCATGCTGGGCGCGGTGCTGTTCAGCCTGGCTCGCGGCCTGCCCAACGACATCTTCTTCAAGATCGGCCTGATCACCATCATCGGCCTGGCAGCCAAGAACGCGATCCTGATCGTGGAGTTCGCGGTGGAGCAGCGCGCCATGGGCAAGACCCTGCGCGATGCCACCATCGAGGCGGCGCGCCTGCGCTTCCGCCCGATCCTGATGACCTCCTTCGCGTTCATCATGGGCGTGGTGCCGATGGCCCTGTCCACCGGCGCCGGCGCCAATGCGCGCCATGCGATCGGCACCGGCGTGATCGGCGGCATGCTGTTCGCCACCTTCCTGGGCCTGCTGATGATCCCGGTGTTCTTTATCGTGGTCCGGCGCATGCTCGGCGACAAGCTGGACGAGCCGTCGAAGGAATGGCTGGAGAAGCAGGCGCACGAAGGCGGAAACGCGCTGCGCTGATCCCGCCTCCATTCCGCGCAACACCGAAAGCCCCGGCACCGCCGGGGCTTTCTTTTCGTGCTGCCAGGGCCGGCGCGGCAACACCCACCGGCCAGCCTCCCGAATGCCCCTGCACTTGCAGCTGAGGCTTCGTTTGCGATTGTGGTTGCGGCTGATTCCTGCCGCCGCTTGCAGCTCGCCGGGCATCGCAGCGATGGCGGGGCCGTAGAGGCCCATATGCCTGGGCGAAGCAATAAGTCCGGACCACGCGCAGCAGGCGTGGAGCGCGCTCCCCATCTTCCGGCGGGAGGGGTAAACAAGAACGCCCCGGCAGGGCCGGGGCGTTCGCGGATCAGGCAGGGCCGCCAGGGCTTACTTGATCGCCTCCTGGTAACGACGCTCGACCTCGTCCCAGTTGATCACGTTGAAGAACGCACCGATGTATTCCGGGCGGCGGTTCTGGTACTTCAGGTAGTAGGCGTGCTCCCACACGTCCAGGCCCAGGATCGGGGTGTTGCCGTCCATCAGCGGGCTGTCCTGGTTGGCCGAGGACTCCACCACCAGCTTCTTGGCCGGGGTCACGCTCAGCCAGGCCCAGCCGCTGCCGAAGCGGGTCAGCGCGGCCTTGGTGAAGGCTTCCTTGAACTTCTCGAAGCCACCCAGGTCCTGCTCGATGGCCTTGGCCACCTCGCCCTTGGGCGCGCCGCCGGCGTTGGGCGCCATCACCGTCCAGAACAGGCTGTGGTTGGCATGGCCACCACCATTGTTGCGGACCACGCCCTGCAGGTTCTCCGGCAGCGACTTGGTCTTCTTCACCAGCTCCTCGACCGGCAGGTCGGCGTACTCGGTGCCTTCCAGCGCGGCATTGACGTTGTTGATGTAGGTCTGGTGGTGCTTGGTGTGGTGGATCTTCATCGTCTCCGTATCGATGTGCGGTTCCAGCGCATCGTAGGCATACGGCAGCTCGGGAAGGGTATAGGCCACGGTGGTCTCCTTGGATTGTGATTGCCCGCGGTGGGCAGGCTCGCGGGGAACAGTGTAGGGATGCCGGCCGTGCTTACCAAGATGCGGCGCGCGATGCGGCATCCCGCACCCGGGGCGTGGGCACAGCCTGGCGCGCGCCAGGTTGCACCGGCGTGAAGCGCCGGCAGGGTGCGGTTCAAGCGCCGCGCGCCGGGCTCGCGCATACTCGGTACGTTTCCATCGCAACCGGCCCCATGTCCGCCCAACGCTCCTGGCGCCTGCCCGCCATCGTCGCCGCCCTGGCCCTGCTGGCCTGGCTGGCCCTGCCCCGGCTGCAGGCCCCGCCCGCGACCGGGTCCGGCGCACCGGTCCTGGCGCCGGCCAGCGCCGGCACGGCCTCCCCGGCATCGCGCCCGGGCGGGGACGCACTGCCCGGCTTCCTGCCGCCGGAGGTGGCCGCGGTGATCGCCAACATCCGCCGCGGCCCGCCCTTCCCGCATCGCCAGGACGGCAGCGTGTTCGGCAACCGCGAGGGCCGCCTGCCGGCCCAGCCGCGCGGCTGGTACCGCGAGTACACCGTGCCCACCCCGGGCCTGGGCCACCGCGGCCTGCGCCGCATCGTCACCGGCGGCAATCCGCCGCGCGAGTGGTACTACACCGCCGACCACTACGAAAGCTTCAGGGCGTTCACCCCGCCGGAGGACCTGCAATGAGTGAATCCGGATTCGAACTGGGCCTGGACGACCCGTCCCGCGCCGGGATCTACGAGACCGACGACGCCACCCTGCCGGCCCTGGCCGCCGCCGCGCGCGACGCCGGCCTGCTGGTGCGCCAGATCGACCTGGAAGGCTGCTTCGACAAGCAGACCCTGCTGCTGCGCCTGGCCACGGTGCTGGACCTGCCGGCTGGCATGGGCCGCAACTGGGACAGCCTGGGCGATGCGCTGCGCGACCTGTCCTGGCTGCCGGCCCCCGGCTATGCCCTGCTGTTCGAGACCGCATCGCCGTTGCGCCAGATGCGGCCACAGGAATTCGACGTCCTGGTGGACGTGCTGCACGAGGCCTGGCAGGCCTGGACCCAGGCCGGGATCCCGTTCTGGGTGTTCCTGGCCCTGGACGAGGAAGAGGAACCGGCCTCGCGCCCGCACTGAGGCGCAGGCAGACCCAGCTCAGCCGTCCAGTTCGGCCCAGCGGGCGTAGGCGGCGTCCAGCTCGGCCTGGGCCTCGGTCATGCGCTTGCCGTGCGCGGCCACCCTGGCCGGGTCCTGGTGCAAGGCCGGGTCGGACATGGCCGCGGCCAGCTGTGCCAGCTCCTCCTCCAGGGCCTCGATCCGCCCGGGCAGCTGCTCCAGCTCGCGCGCGTCCTTGTAGCTGAGCTTGCGCTTTCCCGCCGGTGCCGGTACCGGGGCCGCTGCCGGCGTCGCGGCCGCCGCCTGCGGCGCGGGCTTGGCGGCCGGCGCCGGCCTGGCCGCCGGCGCTGCCGGGCGCTGGCGCAGCCAGTCCGAATAGCCGCCCACGTACTCGCCCACCCGGCCCTGGCCTTCCATCACCAGGGTCGAGGTGACCACGTTGTCGAGGAAGTCGCGGTCGTGGCTGACCAGCAGCAGGGTGCCCGGGTAGTCGGCCAGCAGCTCTTCCAGCAGCTCCAGGGTCTCCACGTCCAGGTCGTTGGTCGGCTCGTCCATCACCAGCAGGTTGGACGGCTGGGCGAACAGGCGCGCCAGCAGCAACCGGTTGCGCTCGCCGCCGGACAGGCGGGTGATCGGCGCACGGGCGCGCTCGGGGGTGAACATGAAATCCTGCAGGTAGGCCAGCACGTGCTTGCGGCTGCCATTGATCTCGACGAAGTCCTGGCCGCCGGCCACGTTCTCCATCGCGTTCCAGTCCTCGCGCAGGGTGGCGCGGTACTGGTCGAAATAGGCGACCTGCAGGTTGGTACCCAGCTTCACTTCGCCGGCCCGCGGCTGCAGCTGCCTCAGCAGGAGCTTGAGCAGGGTGGTCTTGCCACTGCCGTTGGGGCCGACCAGGCCGATGCGGTCCCCGCGCAGGATGGTGGTGGAGAAGTCGCGGACCATGATCCGCTCGCCAAAGGCGAAATCCAGGCCCCTGGCCTCGATCACCTTCTTGCCGGAGGACTCGCCCTGGGCCGCCTCCATGCGCACATTGCCGGCCAGCTCGCGGCGGCGGGCGCGCTCCACGCGCATGGCCTTGAGCCGGCGCACGCGCCCCTCGTCGCGGGTACGCCGGGCCTTGATGCCCTGGCGGATCCAGGCTTCCTCCTGGGCCAGCAGCTTGTCGAAGCGCGCATTCTCCTGGGCCTCGGCATGCAGGCGCTCCTCGCGCCGGCGCAGGTAGTTGTCGAAGTCGCCCGGCCAGCTGCTGACCTGGCCCCGGTCGATCTCCACGATCCGGGTGGCCAGGGCGCGCAGGAAGCGGCGGTCATGGGTGACGAACACCACGCTGCCGCTCCATTCCTTGAGGAAGCCTTCCAGCCAGTCGATGGCCTCGATGTCCAGGTGGTTGGTCGGCTCGTCCAGCAGCAGCACGTCCGGACCGCTGGCCAGGGCGCGGGCCAGCAGTACCCGGCGCTTCATGCCGCCGGAAAGGCGGGCGAACTCGGCCTCCCCGTCCAGCTCCAGCCGCGCCAGCACCTCGCCGACCCTGCGGTCCAGGCCCCAGCCGTCGGCGCCGTCGATCTTCGCCTGCACCGCGGCCAGGGCCGCGGCGTCAAAGTGTTCGGCATGGCTGATCTGGTGGAACTGGGCCAGCCAGGCGCCCAGCTCGCCCAGGCCACCGGCGACCACGTCGAACACGCTGCCTCCGGTGCCCTGCGGCACCTCCTGTTCCAGGCGGGCGACGCGCACCCCGGACTGGACCCGGACCTGGCCGTCGTCCGGCTGCAGTTCGCCGGCGATGAGCTTCATCAGGGTCGACTTGCCGGCGCCATTGCGGCCGATCAGGGCGATGCGCTCGCCCGGCTCGATCGACAGTTCGGCGTGTTCCAGCAACAGGGGGCCGCCGACGCTGTAGTCGACGTTCTGCAAGGTGATCAGGGGCATTGGCGCATTGTACGCGGCGCCGCCCCCGGCCCGGGCGGCACGCGCCCACACCTGCGACAATGGTGCATGACCGATTTCGCCTCCCTGCCCCTCTCCCCGGCCCTGCGGCCGGGCCTTGATGCCCTGGGCTACGCCAGCGCCACCCCGATCCAGGCCGCGGCGCTGCCGCCTATCCTGGCAGGCCGCGACCTGATCGCCCAGGCGCCCACCGGCAGCGGCAAGACCGCCGCCTTCGGCCTGGGCCTGCTGCAGCGGCTGGATCCGGCCGAACCACGCTGCCAGGCCCTGGTGCTTTGCCCGACCCGCGAACTGGCCGACCAGGTCGGCCGCCAGCTGCGCAGGCTGGCCACCGGCATCCCCAACCTCAAGCTGAGCGTGCTCACCGGCGGCATGCCGCTGGAGCCGCAGGTCGCCTCGCTGCAGGCGCATGACCCGCAGGTGGTGGTGGGCACGCCCGGGCGGGTGCAGGAACTTGCCCGCAAGCGGGTGCTCCATCTGGGCATGGTCCGCACCCTGGTGCTGGACGAGGCCGACCGCATGCTGGACATGGGCTTCGAGGAAGCGGTCACCGAGATCGCCAAGCGCTGCCACGGCCAGCGCCAGAGCCTGCTGTTCTCGGCCACCTTCCCCGAGGCCATCCGCGGGCTGGGCAGGTCGCTGCTGCGCGACCCGGTGGAGGTGTCGGTGGACGGCGCGGACAGCGCGCCGGAGATCGAGCAGCGCTTCTTCGACGTGGACCCGGCACACCGGCAGAAGGCCGTGGCCGGGCTGCTGCTGCGCTACCGCCCCGAATCGGCGGTGGTGTTCTGCAATACCCGCAAGGACGTGGACGAGGTGGCCGGCTCGCTGCGCCAGTTCGGTTTCTCCGCCCTGGCCCTGCACGGGGACATGGAACAGCGCGACCGCGACGAGGTGCTGCTGCAGCTGGCCAACCGCAGCTGCAACGTGCTGGTGGCCAGCGACGTGGCCGCCCGCGGCATCGACGTGGAAGACCTGGCCGCGGTGCTGAACTACGAACTGCCCACCGACGTGGACGCCTACCGCCACCGCATCGGCCGCACCGGCCGCGCCGGTCGGCGCGGCCTGGCCTTGAGCCTGGTAGCGCCGCGCGAGAACCCACGCGCGGAGATGATCGCCGCCGCCCAGCCGGCGCCGCCGCCGCGCGAGAACTCGCCGCTGGCCACCGGCCGCCCGGCGCAGCCGGCCCTGGCGCCGATGACCACCCTGCGCATCGATGGCGGCAAGACCGACAAGCTGCGCCCGGGCGACATCCTCGGCGCGCTTACCGGCGAGGCCGGGCTGCCGGCCAAGGCCATCGGCAGGATCGCCATCCACGCCACCCGCTCCTACGTGGCCATCGCCCGCGAGGAAGCCCGGCGCGCGCTGGCGCGGCTGGAGGCCGGAAAGATCAAGGGGCGGCGCTTCCGCGTGCGCCCGCTCTGAGGAGTCAGAAGCGCAGCAGCGAGCGCAGCGGTGCACCGCCGGGCCAGTGCCGGCGCCCGCCCAGGGCTTCCAGCTCCAGCAGCACGGCCCCACCCGCCAGCTGCGCGCCCTGCTGCCGGACCAGGCGCGCGGCCGCGCCCAGGGTGCCGCCGGTGGCCAGCACGTCATCGACCAGCAGCACGCGCGCGCCCGCCGGCAGCGCATCGGCCTGCATCTGCAACCGGTCCTGGCCGTACTCCAGGCTGTAGGCCTCCTCCAGCAGCGCACCGGGCAACTTGCCCGGCTTGCGCAGCGGCACGAAGCCGGCACCCAGCTCCCGGGCCAGGGCCGCGCCGAGGATGAAGCCTCGCGCTTCGATCCCGGCCACCGCATCGACCTGCACGGCGCGCCAGGGCCCGGCCAGGTCGCCAAGCATGGCGGCAAAGCCGGCGGCATTGGCCAGCAGCGGGGACATGTCACGGAACAGCACGCCCGGTCGCGGGAAGTCGGGCACGGCGCGGATGAGATCGGCCCAGGCCGGCAGGGTGGAAGCCGTTGGCATCGGGACTGGCTCTGGTGGAAAGGCGCCCATGCTAACCGCCGGACCGGCGCGGCGCCCTCAGGAGCTGCAGGACAGCATCGAGCAGCCGGCGCGGTGGCGGGCCCACTCCGGGCGCAGGCGGGCATAGGCCTCGCGGCCGGGCTGCTCGCTGTAGGGCCGGCGCAGCACCTCCAGCAACTGGCCGATGGCGGAAGGGTCGCCGGCCTCGGCCCGGTCGATGGCCTCCTGCGCCAGCCAGTTGCGCAGCACGTAGCGTGGATTGGCCGCGGCCATGCGCGCGCTGCGTTCCGCCGCCGCCAGCGGGTCGGCAGCCAGGCGCGCGGCGTACTCGTCCAGCCAGGCCAGCAGCGCGGCCTCGATCCCGGCCCAGGCATCGGCCGAGTAGCCCGTGGCCTGCAGCGCCGGCAGGGCCGCCGGGCCCGGCTCGACCTCGCCCAGGGCGCGGAAGAACAGGCTCATGTCCAGCTGGCCGCGCTGCAGCAGCTCCAGCAGGCGCCGGTACAGGGCCAGGTCCGCGGCATCGGCAGCGGCCAGGCCCAGCTTGGCCGCCACCAGTTCGCGCTCGGCCCGGGCCCAGGCGGCCTGGAAGCGCTCCAGGCCGGCCTCCAGCGGGGCCACATCGGCAAACAGCGGCGCCAGCGCCTGGGCCAGGCGCACCAGGTTCCAGTAGGCGACCTGGGGCTGGGTGCCAAAGCGGTAGCGGCGGCCCTGGGCATCGGTGGTGTTGGGGGTCCAGTCCGGGTCGTAGTCCTCGATCCAGCCATAGGGGCCGTAGTCCAGGGTCAGGCCGAGGATGGACATGTTGTCGGTGTTCATCACCCCGTGGACGAAGCCCACCCGCATCCAGCCGGCCACCATGGCCGCGGTGCGCTCGCCCACCCGCGCGAACCACTCCGCCTGGCCGGCCTGGCCCTGGCCGGCCAGGTCGGGGTAATGCCGGGCCAGGGTGTGTTCGACCAGCTGCCGCAGCAGGCCGGTCTCGCCGCGCGCGGCCGGCAGCTCGTAGCTGCCGAACCGCAGGAAGCTGGGCGCCATCCGGCATACCACCGCGCCGGGCTCCGGGCGCGGGTGGCCGTCGTAGAACATGTCGCGCACCACCATCTCGCCGCTGGCCACCAGCGACAGCGCCCGGGTGGTGGGGATGCCCAGGTGGTGCATGGCCTCGCTGCACAGGAATTCGCGGATCGAGGAGCGCAGCACCGCGCGGCCATCGGCAAAGCGCGAGTACGGCGTGGGGCCGGCGCCCTTGAGCTGCAGCTCCCAGCGCCGGCCATCGGCGCCGACGGCCTCGCCCAGGCTGATCGCGCGGCCATCGCCGAGCTGCCCGGCCCAGCTGCCGAACTGGTGCCCGCCGTAATTGGCCGCCCAGGGCTGCATGCCCGGCAACAGCGCATTGCCAGCCAGCACCTGGACCATCCCCGGGTCCTCCATCGCCGCTGCATCCAGCCCCAGCAGGGCCGCGGCCTCGCCCGACCAGGCCAGCAGCCGCGGCGCCGCCACCGGGGTGGGCAGGACCGCCGACCAGGCGGCCTGGCGCACCTCGCGCACGCGGCTGCCCTGCTCCGGATCACCGGGCAGGTCGCAGAGGAAACGGTTGTCGAACTGGAGGTTCATGCAGGACAGGATGCGGGATTGACGCGTGCACGGCCGTGATCAGGCCGCCGGCGCGAACGGCCCGCCCTGCTCCAGCGCACGCTGCCAGGCCGGGCGGGCGCGGATGCGCTGGAGGAAGGCGGCCAGCTGCGGATGCCGCTCCAGCCCCACCCGCACCGCGGCGGCTTCCACCGGGAAGCTCATCTGGATGTCGGCGGCGCTGAAGCGCCCCCCGGCGAACCAGCCGCCGCCACGCTCCAGGCCCTGCTCCATCCAGTCCAGGTGCAGCTGCAGCTGCGGGCGGACGAAGCCGGACATGGCGCCCTCCACGATGCGCCTGGCGACGGGACGCACGAAGAACGGCATGGGCGCCGAACGGATCCGCCCCAGCACCAGGCTCAGCAGCAGCGGCGGCATGGCCGAACCTTCGGCGTAGTGCAGCCAGTAGCGGAAGGCCAGGCGCTCGGCCGACTGCGCCGGCAGCGGCGGCGGCGAGAAGGCATGCCCGCTGTCGTAGCGCTCGACCAGGTATTCGAGGATGGCCCCGGACTCGGCCAGGACCAGGCCATCGTCCTCCAGCACCGGCGCCTTGCCCAGCGGATGGACCGCACGCAGCGCCGCCGGTGCCAGCAGGGTCCTGGGGTCGCGCGCATGGCGCACCAGCCGGTACGGCAGGCCCAGCTCCTCAAGCAACCACAGCACGCGCTGGGAGCGCGAGTTGTCCAGGTGGTGGACGGTGATCATCGGCAGGCTCCTGGCCGGGGGGAGGACCATCCTCGCACTGGCAGGCGCACAAACGAAAACGCCGGAGGCTTGCGCCCCCGGCGTTTCAGGCGTGAACCGGCCGGAGCCGGCTCACCGCGCCATTACAGCGCCTGGACCTGGTCGGCCTGCAGGCCCTTCTGGCCCTGCACGACGATGAAGGAAACCTTCTGGCCTTCCTGCAGCGACTTGAAGCCGGTGCCCTGGATCGAGCGGAAGTGCACGAACAGGTCGGCGCCGCTCTCCGGGGTGATGAAGCCGAAGCCCTTGGCGTCGTTGAACCACTTGACGGTACCGGTCTGACGATCGGACATGATTGCTAACTCCTACATGACAGTTTTGGATGGAAAAACCGGCCACGGAAACCCTCCGGGTCGGTACTGTGGGTTGCAGGTGTTAGGCAAAGCGGATCGATGTAGCGGATCGTCAGATCGACTGCATCAGGCCACGAACCACGGTGACCCAAGCAAACACAGTGGACGCACCATACCCTGATTCGGACGGAATAGCGAGCGCCTATGGCGCTGGCGTTCAGCCCCGGCCCGCGGCCGGGTCCAGGCCCCAGGCCCGGGCGGCGATGGCGTAGGAGGCCTTGCGGGCCTGGTGGTCGTGCAGGTTGGCCACCAGGATCAGCTCGTCCGGACGGTACCGTTCGCAGAATCCGGCCATGCCCCGGGCCACGGTTTCCGGGCCGCCGACCACGCTGCAGGCCAGGGCCCGCTCCACCCCGGCCTTCTCGGCCGGACTCCAGTAGGCCTCGATATCGTCGATCGGCGGCGGGATCAGCCCCGGCTGGCCGCGGCGCAGGTTGACGAAGGCCTGCTGCGGGGTGGTGAACAGGCGCCGGGCCTCGGCGTCGGTTTCGGCCGCGACCACGTTCAGGGCCAGCATGACGTACGGCTCGCGCTGCTGCGGCGAGGGCCGGAAATCGCGGTGGTAGAGCATCAGCGCCTGTTCCAGCGCATCCGGGGCGAAGTGCGAGGCGAAGGCATATGGCAGGCCCAGGGCCGCGGCCAGCTGCGCCCCGAACAGGCTCGAACCCAGGATCCACACCGGCACGTCCAGCCCGGCCCCGGGCACGGCGCGTACCGCCTGCCCCGGCGCGGCCGGGCGGAAATAGCCCAGCAGCTCCTGCACGTCCGCGGGGAAGCGCTCGGCGCCCTCGAAGTAACGGCGCAGGGCGCGCGCCGTGGCCTGGTCGGTGCCCGGCGCGCGGCCCACGCCCAGGTCGATCCGTCCCGGATGCAGCGCCGCCAGGGTGCCGAACTGCTCGGCCACCTGCAGCGGCGAATGGTTGGGCAGCATGATCCCGCCCGAGCCGACCCGGATCGTCGAGGTGCCGGCGGCCACGTGCGCGATCAGCACCGAGGTGGCGGCCGAGGCGATCCCGGGCATGTTGTGGTGTTCGGCCAGCCAGAAGCGCCGGTAGCCCAGGGCCTCGACATGGCGGGCCAGGTCCAGGCTGTTGCCCAGCGCGGTGGCGACATCACTGCCCTCGCATACCGGGCACAGGTCCAGCACGGACAGCGGCGGCTTGCGCATGCCCTGCCCTCAAGGCACCACGCGCAGCTCCGGCCGCAGCACGGCCGGCGCGCCCGGATCGGGGGCCAGGGTGGCCACGCCGTGGCCGCGCTCGGCCAGGTATTCCAGCCACTTGCCCAGGAAGGTGTTCATGCGCAGGCGGTGGCCCACCACCTCGGCCGGCGGCGGGAACAGGCCGATCACGTCCTGCCAGCGCCGGCCCACGTAGCAGTGGGTGGTCTCGACCTGGCGGGCATCGTTGTACAGGCGCAGGAAGGCCGACGGGTCCGGCTCGCCGGTGACCGGATCGCGCAGGTCGTAGGTCAGGCGCAGCTCCACCGTGTAGCGGTGGCGCTCCATCACGTCCAGGCGCAGGTCCAGGCCATCGCCCACCGAGGACAGGTAGCTGCCCTCGGCCAGGTCCGCCGGCGCGAACAGCCGGGTCAGGCGCGCATGGTTCTCGGCGTACAGCCCCATCAGCCAGCCGAAGCGGCTGAGCCGGGGAAAGCGTGCGGCGTGGGCGCGGACCTGTTGCATGGGTCCGATCCTACACGCTGGCCGGCGGCGGCGGCAGGATTGAAATCCGCCGCACCCGCCCCCATCACGCCGGCGGCGTGGCGTTCAGCTCAAAGCATCCCGCGCTGCAGGCCGAGGGTGGCCAGCACCTTGCTGGAGATCTCCTCGATCGAGGCGTAGGTGGTGCTCAGGGTCGGGATCCGTTCCATGCTGAACATGGCCTCGGCCGCCTGCACCTCGCGCCGGCAGGTCTCCAGCCTGGCGTAGCGCGAGTCCGGGCGCCGCTCCTGGCGGATCTGCTGCAGCCGCTCCGGATCGATGGTCAGCCCGAAGATCTTGCGCCGGTACGGCTTGAGCCGCGGCGGCAGGCGGTCGCTCTCCAGGTCTTCCTCGGTCAACGGGTAGTTGGCCGCCTTCACCCCGTAGTGCAGCGCCAGGTAGACGCAGGTCGGGGTCTTGCCCGCGCGCGACACGCCCACCAGCACCACGTCGGCTTCCTCGTAGTCCAGGGCCACGCCGTCGTCGTGGGTAAGCGCATAGTTCATCGCGTTGATGCGGCGATGGTAGGTATCGAAGTCGACCATGCCGTGCGCGTGCCCCACCCGCGCCTGGCGCGGCTGGTTGAGTTCGCGCTCCAGCGGCTCGATGAACGGCGCGAACACGTCCAGCATCAGCGCACCGCTCTCGGCCAGGATCATGCTCAGCTGCGCATCGACGCAGGAATTGACCACGATCGGCCGCACACCGTACTGCTCGCCGGCGGCGCGTATGCGCGAACTGGCGTCACGCGCCTTCTCCACATCGTCGACGAAGGAGATGCGATCGGTCAGGAAGCGGAAGCCGCTGAACTGGGTCAGCAGGCTGTGTCCGATGGTTTCGGCCGTGATACCGGTACCATCCGAGACATAGAACACAGGTCGTACCGTCATCACCACATCCCCTACGAAATATCCTGTTTTTGAGCGACAACCAGCATTGATATGCGCCGATGCTGGGGTGCATCATAACGGCTCCCTATATCCGGGGCACCCGGTCATCGCCCACCGGGCGATGGTTCCACGGAGCATCGCACTTGAGCACGAACATCCTGTGGTTGCATGAGCTGCGCCTGGCCGACCTGGCCCGCGTCGGCGGCAAGAACTCTTCCCTCGGCGAAATGATCGGCAACCTTGCCGGCCTTGGCGTGTCGGTGCCCGGCGGTTTCGCCACCACCGCCGAAGCCTTCAAGGACTTCATCGCCTACAACAACCTGCACCAGCGCATCTTCGACCGCCTGGCCACGCTGGACGTGGAGGACGTGCCGGCGCTGACCGCCGCTGGCAGGGAGATCCGTTCCTGGGTGATCGACGCCCCGCTGCAGCCGCAGCTGGATGCCGACATCCGCGCCGCGTATGCGCGCCTGTGCCAGGAGAACGGCGGCGGCGAAGTGGCCGTGGCGGTGCGTTCCTCGGCCACCGCCGAGGACCTGCCCGACGCATCCTTCGCCGGCCAGCAGGAGACCTTCCTCAACGTCACCGGTGCCGAGGATGTCGCGCACAAAGTCAAGGAAGTCTTCGCCTCGCTGTACAACGACCGCGCCATCGCCTACCGCGTCCACCACGGCTTCAAGCACGAGGACGTGTTCCTCTCGGCCGGCGTGCAGCTGATGGTGCGCTCGGACGTGGGCGCCTCCGGCGTGCTGTTCACCCTGGACACCGAGTCCGGCTTCCGCGACGTGGTGTTCGTCACCGCCAGCTACGGCCTGGGCGAAATGGTCGTGCAGGGCGCGGTGAACCCCGACGAGTTCTACGTCTACAAGCCGACCCTGCGCCAGGGCAAGCCGGCGGTGCTGCGCCGTTCGCTGGGCAGCAAGGCCATCCGCATGGTCTATTCGGACAAGCCCGGCGAGCGCGTGCGCACGGAGGACACCCCCGCCGAACTGCGCAACCGGTTCTCCATCAGCGACGCCGACGTGCAGGAACTGGCCAGGCAGGCGCTGGTGATCGAACAGCACTACGGCCGGCCGATGGACATCGAGTGGGCCAAGGACGGGATCAGCGGCAAGCTGTTCATCGTGCAGGCGCGCCCGGAAACGGTGAAGTCGCGCGCCAAGCCGACCCAGATGGAGCGCTATGCGCTCGAGTCGCGCGGGGAGGTCATCGCCAGCGGCCGCGCCATCGGCCAGAAGATCGGCGCCGGCGTGGCCCGCGTGGTGCGCTCGCTCGAGGACATGGACCGCGTCCAGCCCGGCGACGTGCTGGTGGCCGACATGACCGACCCGGACTGGGAGCCGGTGATGAAGCGCGCCAGCGCCATCGTCACCAACCGCGGCGGCCGCACCTGCCACGCGGCCATCATCGCCCGCGAGCTGGGCGTGCCGGCGGTGGTCGGCACCGGCGACGCGCTGGACCGGATCAGCGACGGCCAGGAAGTGACCGTCAGCTGCGCCGAGGGTGACACCGGCTTCATCTACGCCGGCCTGCTGCCGTTCGAGCGCAGCACCACCGACCTGGGCAACATGCCGCCGGCGCCGCTGAAGATCATGATGAACGTGGCCAACCCCGAGCGCGCCTTCGACTTCGGCCAGCTGCCCAACGCCGGCATCGGCCTGGCCCGCCTGGAGATGATCATCGCCAGCCACATCGGCGTGCATCCCAAGGCCCTGCTCGAGTACGACCGCCAGGACGCCGAGACCCGGCGCAGGATCGACGAGAAGATCGCAGGCTACGCCGACCCGGTCAGCTTCTACGTCGACCGCCTGGCCGAGGGCATCGCCACCCTCACCGCCTCGGTCGCGCCCAACCCGGTGATCGTGCGCCTGTCGGACTTCAAGTCCAACGAGTACGCCAACCTGATCGGCGGCCGCC
>Ga0207415_1000623_pt1 | contig 23268 bp, 22 predicted proteins | sample Passage237A_FD_187369 | JGI IMG/M metagenome (GOLD analysis project Ga0207415, IMG submission 187369) | Cellulose adapted compost microbial communities from Newby Island Compost Facility, Milpitas, CA, USA - Passage2 37A (SPAdes) (version 3) ...
TCATGACAAAGCAGGCAGCGCAACAGCCAATCTATAGGGGGTCAATTTTGGACGCCGATCCCCCGGCTCAGGGGGTCACTATTGCAGGCCGAATAACAATTATGCTCTTCGTTAGCCGTACGCATCTTTCGCCATCGTGAAGGCACGGTGACTTTTAGCGCGCTGGCAAGTCAGATAGCGGCGTTACCGGCGGATGAGAATTAAGTCAGCTCGCGATCCGCGTTGAACCGTCGCCGATGCTGTGAACGTAACCGACGCCGTAGACCACTTAATCGGCGCGGGGATCTGGGTGCGCCCTCTGATCTTGCGACCATTCGCGGCTGAGATGACATGCTTCGAGACGTCGATGCGCTGCCGCAACAGCGCGCCCATCACGCAGTGGTGGACCAATTCAATCTTCGTTGGCTGGCCTTCTCGGGTATGGCGGCTGCCGAGCGGGTTCAGCAGCCCCGCAAAGAGCCTCGCCAGTTATCCGGCACAACCTTGCCCATCCTTTTGGCGGGCTGCAAAAAGTTTGCGTATTGACACTCAAAATATTTGATCACAATGTGTGATCAAATATTTTGGGAGGAAACGTTGCCGACCTTGCGCAGCATCGAAACCGTCGCGGTTGAACTGCCGACCCGCCGTGTTCACAAGTGGACGGGTTTGACGGAGCCGATCGGGCGTTATCTGCTCGTCAAGGCGACGGACAGCGATGGCCGCGTCGGCTGGGGCGAGGCACCGGCACTGAAGGATTGGGGCGGCGAATTCGGCCGTTACTTCGGAGAAAGTATTCTCGTCGCGGATCTGATGATCCGCCAATATCTCGCCCCGGCGCTGATTGGTCTTGAACTGGGGAATCCGGCCGAGTTGCACGCGCGGATGGACGCGCTGGTCAAGGGCTATCCCTACTCGAAGCGGCGGTCGAGTTTGCTTATTACGACCTGACGGGGCGCTGGCTCGGTGTTTCCGTGTCGACGCTGCTCGGCGGACGGCTGCGTTCAAGAATTCCGGTAACGCATTCGATCGGCTTGTTGTCGGCGAAGGAGGCGGAAGAGGAGGCCGGGAAAGTCGCGGCCGAAGGCATCAAGACCATCAAAATCAAGGTCGGTGTCGATCCCAAGCGTGACATCGAAGTCGTGCGCGCCGTGCGTGGTGCGGTCGGCGACGGCGTCGAGCTCTGCGTGGATGCCAACGAGGGATACAAAACACCGGGCGAAGCGATCGCGACGGTTCGGGCGATGGAGAAGTTCTCGCTCAAATATGTCGAGCAGCCGGTGATGGGCATCGAGCGCCTTGCGGAAGTTGCGCGCGCGATCGACCAGCCGGTGATGGCTGACGAATCCGCGTGGAATGCTCATGATGCTATCCAGATCGCGGAGCGGCGCGCGGCGCAGATCGTGTCGATCTACACCACCAAGCCAGGCGGTTTGTACAAGGCGATGGAAGTTGGCGCGGTCTGCCGCGCGGCGGGGATCATCTGCAACGTCAACGGCTCGGTCGAAACCGGCGTCGGCAATCTCGCGAATGTGCATCTGGCGGCTTCCTGCCCGGCCGTCGTGCTGTCAAATGTCGTGCCCGTTTCGACGCCGGCAAGTCATCAGGCCGGGCAGATCGGCGGCATCTACTATCGCGACGACCTCATCAAGGCGCCGTTGCGGATCATTGACGGGGTCATCGAAGTGCCGGCCGGGCCGGGCATGGGCGTCGATGTCGATCAAGCCAAGATCGACCAGTATCGCATCGCGCTGTAATCGCGCGCGCAAGGGGAATTCAGGAATGCGTCAGGAAATTCTAGTCAAGCAAAGCGAGGCGATGGCGGTACGAGGCTGGGATGCCATCGTCTCGTGCTCGCCGGAAAACTTCGCCTATGCCACGGGGTTTGTCGTGCCATCGCAGCCGCTGCTGCGTCATCGACATGCGATGGTCATCGTCAAGGCGGATGCTTCCGGTTCGATCTTCAGCGTCGACATGGAGGAGACCACGGTTGCGCGAAACGATCCGGCGTCGCCTGTCGTGATCTGGAAAGAGTTTTCGGAAGACCCGATGCGGGTGCTCGCCGATCACCTCACGACGCTCGGCCTTGCCAGATCGAAGATCGGTATCGAGCTGGATTATCTGCCAGCGGGAGATTTCGCGCGGCTGCAGACATTTCTGCCAGGGGCCGTTTTCGAAGGCGCCGAGCATGTGCTGTCGCGGTTGCGGCAGATCAAGACCAAGGATGAGGTTGCGCTGTTGCACAGGCTTGCGCGGATCGCCGATCAGGCGATCGGGGACGCGCTCGGAGCGGTGCGTGCAGGCGACAGCGAGCTCGATATCGCGGCGCATCTTACGCGCAACATCTATGAGCTCGGTGCGGAGCACTTCAAGCTGCTGATCGTTGCGACCGGTGAACGCAGTCAGCTTCCGAACGTCGGTCCGACCGATCGAAAATTGCAGCGTGGCGACGTGTGCCGGGTCGAGATTTTTTCCGTCATCGGAGGCTATCAGGCCGGTGTCTGTCGCACCGCCTATGTACAGGAGCCGCCGCCGATGGCGGAGAAGATCTGGCAGCTGATGGTCGACTGCAAGTACCGGATCCTCGAGGAGGTCAAGCCGGGCGCGGACTGCCACGCGATCTATCTGGATTTTGTCGAGCAGTTGAAAAAACACAATCTGCCGCCGATCTCCTTCGTCGGTCATGGCATCGGATTGCATCTCCACGAAGATCCTTATCTCGGCGAGACGCCGCTGCTCGGTCAACCCGGAAAGTCGGCGGTGCTTGAGGCAAATATGGTGCTCGGGTTCGAGCCGCTTTGTTACCGCACGGGTTACGGCTTCGGGGTGCAGAACAAGGACCTGCTTCTGGTTACCGAAACAGGCTCGGAGCTGCTCTCGGACTACACGAACACCGACAGCTTGATCAGGATCGCGTAAATTATGTCCAAGGCTCCCCACATTTCGATCAAGGGGCTTTCTGTCTCGTTCAAGAGCCGAACCGGTACAGTCAATGCCTTGAACAATATCTCGCTCGATATCGCGCCGGGATCGTTCTTCACCATTGTCGGTCCTTCCGGATGTGGGAAGACGACGCTTTTGAACGTGCTGTCAGGCGTTCTTCAGCCGTCCGGCGGTGAAGTGTTGTTCGATGGCGTGGCGATCGACAAGAACAAGGTCCAGGGTCAGGTTGGCTACGTCTTCCAGCGCTCGCTGCTGCTGCCCTGGCGCAATGCGCTCGATAACGTCATGCTCACGATGGAAGTCGCCCGTCGGGATATGTCGCGCGCGGATCGCGAACGCGAAGCCAGACATTGGCTCAAGATCGCCGGGCTCGAGGGCTTCGAGAAGCGATTCCCGCATGAACTCTCCGGCGGAATGCAGCAACGGGTTTCGATTTGCCGTGCGTTGGTGTTCAGGCCGAAGGTCCTGCTGATGGACGAGCCGTTCGCCGCGCTCGACGAAATCACCCGTGAGACCTTGCAGGAAGAGTTGCTCCGGCTCTGGATGCAGACCGAGACCACGGTTGTGTTCATCACCCATTCCATTCCCGAAGCTTTGCTGTTGTCGGAGCAGATCGCGGTGATGTCGGCGCGGCCGGGGCGGGTTCTCGAAAGAATCGAGGTGCCGTTCCCACGGCCGAGGGAAGAGGCGACGCGCGAGCTGCCGGAGTTCGGCGCGATGGCAGGGCATGTTCGCGGGCTTCTGCGCCACCGCGAGTCCGTAGCGGCAAAAGCACGGTAGGGGGCCAGCATGTATCGAGTGGGCGTTACGGTTGGGCAGATACTGGTCTTTCTGCTGTTTTTCGCCATCTGGGAAGGAATTGTCGATTTCTTCCACATCAAGCCTGTCATTTTGCCGCCGCCAAGCCGCATCGCAGAAGTGATGTGGGAGCAGCGCGCGCTGCTGTTGACGAATACATGGCCGACTTTCGTCGCGATATCGCTCGGTTTCATCTATGCGGTCGTCACCGGATTCGTGATCGCCGTCGGCATCGCCTATTCGCGGATCGTGCGCGAACTGACCTACCCATTCCTGGTCACCGCGCAGATTCTGCCGAAGATCGCCTTCGCGCCGCTGTTTCTGATTTGGTTCGGTTTCGGACTGACGCCGAAAATCGTCATCGCGGCCCTGATTGCGTTCTTTCCGGTCGTTATCAATACGGCGAAAGGCTTGTCGTCCGTCGATACCGAGCTTCTGCAATACATGGATTCACTTGGCGCGAGCGGCTGGGAGAAATTCACCAAGATCAGCTTGCCCTGGGCGATGCCGTACTTTTTCGCGGCGCTGAAGATCTCGATCACGCTGGCAATCGTCGGAGCGGTGGTCGGTGAATTCGTGGCTGCCGGCGAAGGCCTCGGCTACATCATCAATGCCTCCAATATCTCTCTCGATACGGAACTGATGTTCGCAGCCATCGTGGCGATGAGCCTGCTCGGTATCGTGCTGTTCCTGGTGATCGTCGCCGCGGAGCGGTTGTTCGTCAACGGCGTCGAGGAAAACGGTGGCGTTCAGGCAACGATGTAGCGGAAACGAAGCCCGCTAGAAAAACAACAACGTATCATCGACAGGAGGAAACCATGGTTTGTTTGCCCAAAAACTTGCTGGCGCCGATTGTCGCGATCTGCATTGGTCTCTCCAGCACTTCGGCATTTGCGATCGAAAAAGTGAAGTTGCGTCTTGATTGGGTGTTCGGTGCCGAACATGCGCCGATCTTCCTGGCGATGGAGAAGGGATTCTTCAAGGACGAAGGCATCGACGTTACCGTGCTCCCTGGCGAGGGATCGTCGGTGACCGCGAAACTGGTCGGCAATCGTGATGCCGACTTCGGCTATGCGACGGCCGATCAGGTCTTGATCGGTGCGGCGCGTGGGTTGCCGATCGTGGCGACCGCTGTGGTGCTCCAGCAGAACCCAACCGCGTTCATCTTCAAGACGTCGGCTAACATCAAGGACGTCAAGACCGACCTCTACGGCAAGACACTCGGCATTCAGCTCAAGAGCAATACCGGGCGGCAGTGGGAGGCGGTGAAGAAGTCGCTGAAACTCGATCCGACCAAGTTCAAGGAGGTGCCGGCCGATGGCGCATTGGTGCCGTTGATTGCATCCAACCGGATCGATGTCGGCGTCGGTTTCTATTTCAACGATGCGCTGAAGTTGAAGGCGAGCGGCGAGGACGTCAGCTGGATCAGCTTCGAGGGGCTTGGCGTCAAGATGTACTCGACCTCGGTTTTAACCAACGAGGCGTTGATCAAGGAAAATCCGGATCTGGTGAAGCGCTTCAACAAGGCCTTCCTCAAGGGCTGGAGCTACTCGCTGGAGCATCCGAAGGAGGCCTACGACGCTTTCGTCAAGGCCAACCCGTCTACCGATAAGGTCTATGCCGAACTGAAGCTGCCGGAAGTTCTGAAGCTGACGCAGTCGGACGACGTCAAAGCCGGAGGTCTGGGCAGTTCGACGAAGGCGGGTTGGGAAAGCCTGCAGGATCAACTGGTCGGGATGGAAATGATGAAGAGCAAGGTGGACGTTGGCACCGTCTTCACCAACGACTTCATCAAGTAGCACCGCACCTCGAAGCGACGTGATCGGCGAACGGATGGGATCGAACGATATGGTCAATGATATTCTGATACTGGGTACGGGATATTTCGCGGAGATCATGATCTGCGATCTCGCGTCAACCGCAAAGGCGCCGCTTCATGTGCTGGTTGGCGGCCGCAATGTCGAGCGTATGACCTGGCTCGCCGAAGCAGGGCGGTCGCGGGCGGCGATTTTCGGCACGCCCGTGACGTTCGGAACGCTCAAGGTCGACTCCAGTTCGCCGGAGTCGATCGGTGAAGCTCTGGCCACGGCGAATCCGCGCATCGTGGTTCAGTCGGCGTCTCTGCAATCGCCGTGGAAGGTGGATCGGATGGACTCCGAGTGGTCGCGGCTGGTTGCCAAGGCCGGCTTCGGAATGACCATTGCATTCCATTCCGTATTGCCGTCGCGCACGGCGAAGGCGGTGCAGGCGGCGGGGTCGAACATCACTTTCGTCAACACCTGCTACCCGGACGGTGTCAATCAGGTGCTGCATCGCGCCGGGCTGCCGATCACGACCGGAGTCGGTAACATCGCAATCTACGCGGCAGTGATTGCCGCGTTGTTGCCTGCGGAGCAGCGCGGCTCGTTGCGTGTGCTGGGGTATCACCAGCATCTCGTGCAGTGGCGAAAGCCGGGCACGGAGCGCACCGGCGCTCCGGTTCGCGCATGGGTAGGCGAGGACGAGATTCCGAACGTCGATGACATGACGCGGCACGTGCAACTGCCGTATCGCGATCTTAACGCGATTTCGGGCGCGTCGGCGGTTCCTGTACTGCGCGCGCTTGCCGGCCATGGTGATATCTTGGCGCACGTTCCTGGCCCCGCCGGACTGCCCGGCGGCTATCCGGTGCGGGTATCGGCAGGAGGTGTGGCGCTGGATCTGCCAAAGGGCCTGACGCGCGAGGCTGCGACCGCTTGGAATCGCGGGTTTGAAGATGCCGACGGCGTGAGCATTTCGGACGACGGGCGCGTGACGTATTCCGAGCGGGCGAGACGCGCGCTTACGGCTTATTCCCCGACACTCGCTGCCGGGTTCGACGTCGCGGATGTGGAAGCCGCAGCGCAGGACCTTAGCGAATTGCGAGCCAGACTCGGCGGCTGAGTCATGGCGATGGCTGTCGCTGAGCTTCCTCTCATGCCGTCGTTTCGGCTGGACGGCCGGCGAGCGCTTGTCACGGGCGCCGGGCGCGGCATCGGCCTTGCCGCCGCGACCGCCTTGGCTGGTGCCGGCGCGGACGTCACCCTGTGCGCGCGGACACGTGACGAAATCGAGGTCGTTGCCGCGGCAATCATCCGTCAGGGCGGCAAGGCCACGACGCTTCCTTTGGATGTGACGGACGATGTTGCTGTTGCCGAGGCGCTGCGGGATCAGGCGCCGTTCGATATTCTGCTCAACAACGCCGGGATCAATCGGCCAGGCGCTCTTCTCGACGTCGGGCTCGATGATTTCGATGCGGTGTTCGATCTGAATGTGAGGGCCGTCTTCCACCTGACGCAATTGGTGGTGGCGAAGTTGCTTGCCGCCGGCAGGAGAGGCTCGATCATCACTATATCGTCGCAGCTCGGGCATGTCGGAGCCAGCGATCGATCGATCTATGTCACGTCGAAGTTCGCAATCGAGGGGCTGACGAAGGCGCTTGCCGTTGAACTCGGCCCGCGCGGCATTCGCGTCAATGCGATTGCCCCGACATTTATCGATACGCCGCTGACTCGGTCTTACGGTCTTGGCGAGGCTCAGCTTGCGGCGCTCTCGACCAAGATCAAGCTGGGACGGATCGGCCGGGTTGAAGATTTGAGGGGAGCGGTGGTGTTTCTGGCATCGGACGCATCGGCATTGGTCACCGGCACTTCGCTGGTGGTGGACGGCGGATGGACCGCGGATTGAGGTGATCGCGCGCAACTCGCGACCGACCACGCTGGCACGACACGGCTGACGCATATGACGAGGACATGGCCATGAAGATTCTGGTGATTGGCGCCGGCGCCGGCGGAGCCGCCGCCACTGTCGAACTCTCGCTTGCCGGGCACGACGTGACGCTCTGGAATCGCTCGCCGCAAACCCTGGAGCCATTCAAGGCCAACGGCGTTGCTTACGACGGTGTGCTGGGCGAAGGCGTGATCAGGCCGGCCGGAATTAAGGCGAGCCTGCGCGAGGCCCTGCATGGGGCCGATGCGGCGCTGGTCACCTTGCCGACATTCTCTCACGGTGCCGTCGCACAGGCTCTCGCCGAGGCGGGATGGAGCGCTGCCGCGCCGGTCATTCTCAATCCCGGCCACACCGGAGGTGCGCTCGAGTTCCAAGAGGCATATCGCAGGACGGGAGCATCTCCGCCACCGATCGCCGAGTTTTCGACGCTGACATATGTCGCGCGCAAATATCGGCCCGACCATGTCACCGTATCGGGCCGGGCGGGGCGCATTCGGGCCGCGGCATTGCCGGGCGGAGCGGCTGCACTGGATGCGGCGCGAACGCTCTATCCGGCCGCATATAATGCGGGAGACGTGCTGGCGAGCGATCTGTCGAATGTCAATATGGTTCTGCATCCGCCGGGCGCGGTCCTTGCCGCGGCGTGGGTCGAGGCGACGCACGGCGACTTCACGTTCTACGTCGAAGGCATGACGCCCGGCGTGGTCCGTGTGATGGCCGCGCTCGACAATGAACGCCGAGCCGTTGCGGCAGCATTCGGTCACGACCTGCCGACTATAATCGAGGAAATGCGGGCGATCGGCACGGTTTCCGCCGAAGCCGCGGCTGATGACTATCGCGCCGCTATCTCCGATGGAGAAGCCAACCGGCGGATCAGGGCGCCTGATACCCTGACCCACCGCTATTATGTCGAGGACTTTGGTTACGGCCTGACGCCGTTTCTCGCTCTCGCTTCGATCGCCAACGTACGGACGCCGGTTGCGGCAGCGCTGTCGCTGCTCGGCGATGCGGCGTGCGGTGTAACGCCGGATAGCGGCCGAACCGCCGAGCGCATGGGCATTGCGGGTCTCTCGTGCGATGCGTTGCTGCGCCGTGTCCGTGGCGGGAACTAGGCGGCTGCGAACATGGCAGAGCTGAAGGACCTGATCACCATCGATGACGTGCGCGCGGCCGCCTGCCGGGCGTTGCGGCGTATGTTGTCCGATTTCGTGGATGGCGGGGCGGATGATGAGGCCAGCAAACACCCCAACTCAGCCGGCTTTGCCACCCATGCTTTGATGGCGCGTGCACTGTCAGGCCGCGAAAGTCGCGACCACAGCCGGTTTGCCGAACGTGCACGTGCCTCCGGGTACAAGGCCCTCACGTTGACGGTCGACTGTCCGTTGCGGGGACCTCGCGAGTGCGATGTTCGCAACGGATTCACCATCAATTTGAACCTTGGTCTTTCCACCACGGTTGATGGGCCCTGCATCCCGTCTGGTGGATGCGGATGGCGCGGACAGGGTGCGCGGTACGGCACGTGCAGCTTTTCTCTTGAGCGCGGATGAGTTGCGATGGAACGACGTCCATCTACTTTCAACGCGCGTGCGGTCGTCGGGCAATCAAATAACGGATCAATAGAAGGGACAATCATAACCATGACGAGTGTTCAAGATCGACTCAAACAGCTTGGGATCGAATTGCCGCGGCCTTCGGTCCCGTCGGCGAACTACGTACCGTTCCGGCGGATCGGGAATCTGTTGCTCGTTTCCGGACAAGTGCCTTCCAAGGATGGCAAGGATCTCTTTGTCGGATAGTTAGGTGCGGACATCTCGCTCGAACAAGGGCAGGCTGCGGCCCGTATTTGTGCGATCAATCTGCTTGCGCAGGTCAACACCGCATTGGACGGCAATCTCGAGCGTGTGCGATCCGTCGTGCGTCTTGGAGGTTTCGTTAACGCGGTCGCGGGCTTTGGTGACCATCCGAAGGTTATCAACGGCGCGTCCGATCTGATGGTCGCGGTATTCGGCGAGGCTGGAAAACATGTACGGGTAGCTGTCGGCTCGTCGTCGTTGCCACGCAATGTGCCTGTGGAAGTCGAAGGCATGTTCGAAGTCACCGGCTGATGCATGAGAGGCAAGGGAGATGTGGTGGAGGGTCGTTTGCCTTGATACCGGCTCGGGGCGGCCGGATCTGACCTGAGCCGGATATCCGTTTGCTGAAACTCCGAGGAGAATTCCTTTCGGCTGGATTGCCGCACCTGCGTCAAGTAGTCTTTGCGGATTGCATCCATGGGGCGCAGAGGTCTGTCCCATGGAGCTTGCCGAGTTTATTGAGAGATGAGGAAGTTAGATGGCGCGTTCGCGCGAACCCGTAACTAAGGCGGCGGCGATTGAGAAGATCGGCGAGCAGAAGCGAAGCGATCAAAAGCGCGCTCACATCACGGACCAGGTTATAAAGCAGTTACGATACGGTCTCATGACGGGATCATTCATCCCTGGTCAGGTGATGGGCCTTCGCGCTTTGGCAACGGCGTTCGGCACCAGTTCGATGCCCATTCGCAGCGGCCTGAGCCAATTGGTCGCGGCCAACGTACTTGAGGAGCTTCCCAGCGGCTCTGTGCGCGTGCCGCGGCTATCGGATTCCAAACTCAAGGAATTGTTCGAGGTTCGCGAGGTCGTGGAGAACATGGCGGCAAAAGCTGCCTTGCGGAATGCGGATGCGAATCTTCTCAAGCGGCTGACGGCAATCAACAAACGGCTCCTGGCCGCAATCGAGCAGCGCGATGCGCTTGGGTGTCTTTCGATCAATCAGGAATTTCATTTCACGCTCTATAAAGCCGCAAAATCCGATGTTCTGATGCCGCTGATCGAGTCGCTTTGGTTATTGAGCGGACCCACGATGTATGTCTCGTTCATGGCTCCGAACTCGCCATGGGATGCCTCCGAGCACAAGGAAATCATCGACGGGTTGAGGGCCGGTGATGCTGCTGCGGTCCAGCGCGCACTATCGCGCGACATTCGCACGACGGTGCGCCACTTGTTGGCTGCGAGCGGATCGAACGGGCCATTGAAATCGCAGATTGGTATCGCAGTCGATCGACATTTCCGTTGAACGTGCCGTGCATCCATTTTACAAATAAGTCGTTCAATAAGGCAGTACGGGAGAGATCGGCATAACGCCGGCGCCGACGGAGCAACCCCCCAAAGGAAACTCTCAGGCAAAAGTGACCGTGTTGTCGAACAATCTGGAGAGAGACGCTTCGAGCGTCCACCGAAGGGGAAAGCCGAGGCTCGCGGGCATCGGTCAAGCTCTCAGGTAAACAGACAGATTTTGGGGAGCAGCCGTAGGCCGATGGCCTGCACCCATGGATCTGTCTGGAGAGCAACGTTGTCCAAAATAGTTGTGATAGGCGCCGGCATTACCGGCGTATCGACGGCCTATGCCCTTCTGATGCGCGGTTACGATGTCACTGTCGTGGATCGTCATCGCTACGCCGCGATGGAAACCTCCTTCGCCAACGGCGGACAGCTTTCCGCCAGCAATGCCGAAGTCTGGAATCACTGGTCGACAGTTCTCAAGGGCATCATGTGGATGCTCAAACGGGACGCGCCGCTTTTGATGAATCCGGCACCGACTTGGCATAAGTACAGTTGGCTTGCCGAGTTCGTTTCCAACATTGGCAAATACCGCGAGAACACTGTCGCCACGACCAGGCTTGCGATCGCTGCGCGAAAGTTCATGTTTGAGATCGCGGAGCAGGAGGCGATCGACTTTGATCATGTCCGCCGAGGGATTCTACACATCTACTGGGACAAGCGTAGCTTTGAGCACGCGATGCGCGTGAACCAAATGCTGGTGGAGGGAGGGCTGGATCGGCGGGCTGTGACAGCAAGCGAGATCAAATCGATCGAGCCGGCTCTGCACGGCACGTTCCATAGAGGATTCTATACGCCGTCCGATTCCACCGGAGACATCCACAAATACACGACCGGGCTGGCACGTGTCTGCGAGAAACGTGGCGCAACGTTCTTGTACGATCGGATCGTGACCAGCATCGCGCGCCGCGATTGCTTCCGCATCACTTGCTCGGCCTCAGACAGCGGTGGCTATGCGACGTCGCAGATTATCGAGGCTGACGCCGTCGTTGTTTCTGCTGGCGTGAGTAGTCGTAGCTTCGCCGCAATGCTTGGCGATCGCCTCAACATCTATCCTGTCAAGGGATACTCAATCACGGTGCATCTGGATGATGAAGCGTCCCAGAAGGCAGCTCCCTGGGTTAGCCTTCTCGATGATCGCGCGAAGATTGTGACCAGCCGGTTGGGTGCCAGCCGCTTTCGTGTCGCGGGGACGGCTGAACTGAATGGGATGAACCGCGATATTCGCGACGATCGCGTAAGGCCGCTCGTCGATTGGACGCGTACGCTTTTCCCCGGAGTTCGGACCCAACGCGTGGTGCCCTGGGCAGGTCTTCGGCCCATGATGCCGAATATGATGCCGAAGATCGGAAAGGGGCGCGCGCCAGGTGTGTTCTACAACACCGGCCATGGGCATCTGGGATGGACTCTGTCAGCCGCGACCGCAGCGATGGTCGCGGACGTGATGCTGCAGGACATCCCTGTCGATGCGCGGCCTCGCGGGCGATCGCGATCTGACAGACCAGATTCATAGACCACCTGCGCTAAAGCGAGGGGCAGGGCGGCGACAAGCACGCCAGTGGACCGGCCTGGGATCCGAGCCGCGCCGGGTTCGCTCGCTACCGATTGCCTTCGGAATAAGGCCACTATAGCTTTGCAGGTGGCCATCCTTGGATTTTCTGACCGGCTCTATGAGGCCCCGAACAATCGTGCCCGAGACAAGATCAGCGCGTCGGACTCCCGTTCCGCCCGGAGATAGTTCGATTTATCTCGGTAAATCATCACTGCCTTCCGCAAAGCCCGCTGACCTGATGTCCGGGCTGACCGTGGCGGAACGGGACACCGCGACGGCGTTCGGTCGCCATCGTAAGTTCGCTCAAGGTGATCAGGTTTTTACGCAAGGCGAACCCCATGCCGGCATCATGATGATTTTGGATGGAGAAATCCGATCCTATTATATTGCTCCATCAGGCCGCGAAATCACGCTCGCGTATTGGACCATCGGCCATTTCGTAGGGGGGACCGGAGATCTTTGGCGGCGGCCTTCACATCTGGTCCGGGGAAGCTACCAAGGATTGCGAGGTCCTGTTTCTCGCAAGCGATGTTCTGCGTGAAGCCATACTTCGTATTCCTCAGTTCGCGTTGAATGTCGTGGAGGCGCTCGTATTCAAAGCAAACTGCTTCTCGGCGCTCCTGCAGTTCGTGGGCACGCGTCCGGCAGGAGAAACCTCGCCCACCTGCTTCTGGTTCTGGCAGGAGAGAAAGGTGCGCTCAACGGCAAGGATGTCTTGCTAGACCAGCGCTATACGCAGGAAGAGCTCGCGAAGATGGTCGGCGCCACGCGGCAATGGGTGGCAGCCAAGCTCTCGCGTATGAAGCGGGACGGATTGCTGGATATCGTGAATGCGCGCATCCGGATTCGCAGTATCGAACGTCTGCGGCATTTTGCAGAGAACAGCTGAGCGCGGGTGTCCACTACGGGTGTCCACTAATTGCTTCAATAGCGGCATCGATTGGCGATCGTGCCCGCGGTTCGATAGCTGCGGGATAATCGTTGGTGCTGTTTGGGAGCTGAGCACAATTTTTGGTGGCGCTTTTTGTCGCCGGCGTCGCGGGTTACTGCGGGGGGTGACCGGTTTCGAATCCTCACTCGTATTGGCGCCAGTGCTGTCGATCATACTCGGGCCGGTCGAGGCAGTTGCGATCACCCTGCTGATCGGGATCAGCGCATCGATTTTCCTCATCCCGCGTTATCTGGCCGATTACGACCGGGACACCGTGTTGCCGCTCTCGTTGGCGGGAATCGGGCGGGCTTGGCGCCATTCAGGTCGCGAGGATGGCGGCCGAGGATTTCGGCGGGAAGATACTTGGAAAGCCGATCCAGATCATCCATGCGGATCATCTGAACAAGCCGGACAACGCCGTGAATATTGCGCGGCAATGGATCGACGTTGAAAAGGTCGATGCATTCCTGAACCTGATATTGTCGCCAGTCGCCATCGCGGTGCAAGGCCTCGTCGACAGCAGGAAGCGAACCGTCATGGTCACCGGAGCATCAAGCACCGAACTGACCGGAAAGTTCTGTTCGCGGTACGCAAGTCATTGGCTCGAGTACAGTTATACCTTGACGGCTGCGGTCATCAAGGCGTCCAACCGCGAGAAGGCAAGAAGTAGTTTTTCATCACGCTCGACAACGCTTTTGGTCTTGCGATGCTGAAGGACGGCGAGCGGATGGTGAAGGAAACGGGTGGCACGATTGTCGGATCGGTTCGGCATCCGCTTGGCAGTGGCGACATGTCGTCGTTCCGGCTGCAGGCGCAAGGTTCGGGAGCGGATTATATCGCATTGGCCAATGTTGGCCTCGATACCACCAACGCGGTCACGCAGGCGCGTGAGTTCAACATCATCGCCGGCGGTAAAAAGCTTCTGGTGTTTTCCGCTTTTGTCACCGATATCGACGCGATGGGACTCAGTGAAGGACAGGGCCTGGTTCTGCCCTCCGGGTTCTATTGGGACGATAGCGATCAGACGCGGGCCTTTGCCAATCGATTCTTCAAGCTCATGAAAAAGATGCCGACCAACTCGCACGCGCTCGCCTATGCGGCGGCGACGCATTATCTCAAGGCGGTTCAGGCTGCAGGCACTGACGATACGAGAAAGTCAACGAGAAGATGCGAATCATGCCGGTCGACTTCTTCGGTTGTCCAGGATCGGTTCGTGCGGATGGACTCGTGACCTACGATATTTCGCTTTACCAGAGGAAGTTGCCCTCCGAGAGTAAGGTTGCATGGGATTACATGAAGTCGCTCGGTACGGTCAGCCAGCGTGATACGTTCCGCCCCTTGTCCGAAAGCGAGTGCCCGCTTGTAGTCAACAAGTAGGACAGATTGTCCGCACGCGCTTCACCTTTCTAAGGGGAGGAGCAATGATTCGACTTATCGTTTGTATGAGAAAGTTGCCTCATCTGTCGCAAGAAGAGTTTCGACGCTTCTGACTCGAAGAGCATGGACCCTTGGTTCGGAAGAATGCCGCTGCGCGATGGATCAAGCAATACACTCACATCCACCCCTCTGGGCCGGGCGTATTGGCTGAGATCGTGATGCGACGGGGCGATCACGTCGCCCCGTTCGATGGCTTGGCTGAAATCTGCTGGACAGTGTCGAGGACATTCTAGCGGCCTCGCAGACCTCGAAGGATGACAGGCAGCCGTAGAAATCGTGGAGCACGAAAAACAGTTTCTGGATCTGCCGAATCTCGAGTTCTTTATTGGGGAGGAATTTGTTTTTGTTGATGATTGAAGCTGCGGCTTAGCGTGGTCTTTTGGCTCTGATCAATGTGTCCGAGTTGGAGGCTGGAGCGATCTGTATGCGATGACGCTTCCCCGTGGCGGATGATGCCCGGCGATATCGCCGAGATTAGCCGCGTCTATGGTGCGATGGCGGCGTCTCCACGCTGTCGCCCGAGGTCGAATTCGGCATCGCTCTGACTGACCCGAAGAAGACTCGACAACCGCAAGTGCTGAACGGGTTGCTACGGCCGCAGGTCCATGTCGATGCTGATGAAGTCGCCGCGGTAGGTGACCTCGCCAAGATAGATCACGGTGCCGTCGCGATCGGTGAAAACGCGGCGCACTTCCGCCACGGGCGAATTCAGCGGAATGCGCAATAGCCGCGAGACCTCGAGGTCGGCTGTGCCGATGGTCAGGCGCTGCCGCGCGGTGGCGATGGGATGGCCGGGCATGTCCATCAGGATCGGGATCACCGTCTCGCTGCGGAAACGTTTCGGGGCTTTGCGGAAGATGGTTTCGTCGAGATAGATCGAGATCACGCAATAAGGCTGGCGCTTGCGCGAATGGACGCGGCGCATGAACACGTAGTTCGCGGCAGGTCGGCCGTCTTCCGGATGCAGCGGTGCCTCGCAACGGCTCTCCGAGATGTTGATGATCTTCGGCGACGTCGTCTTGTAGACTTTCGCGAGATCGGTGAGCGTCGTCTCCACCCGCAGCCAGCGATCCTGCGCCACGCCGCCGGTGATGAAGGTGCCGCGTCCTTGCTGCGCTTCAAGAATGCCCTCGCGGGTCAAAAGCTCGACGGCTTGCCGGATGGTGACGCGGGACACGCTGAATTCAGCTGCGAGCATCTCATTGCCGGGAAGCCGCGACCCGCGCAGCCATAGTCCGCGCGCGATGCGTTGCCGCAGCGTCTCGGCGATCTGCGCGTATTTCGGGATGTGGCTTTCCGCGTCGAGGATCATGGCGTCTGCGCCGCTGTTCAAGAGAGAACCGCGGCGGCTCCTTTCTCACCGATCATCAGGCTGGTGGCATTGGTGTTGGCGGAGGTGATGAGCGGCATCACCGAGGCGTCGATCACGCGCAAGCGCTCGACGCCGTTGACACGCAACTGCGGATTGACCACGGCGCTGTCGTCGCTGCCCATGCGGCAGGTGCCGACCTGATGGAATACGGTGCCGCCGGTCGCGCGCGCGAATTCCCACAGCGCGGCATCGTCGTCCGCTTCGAATCCCGGTTTGATCTCCGTGTCCCACAGCGGACGGAACGACGGCTGCTGAAAGATCTCGCGCAGGATTTTCATTCCGGCGATGAGCGTTTTGCGGTCGATCTCCGCGTCGAAGTAATTGGCGTGGATGATCGGCACGGCGAACGGATCGGTGGAGTTGATCGCGAGATGCCCGCGCGAGTCGGCGTGGCATTGCCACACCGATGCGGTGAAGCCGGAGTAGCGATGCAGCGGCTCGCCGGGCCGATCAACCGATAGCGGCATCACGTTGAACTGCACATCCGGGCGGCCGCCGATCGCATATTGCGTGCAGGCCGCGCCGCCGACTTGACCGGCGCCGGCGGTGAGCGGGCCGTTGCCTTGCAACGCCCATTGCAGCCCCATCTTCGCCAACTCTATCGGGTTGCGAACCTGGTCGTTCAAGGAGATCGGTTGTTTCAGCCGCACGATGACGCGCGCCTGATAATGATCCTGGAGATTGCGGCCGACCTCCGGCGCGTCGGCGATCACCGGAATGTCGAGCGAGCGCAGCAGCGCGGCGGGACCGACGCCCGAGAGTTGCAGCAGTTGCGGCGATTGCAGCGTGCCGGCGCACAGGATCACCTCGCGGTCGGCCGTCGCGTGATGGGTTTCGCCATTCGCGATCCATTCGATACCGGTCGCGGTGGTGCCAGCGAATGTCACGCGCTTCGCTTGTGCGTTGGCGATGATCGTCAGGTTCGGTCGGCCCGCCACCGGATGCAGGAACGCGGACGCCGAACTGCTGCGCCAGCGCGGCCCGATGCCGAGCTGATAACTGCCGACGCCGAATGTCGTGGCGCCGTTGAAATCGGCGTTGAACGGCAGGCCGTACTCCATGCCGGCCTTCACCCACGCGGCGGAGGCCGGATTGGCGACGCGCAGGTCGGAGACCTCAAACTCGCCGAGCGCGCCGTGATACTGGCTGTCGCCACCGCGATAGCGTTCGTAGCGGCGGAAATAGGGCAGCGTGTCGCGATAGCTCCAGCCGGTCGCGCCGAGCTTGTCCCAGTCATCGAAGTCCTCGTGCTGGCCGCGAATGAAGATCAGGCCGTTGATCGACGATGAGCCGCCGATGACACGGCCGCGCGGCCAGTCGATGACGCGGCCGCCGAGCTTGTCGTTCGGCTCGGTCTTGAACAGCCGCGAGAAACGGTGGTCGAAGATCGAACGATAATAGCCGACCGGCAGCTTGATCCAGAAATTGCGGTCCGATCCGCCGGCCTCCAGCAAGAGCACGCGGCAGGCGGGGTCCTTCGACAGCCGATTGGCGACGATGCAGCCGGCCGAGCCCGCGCCGACGATGATGTAGTCATAGCCTTTTGTGGTGGACACGGTCATGGCTCAGCGCCCGATTCGTCGTGTGGTTGGCCGCACAAACACCCTCGGCGTCGTCCCTGCGCAGGCAGGGACCCATAACCCCTCGCCTTGGTTGTTGCAGAATAAACTAGCCCCGGCAGATGGAGCCGAACTGCTGCGGCGTATGGGTCCCCGCCTGCGCGGGGACGACGGTCTTCGTATTGTAAGTCTATCCAAACAATTTCCGGCCATGGCTCATGCTGTCCGATAGGCTTCGAATGCTGCGAGATCAGGCGTGAAGCCGAGCCCCGGCGCATCGGTCAAAGTGATATGTCCGTCGCGCACATCGCTGACGGGGCCGCACAGTGCATCGCGCAGCGGGTTCGGATTGAAATCGACCTCGAGCAAGCCGTCGCCGCCGACAGCGGCGAGCAGATGCGCCGAGGCGAGCAGCCCGATGCCGCCGCCGAGATAATGCGGGCAGAATGTCTTGCCGGCGGCGCGCGCCGCGCGCCCGACCGAAACGCATTGCGAGAAGCCGCCCCACTTGGCGATGTCGGGCTGGATCACGTCGAGCGCGCCGGCGGCGAAGGCGTCGGCGAATGCGGTCTCGCTGGCGAGGTTTTCCCCGCCGGCCAGCGGCGTGCGGATGCGTGTCTTCAGTTCGAGCCATGCCGGCCACGGCTGATCGACGCGTAGCGGTTCTTCCAGCCACGCGAGCGCAAAGCGATCCAGTTCGGGCGCGAAGGCAAGTGCCTGTTCCAGCGACCAGCCCTGATTGGCGTCGGCCGCGAGCAGACCGTCGCCCGCCAGCGCGCGCAAGGCGGTGAGATTGGTAAGGTCGCGCTCGGCGCCGAAACCGATCTTCAGTTTCAGCGCGCGATGGCCGGCGCGTAATGCCGCTTCCGCCGTCTGCGCCGCGCCGGTCGGATTGATGCCGCTGGCATAGACCTTGATGCGCGGTGCGTCGCCGCCGAGCAGGCGCCACAACGGTTGCGCCTGCCGTTGCGCGGCAAGATCCCACATCGCGATATCGATGCCGGCGATGCATTGCGCGAAGGGGCCGTGCTCGCCGGTCTGCAACGCCAGCACGGCATATTTCGCGGCGAGGTGATCGAACAGATCGCGCGGGGTCTTCGCAACGAAGCCGGTTACCGCCGGCGCAACGATCTCGTTGACGATGCGCGTGCGATGTTCCGCGCCGACCGAAGGAAAATTCGACCACGCTTCGCCCCAGCCGACGTGGCCGTCCTCGTCCTCGATGCGGATGAACACCGCGGGGCGATCCAGCATGCGGCCGAACGAGGTCTCGACCGGCGTTTGCAGCGGGTAGCGATAGCAGAAAGCGCGGAGGCTGCGGATCGCCACGGAACTGGTCATGCGGGACACCTTGACACGGCGCGCGATCTCTCGTCTCTTGTACGCTTGTATTATCTATAATACAACTTGGCGAAAGAGCAACCGGCGGAGCGGCTGCGGATGAAGGCGGACGGCGTGAAGCGATTTCTGCTCGGAGCCATTCCGTGGCTCAGCGCGATTGCGCTGTGGTACGCCGTGCGCCTGAGCGGCATCGTCAATCCGTCGCTGATCCCCGCGCCGCATGCGGTGGCGATGAAATTCTTCGAACTGCTGACACGCGAGGGCTTGCTGGTCGACGTCTGGGCGTCGACGCAGCGCGTGACGCTCGGCGTGCTGCTCGGCATCGCCGCCGCCGTGCCGGTCGGCTTTCTGCTCGGCTGGTATCGCCCGGCGCGCACGCTCGCCGATCCGATGATCAACTTCTTCCGGGCGCTCCCGCCGATCGCGCTGATCCCGCTGGTGATCGTCTATTTCGGCGTGGATGAGATGGCGAAGCTGGTGGTGCTGTTCTACGCGGCGTTCTTCTCCGGCGTCATCGTGATGTACGAAGGCGTGTCGCAGATCACGCCATTGTATATCCGCGTGGCGCAGACGCTCGGCGCCAGCGAGCTGGAAATTTTTCGCAAGGTCATCATTCCGCTTACCGTGCCGCACATTCTCACCGCGCTGCGGGTCGCGCTCGGCGTCGCGTGGGCGACGCTGGTGGCCTCCGAACTGATCGCCGCGCAGCGCGGCCTCGGCGCGCTGATCCAGAACGCCTCGACCTATTTCCTGCTCGACGTCATCTATGTCGGCATCATCTGCATCGGCTTCGTCGCGCTGGTCATGGACATGATCCTGCGCGCGATCAGCAAGCGCCTACTGGTCTGGCAGGAGCGCGCGGTCGCATGACGAATGACGCCAAAAAAAGCGCTCGCGCGCAGTTCGAACACGTCTCGCTGGCCTTCGACACGCCGAAGGGCAAATTGCAGATCGTCGACGATGTCAATTATTCCATCAACGACGGCGATTTCATTGCGGTGATCGGCCCATCGGGCTGCGGCAAGACCACGATGATGAACATGCTGGCGGGCTTCCAGAAGCCGACCGGCGGGCGCGTGCTGTTCGACAATGCGCCGGTGCAGGGGCCCGGTCCCGAGCGCGGCGTGATCTTCCAGGAATACGGCGTGTTTCCGTGGCTCACGGTGCGCCAGAATATCGCGTTCGGATTGACGCTGCACGCCAATCGCGTGGCGCCGAGCGAGCGCGAGGCGATCTGCGATCATTATCTGTCGCTGATGGGACTTTCGGACTTCGCCAACTCGTTTCCAAAACATCTGTCGGGCGGCATGCGGCAGCGGCTGGCGATCGCGCGCGCCTACGCGGTGAAGCCGCAGTTTCTCCTGATGGACGAGCCGTTCGGCGCGCTGGACGCGCAGACGCGGGCCAACATGCAAAACCTGCTGCTGCAAGTGCTGGCCGCCGAAGGCAAGACGGTGATGCTGATCACGCATTCGGTGGAGGAGGCGATCTATCTCGCCTCGCGCATCGTGGTGGTCACCGCGCGGCCGGCACGGATCAAGGAAATCATCGAGGTGTCGTTTCCCTATCCGCGCGATGAATCGATCCACGAGCGGCCGGAGTTCGGCCAGTTGCGCAGCTACATCCGCGAGCTGGTGATGAACGAATATCGCGCGCAGCAGGCGCAGACGTCCTTTTCGGAATAACATCACAAGGAGAGGGAGGAAGGCATGAACAGGCGTGAATTTCTGACGACGACGGCAGGCGTGGCGCTCGGCGCCACACTCGCCGCGCCTGCGATCGCGCAGGCCAAGACCAAGGTGCGCGCCGGCTACCTGCATACGGTGGCGGTCGACGGGCAGATCTGGACCGGCATGGATCGCGGCTCGTTCGCCAAGCAGGGGCTCGATCTCGAACTGCGCCAGTTCAACACCGGGCTGGAAATTTTCCAGGCGCTGGTTGGCGGCAGCCTCGACGTGCTGGCGACCGGCGCGGTGCTGTCGAACTTCCCGGCGCGCGGGCAGGGCAAGGTGTTTCTCATCAACGACGTCGAGGTGGCCACCGCGCAACTATGGGTGCGTGGCGATCAGGGCATCAAGACGTTCGCCGATCTCAAGGGCAAGCGGATCGCGACCACCACCGGCACCACCGCGCATGTGTTCCTCGACACCGCGCTGCGCGCCAACAATGTGAAGTCATCCGAAGTCGAACTGCTGAACCAGGCGATGCCGGCGGCGGTGACCTCGTTCATCTCCGGCGCGGTGCCGGCGGTGGCGCTGTGGGTGCCGTTCAACGTTTCGGTGCGCGACAAGGTGCCGGGCGCGGTGAAACTGGCGGACGCGTCGGCCTATTATCCGCAGGCCGCCATCGTCGGCGGATGGGCGGCGCGCAACGATTATTTCGACGGCAACAAGGAGACGCTGTCGAAGCTGATCAAGGGCTGGGCCGAGGCCAACGATTACTTCATCGCCAACGGCGAGGAGGCGTTGAAGGCGCTGCAAAAGAACCACTACAGCCAGACGCCGATGTCGGACATCGAGGAGTCGTTCAAGGCGCAGAAGATGTTCACGTCGCAGGAGTGGAAGAAGCTCTATGCCGACGGCACCGTCACCAAATGGTTGCAGCAGGTCACCGACTTCTTCATGACCAACGCCAATGTGAAGGACTTCACGCCCGCCGCGAAGTATTTCGATCCGTCGCTGTATACATCGGCGGTCAGCTAGGCCGCGATGCGCGCACTATCATGGAGCTAAGGCCGGCGCATCGGTGCTGGTTGATTCAATATGCCGGTGCGATGCGATCCTGAAGCGTACGCGTGGCTCCTTTGTTCGTCCTGGAGTCCCGAAGCTGCGCAGGCCGGTCGGGACATCAGCTGGGATTTTACGACACACGCTTGTTTGAGCGATGTGAAAGTCGAGACGACCGTTTGTGCAGTTGTATCTTCCGATAGCGGATCTGCCGATCAACGTGTTCCTCATTCTGGCGATGGGGGCGGCGGTCGGCTTCGTGTCGGGGATGTTCGGGATCGGCGGCGGCTTTCTGCTGACGCCGCTGTTGATCTTCATCGGCATCGCGCCGGCGGTGGCGGTGGCCTCGGTCTCGACGCATATCGCGGCGTCGTCTCTGTCGGGAGCGCTGTCGTACTGGCGCAAGCGCTCGATCGATCCGGCGCTGGCGCTGGTGCTGCTCGGCGGCAGCGTGGTCGGCACGGTGCTCGGCGTCTGGCTATTCACCTTGCTGCGCGACCACGGCCAGCTCGACCTGGTGATCGCGCTGTCCTATGTGGTGCTGCTCACCGGGGTCGGCGGCGCGATGTGCTACGAGGGCCTGCGCGCCATCCGCCGGGCGCGGCGCGGCGGCAACGCGACGTTGCGGCGTCCGGGCGCGCATACCTGGATTCACGGCCTGCCGCTGAAGATGCGCTTCAAGCGCTCGAAAATTTATCTGTCGGTGATCCCGGTCAATATCATCGGCCTGCTGATCGGCTTCCTCGGCGCCATCATGGGGGTGGGCGGCAGCTTCATCCTGATCCCGATCCTGATCTATGTGCTGCGGATTCCGACCAGCACGGTGATCGGCACCTCGATGGCGCTGACGCTGGTGACCATGGTGATCGCCACCATCCTGCATGCGGTCACCAACCACCAGGTCGACGCGGTGCTGGCGCTGATCCTGATGATCGGCGGCGTCACCGGCGCGCAGTTCGGCGCCCAGGCCGGACACCGCATCCGCGGCGAGCACCTGCGGCTGCTGCTGGGACTGCTGATCCTCGCGGTCGGGGTCCGCTTCGCGGTCGAGCTCGGCATCAAGCCCGACGACATCTACACCATCCGCCTGTCGGGAGGCGGCGCATGATCCGGCGGCGCCCGCTCGGGGCGGCGCTGCTCGCGCTGGTGCTCGGCGGCCTTGGCCCTGCCCATGCGGAGCGGCTGATCGTGTCGATTTCCAACCACCGGGTGACGGTGACCTCGAGCTATTCCGGCGAGGAGCTGGTGCTGTTCGGCTCGGTCGAGCGCGATCCCGACACCGTGGCGCGGCGCGGCGGCTACGACATGGTGGTGACGGTGAGCGGCCCGCGTGCCGACATGGTGACGCGGCGCAAGGAGCGAAGATTCGGCATCTGGGTCAACGCCGATTCGCGCCAGTTCCTCGGGGTGCCGACCTATCTGGCGGTGTCGTCGAACCGGCCGATCGACGACATCGCGCCGGCCGACGTGCGCCGCCGCCAGCAGCTCGGCATCGACAACATCCTGCTGACGCAGCGCGTCGGCACCGACTATGCCGACGTGGTGGCGAGCGATCCGTTCCGCCGCGCCTTCGTCCGGCTGCGCACCGAGCACGGGCTGTACCGGGAAGCGGCGAACGGCGTCACCTTCCTGACGCCGACGCTGTTCCGCACCGGCATCGCGCTGCCGGCCGAGGTGCCGACCGGAACCTATGAGGTCGACATCAAGCTGTTCACCGGCGGCGTGCTGGTCGGCCACACCCAAACC
>Ga0207415_1000628_pt1 | contig 23087 bp, 17 predicted proteins | sample Passage237A_FD_187369 | JGI IMG/M metagenome (GOLD analysis project Ga0207415, IMG submission 187369) | Cellulose adapted compost microbial communities from Newby Island Compost Facility, Milpitas, CA, USA - Passage2 37A (SPAdes) (version 3) ...
ACGGACTCACGGGCTCGATCGAACTGCCGGCGATCGCCCGCGCTCTGCACTCCAGCGACGCAAGCAGCCCGCTGTTGCTCGTCGCGCTCGCGATGATCGTCGTCGCCTTCGGCTTCAAAGCCGCCGCCGCCCCGTTCCATCTTTGGGCTCCGGACGTTTACGAAGGCGCGCCGCCCGCGTCCGCGGCGCTCATCGCGTCCGCCTCGAAGCTCGCCGGCGTCGTCGTGTTCGCGCGGCTGCTCTGGCCGGGGCTCGCCGGTGCTTCGGGAGATTTCTTCGCTCTCTTCTCCCAACCGGGCTGGCTGACCGTTGTGGGCCTCGCGGCGGGCGCGTCGCTGTTGCTCGGCAATCTCGTCGCGCTCGCGCAGACCAACGTCCGCCGCCTGCTCGCGTATTCGGCGATTGGACACGCGGGCGTGATGCTGCTCGGCGTGATGATCGCCGGCCGCGCCGGCGTCGGCATCGGGCCGTTGTTCTACTACGCGACAACCTACGGCCTCGCCACGGTCGGTGCCTTTGGCGTGATTGCCGTCGTCGATGCGCTTGGCGGCGGGTGCCAGAAGATTACCGACCTCGCCGGATTGCATCGCCGCTCTCCGCTGCTCGCGCTGTGCCTGCTGGTGTTTTTCCTCTCGCTCGCCGGCGTGCCGCCGCTGGCGGGTTTCTTCGGAAAGTTCGTGGTGTTCGCCGGCGCCTTGCAGGCCGGCGGTATTTCGTCGGCGGCCGGCCTGCTCGCGGTCGCGGCGATCCTGCTGAGTGCGGTCGCGCTGTATTATTACTTGGTGGTGTTGAAACAGGCGATCGTGGTTCCTCCCGCGCCCGGTCGCGCGAACCGCATCGCGGTGCCGGCCGGTGCGGCGTTCACGCTGGTCGTGACCGCGCTGCTGCTCGTGCTGCTGGGCCTTTTCCCCTCGATCGTGCTGAACGTGTTCAGCCGCTGAAAAATACGTCAATTCCGAGGGTCGGAAAGAATCCGACTCGTCTCGCCCCTGCGCTTTTCCCAACGTCCCGCCCATGCTGCTGCTGGCCGCCGCTGACGCATCCAAGTCTGCTCTCGATCGCCTGAAAGAGGTTCCGCCCGCCTTCTGGCTGAAGGTCGGCATCGCCATCGCCGCCGTGATTGTGGTGGTGCTCGTCCTGCGGAAACTCGCACAGGTCAACAAGGTCGTGCTCGCCGTCGTGGTCCTCATCGTCGCCAGCGCGATCGGCTTCAACTGGATCTACGAGCGCAACGAGCCTTCCTGGGCCACGCCTGTCGTCGAGAAGCTCGCCCAGATCTTCCCCAGCAAGGGCTCCTACAACTCGAAACAGGCCCGGTAGCCTGCGGCCCGACCTCCACGGCTCGCGCGCAACGACGAGCGTGGAAATTATGACCGAGAGGCGAAATCGAGGTGGTTTTTAACCCGTTCGCGGCGTAGTTACGTCATTCCTTCGTTTATGCCCAAATCTCATTCTGACATCGGCCTCATCGGTCTCGCGGTGATGGGCCAGAATCTCGCGCTTAATATCGCCGACCACGGCTTCCAGATTTCGGTCTACAACCGCACGACGGAGAAGACCGAAAAATTCGTCGCCGAGAATCCCAACACGCCGGGTGGTCTCGTCGGCACAAAGACGTTGGAGGAGTTTGTCCAGTCGCTCGCGAAGCCCCGCAAGATCGTGATCCTCGTGCAGGCGGGCAAGGGCACCGACGCCGTGATCGACAGCCTCGTGCCCCTGCTGGAGAAGGACGACATCGTGATCGACGGCGGCAACGCGCTCTGGACCGACACGATCCGCCGCGAAAAGGCCCTCAAAGAAAAAGGCCTCCGCTTCATCGGCTCGGGTGTTTCCGGCGGTGAAGAAGGCGCGCGCTTCGGTCCGTCGCTCATGCCCGGTGGCGACAAGGCCGCCTTCAAGGAACTCGAACCCATTTGGAAAGCCATCGCCGCCAAGGTCGACAAGAAGACCGGCAAGCCGATCCTCGGCGCGGCACCCGGCAAGCCCGTGAAGGGCGGCGTGCCCTGCACCGCCTACATCGGCGAAAACGGCGCGGGCCACTACGTGAAGATGGTCCACAACGGCATCGAGTATGGCGACATGCAGATGATCTGCGAAGCCTATGCGCTCATGAAGAACCTGCTCGGCCTCAAGCCCGCCGAGATGGGCGAGATCTTCGCCGCGTGGAACAAGGGCCCGCTCGACAGCTTCCTCATCGAAATCACCGCCGACATCCTCAAGCAGAAAGACCCGGCCACGAAGAAGCCTTTCGTCGACGTCGTGCTCGATACCGCCGGCCAGAAGGGCACGGGCAAGTGGACCTCGGTCAACGCCCTCGACATGGGCGTGCCGGCCCCGACGATCGCCGAGTCCGTGTTCGCGCGCTGCCTCTCCGCCATCAAGGAGGAACGCGTCGCCGCCTCGAAGGTGCTGAAGGGCCCGAAGGTCGCAAAGGTTTCCCCGGCCAAGAGGAAGGCGCTCATCGAGGCCATCCGCGACGCCCTCTACTGCTCGAAGATCTGCTCCTACGCGCAGGGCTTCCAGCTCATGCGCGCCGCGCAGAAGGAATACGGCTGGAAACTCAACTTCGGCCAGATCGCCCAGATCTGGCGCGGAGGTTGCATCATCCGCGCGGCCTTCCTCCAGAAGATCACCGAGGCCTACGCGAAGAACCCGAAGCTCGCGAACCTGCTGCTCGATCCGTATTTCAACAAGACGATCCAGAAGGCGCAGGCCAACTGGCGCAAGGTGGTCAGCCTGGCGGTCGAAAACGGCATCAGCGTGCCGACGTTCGCGTCCGCCCTCGCCTACTACGACGGCTATCGCGCCGACCGCCTGCCGGCCAACCTGCTCCAAGCGCAGCGCGACTACTTCGGCGCGCACACCTACGAGCGCGTCGACCAGCCGCGCGGCAAGTTCTTCCACGTCGACTGGCCCGAACCGACCCGCCCGCAGCTCGCCGTCTAAGCGAGACGTCGCGTCCTCGTTCTCCAACAAGCCGCGCCCTCACCGGGCGCGGCTTTTTTGGCGCGCGAAATTGAGCGATTCTCAAAAATATCTGTTCGAAATAACCTGACATATTTTTCTAACAAATTGATTTAGCTTTGCTTAGTTTTAAAGAAATCGATTTTTATCTGTTCAGAATAACATTAGCGCATGCCTCGGCCTCCATCGATCGATCCTTCCTTGGTCCGCCTTCGCCTACAAGCAGGTGGGCCGCTTGGCGCACAGGCGCTGGCAGAAGTGATGGGGGTCAGTCGAGTGACGGTGCAACGTGCATTTCGGCAACTGGGGACGAATGTCGTGCAACTTGGCAAGACACGCGCCACGCGCTACGCGTTGCGTCGTGAGGTATTCGGACAAAGCGCGCCCCATCAGTTTTTCAGAATTGGCCAGACGGGCGTTGCCCATGAATGGGGCGCCCTGACTGCACTCCACGGTGGTTGGTTGCTGGAATGGGCCTCGCCTGCCATGCGACCCGACTGGGCTGATCAGGTGCACGACCACGCCGGATTTTGCGAAGGTCTACCCTTTTTCATGGCCGATCTCCGACCGCAAGGATTCCTCGGGCGGGCGGCAGCACGGCGACTGCCGGGAACGTTGGGTCTTCCAATGGATCCGCGTGATTGGAGTGACGACCAAACTCTTTTTTACCTGCGCGAGTGGGGGGATGATCTACCCGGCGATCTGGCTGTTGGTGAAGACCCGACTAGACGGGCGCTTAACGCTTGCCCGCATGATCCGATCACGCCCGAGACACGGCAAGTTCGTTATCCCGAACTCGCCGCGCAGGCCAATGCAGGTGAACAGGTAGGTTCGTCGGTTGAGGGTGAACAACCTAAGTTCACTGCATGGCTCCGCTTTCCCAACGACCAGCGTGTCTTTGGCGTGCTCGTAAAGTTCACGGACCGGCTCGATACGCCGACCGGGCGTCGTTGGGCCGATTTGCTCGCAGCCGAGGCCATCGCGCTCGAAGTGTTAACATGGGCTTCGCGCGGTGACGCCGCGGCGAATCATCCTAGGATTTTCGATTACGCGGACCGCCGCTTCTACGAGTTGCCGCGATTTGATCGCGTGGATGCGCACGGGCGGCGCGGAGTCGTTTCCTTACGTGCACTTCATGATGCCGGGTTCACCGGCGGCGATACGAATGACTGGGTGGTTGCTGCTTCCGGTCTACGCGATCAGGGCTGGATCAGTGAATCGGACCTCCGAGCCGTCCGTTTACGGCAGCTCTTCGGTCGCTTGATCGGCAACACAGACATGCACTTTGGCAACCTGACCTTCTTTCTCGATCTCGGCCTGCCGCTCGCCCTTGCGCCGACTTACGACATGCTGCCGATGCTCTGGGCGCCGCGCCCCGGCGATGCGACACCAACGCCCGATTTCACGCCGCCCGCACCGATGCCAGCCGACCTCGAACTTTGGTCGGAGGCTGCGACGATGGCGGAGAGGTTTTGGACGCGCGTCGAAAGCGACGCCCGGATTTCGGAAGACTTCCGTGCCATCGCCAGCCAGGCTCTGCGCGCCGTCAGAACGTTGCGCGAGCGTTTTGGGTGAAACTGCCGCTCTTCGGGAAGCCCGGCAAAGATCTCAAGCGACAAGCACCCGATAGCGGCTTTACTTTATTGAGTTATCACAAGTCGAGGGGCGGTGGGCGGGCCGGAGGGGAAAATGGAGGGCGGGCCCTATGACGAGGTGACGGCCGATGGTGTCGGACGGGCGGCTCGAACTATATGGCTCGGATTAAATATCGCCCGGAGATCGATGGATTGCGCGCATTGGCCGTGCTGCCCGTCGTGTTCTTCCACAGCGAGTTGAAGTTCAACGGTGGATACGTGGGCGTCGACGTGTTCTTCGTTATCTCGGGATATCTGATCACGGCACTGATCGGCGCGGAGATGGCGGCGGGAGCATTCTCGCTGCGCGACTTCTGGGAACGGCGGATTCGGCGGATCATGCCGGCGGCGACCGTCACGGTCGCGGCGTCGTTGCTGTTGGGGTTGTTTCTGATGTTGCCGGCAGACTTCGAAGCCCTCGGCGAGTCGGCGATCGCACAGGCGTTGTTGTCCGCGAATCTCTATTTCTACGAAACGACCGGATATTTCGAGCGGCCGGCGGACACCAAGCCGCTGCTGCACTTCTGGTCGCTGGCGGTCGAGGAGCAGTTCTACCTTGTATTCCCGTTCGTGTTGCTGGCGCTGCGGCGATGGTCGGTGCGCGTGAAGCTGAAGGTGGTGGGCGCGATCGCGACGGTTTCGTTTGCGCTGAGCGTCGTGGGCGTGTGGGCGTTCCCGCAGGCCACGTTTTATTTGCTGCCGACACGGGCTTGGGAGTTGGCGATGGGCGCCTTGCTGGCGTTGAGCGGCGGGCGTCTGCCGCTGCCGGAAAGAGCGCGGGCGCCGACCGGATGGATGGGGCTTGTGATGATGCTGGCGCCGGTGGCGATCTATGATGCGGACACGCCGTTTCCGGGGCTGCTCGCGGTGCCGCCGTGTTTGGGAGCGTTGTTGGTGATCTGGGGATCGGCGGCGGAGGGTTCGATGTTGGGCCGAGTGCTGTCGGTGCGGCCATTGGTGTTCGTTGGGCTGATTTCGTATTCGCTCTATCTGTGGCACTGGCCGGTGAAGGTGTTTTCGCATTATTGGTTCACGGGATTGCACAGTCCGCTCGCAATGCGCCTGGCCGTGGTCGTGGTGAGTTTCGGGTTGGCGTGGTTGTCGTGGCGATATGTCGAAACGCCGTTTCGCACCCGGCGGGTGCGCGTGCCGATGCGTAAGCTCGTGCAGGGCGCGGTGGCGGCGAGCGTGGTGACGATGGGCGCGGGTGCGGCGATCGCGACGGGGCACGGGCTGCCGGAGCGTTTTCCCGAGGAGATCGTCGAATATGCATCGGCGTATGAAGATCGGCCGCAGGTGGAGGAGGCGGATCTCACGATCGAGGCGGCGGAGGCGGGCGAGTTGCCGGTGTTGGGAAACGGCGAGGTGCGGAGCGGGTCGACGATTTTACTGTGGGGCGACAGCCATGCGCGCGTGGTGTCGCCGGCGGTGGAGGCGATGTGTCGGCAGCTTGGCATTCGCGGTTATCGGGCGAGCCGGTCGGAAACGGCGTCACTACTCGACTGGGGAAGCGAGGACGTGCGCCGGCACAACGACGCGATCTTTCGCTGGATCGAGCGGGAGCGCCCGACGGTGGTCGTGCTGGCGTCGCGTTGGGAAAAGGCGCTGCGCACGTCGGAGGACGAGGAGAGCCTGCGGACGACGGTGGAGCGGATTCGCGGGTTGGGCGTATCCGTTTCGGTGATGCGCCAGGTCGCTTCGCAGCAGAAGGACATCCCGAAGGCGCTCGCGCGCGCGGAGCTGCTGGGCGATGACGTCGAGGACGTGGGCGTGCCGGTGGCGTTGCACGAGAAGGTCACGCAACGATCGAACGAGACGATCGATCGCGTGGAGGCGGCGGTGCCGGGTTTGTTGGTGCTGGATCCGATCCCGTATCTATCGCGGGAGGAACGTTGCGTCGCGCAGGTGGATGGGCGTCCGCTGTATTACGATTACCAGCACCTGACCACGTTTGGCGCGGAGCAGCTCACGCCGATGTTTGCGGCGTTGTGGAAAACGGTGGTGACGGAGCGAGGCGGTGCCGGAATTTTGGATACGGCGAACGAGCGAAACGCTCACGCGTTTCGCCCCGCAGACCGCATCATTTCCGGGAACGACGTGGCGCGCTGGCAGAGTTGGAGGGGGACGCCCCACGGGTCGCGGAGCATGACGAGGCGGGAGCCGTCCGGGAGCGCGTCTTCGAGCACGAAGGTCGCGCCGGCGGATTCGAGGCGGGCGCGATCGGCGGCGGCGTTTTTCGAGACGACGGCGACGTGAAAACAGAGCGGATGCGCCGAAGCGTAGTCGGGAATCGCGGCGGCGGGATTCGAGTAGAGTTCGACGATGACACGGCCGGTTTCGTCGGCGAGAAAGTGAGTGAAGGGCGAGTCCTCTCGGCGTCGCGCGACGGAGAAACCGAGATGCTCGACATACCAGCGGGCGTGAGCGGGAGCGTCGGGGACGTTCAACGCGAAATGTTCGAAGGTCATCCCCACGAACTACGCGAAAGGACGGGCGGCGCAACGGTTTGGTCCATAACGGAGCGGTGGTCGCGGACGTGGCGGCTCAGTGGTGCCACGTGATTTGAAAGTAGGCACCCCGCTCGATTTCCACGGGCATGATCGTGGCGGCGAATTCGGGATGGCTGGCGTCGAGGAGATTGCGACCGACGAGCGAGAGTTCGAGGGCCTCCGTGGGCCGCCAGCCAAGGCGCACGTCGAGTTCGAGGTAGCTGGGCACGTAGGGAAACGGCAGACGGTCGACGTAGCGGAAGGAGAGATCGACCTCGACGTTGTTGCGCAGGTTGATCGCGGAGGTGAGCTTGGCGGTGTGGGGCGCGTCGTTGGTTTCGAGGAAGCCGGCGGTGGGATCGACAATGCCCGATTCGAAGCGGAGGTCCTCGTGCAGGTAGGAATAGCTGCCGGTGAGACGCCACCAAGACGCGGGCTGCCAGGTGATCATGAGTTCGGCGCCCGCGGTGTCGCCTTCGCGGGCGTTGCGCAGGATCAGCGTGGGATCGGGCGGTTCGGAGGAAAAGGTGCGGAGATTGTCGTAGCGATTGAGGAAAACCGCGAGGTCGACGAAGAGGTTTTCGTCGGGGCGGACGCGATAACCGGCCTCGAACGCGACGAGGGTTTCGGAATCGAAGGAGCGGTCGCCACGGAAGAGGATGAGCGGATAGGTGTAGTCCGGGCGGAAATACGCGTCGTGCTCGGCGCGGGTGGGCGTGCGGACGGCACGGGAAATCGAGGTCCAAAGCGTCTGGCGCGGGGTGGGACGAAACGCGAGGCGGACACTGGGCTGCATCTCGAAGCCGGTGAAGTCGTTGTTTTCGAATTTCGAGCCGACGGTGAGCGTCAGGCGTTCGGGCAACAGCGTGATCTCGTCCTGGGCGAACCCGCCGAAGAGCCGGATAGTGCGGGAGGGCGGAGTGAAGACATAGGAGCGGCCGTTGCGGGTCTCGTCGGCGGAGTGGCGATAGACGACGCCTGCGACGAGTTGATGGCGGTCGAGGGAGGGAAACCGATAGGTGAGCTCGAGTTCGGCAGTGTTGCGGTCTTCGTAGAAGTCGGCGGGAACGTTGCTGACGTTGCGATCGTAGTAGGTCTGAACGTGGAGCCGGGAGTCGTCGGCAAAGCTCCGCTGCCAGCGTCCGAGGAGATTGCCCCCTTCGTATCGGGCGGGAGCGCGGGCACCGCGGCGGGTGCGATCGAAATAGAGATCGCCCTGAAGGGTGACGTGGTCGGCCGGAGAAAGAAACGAATCGAGCCGGAAACCGCCCTGGCTCTGGCGGAGGGAATCGCCGACGGACGCACCGTTGCCGAAGATGGCGTCGTCGCGCGAGACGTGCTTGAAGTAAGCGCGATAGTAGCTGTCGAGGCCGAGCTTGCCGCCGTAGCGGATGCCGGCGAAGCCGTGCTCCTCGGTGCCGCTGCCGCCCGAAACGAGGAGGCCCTGGGTTTCGTCGGCGGATTTGCTGACGAAGTTGATGACGCCATTGACGGCGTTGGCGCCCCACAGGACGGCGCCGGGTCCGCGGACGGTTTCGACTCGGTCGAGGTCGAGGAGGAACGTGTCCTGAATGTTCCAAGACACGCCGGCGAACAGGGGGGTGTAGAGGCTGCGGCCGTCGAGGAGGACTTCCATCTTGTTGCCGACGGCGCTGCTAAAGCCGCGGGCGTTGATGGCGTAGCCGCTGCCGGCGTCGCGGCCGACATGGATGCCGGGCGCGAGTCGAAGGATCTCGGCCATGCGCACGGCCCCGGAACGGCGGATGTCGTCGTGGGTCAGGACGCTGATCGCGGTAGGCGCGGTGCGCCAGTCCTCGAGCGAACGGGAAACGGAGATGACCTGAACCTCGAGCAGGTCCTCGAGACTCATGGTCTTGAGCTCACCGGCCGAAAACGCTGTCTGGTCGGGCGTTGCGGCCTCGGCCGTAGGGAGCAACAGCAAGGCCCCGATTCTGGCGAGAAGACCGGCAAGACGGACACGCGAGGGCGGCGCGGCGGGGAACACGGGAGGAGCGTGCTGATTAGGGCGCCGGTCGAGCGAACGCAGGTCCGGCAGCGTATTAGTCAGCACCGGAGGAACGATGTGCGAAGAAAGTTCCACTCATGACGCGCTCGGTCTGCCGCAATCGGCCCGGCCAGCCCAAATCCAAGCCAGGACGAGAGGCAGCTCCACGGCGGCGTCGGCGAGATATACTGGCGGGATGACGAAGACGATGTCGACGAGCGCCAGAACGAGGGCGAAGCCGGCGGCGAGGAGGCGCCATTCGGAAGTGAGGCGCCGGCGGAGTCCGGCGAGAGCGAGAACGGCGCCGAAGGTGGCGAGCAGCGCTCCGACGGTTTGCACGAGCCAGTCGTCGGTTTTAGGGCCGGTGACCGCTTCGAAGCTGGCGAGATGGAGCAGCGGCCAAATACCGGTGATGAAATAGAAAATGCCCTGGGCGAGAGCGAGGCGGGCGGACCAATTGCCGGGGGCGGACACGGTGGAAAATTGAAAGGCCGGGATGCGGACGATCAGGCACTTGTAACAAAAATGAACTACAAATCCGCGGATTGCGGCGGCGAGGAGATGAGTGAAACAGAGGGTAGAAGCAGGAAACGAAGAGCTTGGAATGTAATATTATGTATGACTAATCGGCTTGGGTGAGGATGAGATGATCGGTGTCAGGTGAAGGTTCAGGCAAGGGCGGGGCGGGGCCAGGTTCGGGTGACGTAGCGGCCTTGGCGGGGCAGTCCGCGGCGGTCGAAATCGGCAAGGAGTGTATCCAATTCTTGGAGCCAGTGGTCGCGGCGGAGCGGGAGGCCGTGGCCAGTGGCGGCGATGGCGGGATCGAGGGCGCGGAGGCGGCGCATGGAATCGTAGGCGGTTCGCCAGTCGGGCGTGAAGTAGGCGGGCGGCGGGCGGACTTCGATGTGTTGGCGCCACACGGCGAGCGCCGATTCCTGGCGCGTGCTGACGAGGGCGTCGCCCGTGATCAACACGCGGTCGGATTCGCGCCAGAACGACACGTGACCCGGCGTGTGACCGGGGGTGGGGATCCATTTCCATTCGGGAAGGCCGGGAACGGTGCCGTCGGAGGGAAGCGGGTGGACGGGCGTCGGGAGACGGGGAGGCTGGCGTGGATAAAGCGGTGAGCTGACGGACATGAGGCCGCCGCCGACGGTCGGATCGGGTGCGGGATAGCGCGTCTGTTGGTTGAGGAACGGGAGTTCGGCGGGATGCGCGTAGACGGGCACGTTCCAGCGGTTCAACAGCGAGGGTAAGGCGCCGATGTGATCGAAATGGCCGTGAGTGAGGAGGATCGCCCGGGGCGGTTGATCGGAGCCGAAGCGGAGAGCAGCTTCGCGGACGATGCGGGGGGCGGAGCCGCGGAGGCCGGCGTCGACGAGCACCCATTGTCGGGGCGCGTGGAGCGGGACGACCAAGAAGAAATTGACCATCACCGTGCGGAAGCCGGTGAGGCCGGGGGCGATTTCGAAGAAGGAAGAGGGGCGCATGGTGATCGCAGGGGCTTGGAAGCGTTGTCGCAGGCGAAACGTATCCGGTTTGTCAGGACGGGCCATCCGGTGGGCGCCGGGGGCGGAGCGCGGAAGCGGGCCGTCGAGCGCGGTCCAACAATCTCCCCGGCGCCGTTGAGATCAGCCCCATGGCGCGGCCTCCGTCGGCCCCACGGCAGCTTGAAGGACTGCACCACTACCGCGCGAAGCGGAGGACGGCTAGGGTGCGAGATTCACCGGCCGCGAGTCCGGCAGCGGCCATTTTGTTTCCACCACAATCCCTGTCTCCATGTTTTATCACGATCGAAAACTTCAGTATCGCGTGCGGGTCGATAAACCGAATCCGCACTTCGCGAAAATGCTTCAACAGGCCATCGGCGGCGTCGAAGGCGAGATGCGCGTGTGCCTGCAATATTTGTTTCAGGCGTGGGGCTGTCGCGGTCCGGTGAAGTATCGCGACATGCTGCTCGAAACGGGCACGGAGGAGATCAGCCACATCGAGATGCTCGCGACGGCGGTGGCGTTGAACCTGGAAGGCGCGCCGACGGAGACGAAATCGAACGCGGCCCTGCATCCGGTGGTGAACGCGGTGATGGGCGGGATGGATCCGCGGCATGTGTTGTCGACCGGATTGGCGGCGATGGCGGCGGATGCGAACGGGGTGCCGTTCAACGGCTCCTGGGTCGTCGCGAGCGGGAACATCGCGGCGGACATGTATGCGAACGTGATGGCGGAATCCACGGGGCGCGTGCTCGCGACGCGGCTCTACGAGATGACGGACGATCCCGGGATGAAGGACATGCTGTCGTTTCTCATCGCGCGCGACACGATGCACCAGAACCAGTGGCTCGCCGTGATCGAGGACTTGGGCGGGTTGAACCAGGTGTTGCCGATACCGAATTCGTTTCCGGAGGAGCTGCAGAAGAACGACGTGGCGTATGCGTTCGTGTCGACGCAGCGGGAGCCGGCGGAAGATCCGGGGCATCGCTGGACCGCCGGGCCATCGATCGACGGGAAAGGAACGTTCTCGTTTGTGCAGGGCGCGCCGGTGGGCGGCGAGCCGGTGCTGGCGCCGCCCAAACCGGAGGGGCATGCGCAGTTGGAGCAGATGACGGGTGCGCTGACGGAGGACATCGATCGGCCGTTGAAGCGGTGAAACGGTTTTAACCGGCGGGAATCGACCCGGCCACGACGGAGGCGCAGGCGGCGCTTCGGTCGTGGCCGGAATGGTTTTGGGCGGAGAGGAGAGACGTGTGAACGCGGCGGCGGAGCGCCGCCCTCCATGGCCGCGGAAATTCGGTTTGAGGTTCGGGCGGTTTGGAGCGATTCGCGGGGGAGCGAATGCTGGTCTCCGAGATATTTTATTCGTTGCAGGGCGAAGGCGCGCTGACGGGCGTGCCGTCGGTGTTCGTGCGCGCGAGTGGGTGCAATCTGCGCTGCAACTGGTGCGACACGCCGTATGCGTCGTGGAATCCCGAGGGCGAAAAGCGGACGGTGGCGCAGATTTTGAGCGAGATCCAAAATCATCCGGCGGCGCGGCACGTGGTGCTGACGGGCGGCGAGCCGATGATTGCGAAGGACATCCGGGTGCTGGCGGACGAAATCAAGAAACTGGGACATCACATCACGATCGAGACGGCGGCGACGGTGGCGCCCGGCGGGATCGCGTGCGACCTGGCGTCGTTGTCGCCGAAGTTGTTGAACTCGGCGCCGGACGAGCGGCTGAGTCTGGCTTGGCGGAGGAAGCACGAACAGTTGCGGTGGCAACCGGACGTGGTGCGGGCGTGGGTCGATCGTTACACGTATCAATTCAAGTTCGTGATTTCGCGTCCGGAGGACGTGGAGGAGATGGAGGGGATGTTGAAGTCGCTGCGGCGGGACATTCCGCGGAGCCGGGTTTTCCTGATGCCGGAAGGAACTTCGCTGGAAACGATTCGCGAGCGGGCGGGCTGGCTTGGGGAACTGTGCAAGGCGAGAGGCTATCGATATGCGCACCGGCTGCATATCGAACTCTATGGCAACACCCGAGGCACCTGATTCACGCGAAGCGCAAAACGCGCGGGCGGACGCGGTTTTAAGCGGCCAGGGTGTAGCGGTGGGGCCGACGGTGCCACGGAAGTTGTCGGAGGATCTGGGGCTGATCCTGCGCGAATTCGAGGTGGAGGACGTGACGTTGCGCGAGGTGCTGGCGGTGATGCACGGGCGCGGCTACGTGCTGCTGGTGATGCTCCTCGCCCTCCCCTTCTCGACGCCGATTCCGCTGCCGGGGCTGTCGACGCCGTTCGGGTTGGTCATTGCTTTGATCGGGGCACGGCTGGCATTGGGGCAGAAGCCGTGGCTGCCGGCGAAGCTGTTGGATACGCGATTATCGCCGAAGTTTTTCGCGAAGGTGTTTGCGGCGGCGCGGAAAATTTTGCGCGGGTTCGAGTATCTGCTTCGCCCGCGAATGCCGTGGCTGACGCGGTCGGCGGGCATGCAACAGCTCCATGCGGTGCCGATTTTGCTGAATGCGTTGATGCTGCTGCTGCCGTTGCCGGTGCCGATGAGCAATGTGGTGCCGGCGTTCAGCATCATGCTGCTGGCGGCGGGACTGCTGGAGCGCGACGGGCGGTTTATCGTGGGCGGGTATCTGGCGTTTTTCCTGGGCGTGGCGTATTTCGTGGCGGTCGGGTTGCTGGGGGTCGAGGGCGTGAAGAAGGTTTGGGAATGGGCGGCGGGGTAGTCGGTTCTGAGTTCCGGGTTCTGGGTTTTGGGGTGGAGGCGGTATTGGCTTTTGCGGGGCGGGCGGTTTGCTCGAAGGGATGAATCTGGATGTTTTGCCGACGCGGGTCGGCGGTGCGGCCGAGAACATGGCGTTGGATTTCCTGCTGTTGCAGAGGTATCCACGCGCGGGCATGCCGCGGTTTCGGCATTATGGGTGGCGGGGGCCGTCGTTTACCTTTGGATACAGCCAGAAGATCGCGTTCGTGCGGGAGCAGTTGCCGGCGGGCGAGCGGTTCGATTTGTGCCGGCGGCCGACCGGGGGCGGCGTGGTGGATCATCGCGACGACTGGACGTTTTCGCTGGTGATTCCGCGGGGGCATCCGCTGGAGGACATGCGGGCGACGCAGAGCTATCGCGAGGTGCACGAGTGCCTGGCGGAAGCGTTGCGGAAGCAGGATGTGCCGGCGGCGACGAAGCAGCAGCCGGATCCGCCGCATGCGAACGGACCGCTGGGGCCGGGCGTGTGTTTTCAGCGGGCGGAGTTGTATGACGTCGTGAACACGGCGACGGGCGAGAAGATTGCGGGCGCGGCGCAGAAGCGGAACAAGCACGGGCTGCTGATGCAGGGCTCGCTGTGGCGTCCGTCGCTCGGGAAAGCGATCGACGAGGAGCGGTTGCGCGAGGATTTCGCGGAACTGCTCGCGCGGGCGCTGGGGGGCACGGCGGAGGCCGCGCCGTGGCCGGAGTTGGACGAGGATGAAGTCAGCGGGCTGACCGAGGAGTATTCGTCAAGCGAGTGGATGGAGTTTCGGTGAGACGCGCCTCGACGGGCAGGCCTCGCTCTATCCCCTCTTCAGCGTGATGACGCACTCGAGGTGGCGGGTCTGGGGAAAGAGGTCGAAGGGCTGGACGGCGGTGAGCTGATAGCCGGCGGCGAGGAAATCGCGGAGGTCGCGCATCTGCGTGGCGGGGTCGCAGGAAACGTAGACGACCGCGCGCGGGCCGAAGGCAAAGAGTTGTTGGAGGAAGGATTGATCGCAGCCTTTGCGGGGCGGGTCGATGACCACGACGGTGTCGGTCGCGGGAAACGTGAGGCCGGCGAAGATCGCGGACGCGTCGCCCGCTTGGAAGGTGGCGTTGGCGATGCCGTTGGCTTCGGCGTTTTCGCGCGCGAAACGCACGCTGCTCTCGCTGATCTCGATGCCGGCGACGCGCTCGAAGGCGGGCGCGGCGGTCAGGGCGAAAAGGCCGCTGCCGCAGTAGGCGTCGACGAGAAAACGCGCGCCACTCGCGGCGGCCTGCTCGCGCACGTAACCGGTGAACGCGGGCAGGATGAAGGGATTGTTCTGGAAGAAATCGCGGGCGAGGAAGTGGAGCTTCAGGTCGCCGACGGTCTCCGTGACAATCGCGTCGTAGTCGGTCGTGACGACGCCCGAGGCGTCGCGGAGGAGCAGCGTGGCGCCGCGGGTGTAGGTGTCGCGCCGGGCGTGGACGCGGGCGCGGACTTCGGTGAGCTTTTCGTTGATGGCGTGGGTCGCGATGGGACAGCGCGGGACATCGACGATGTCGAAGCGCGTGCCCTGCCGGAGAAAGCCGATCGGGAAATCGGGCCGCGTGGGCGCGGTGTCCTCGGCGGAGGCGGCGGGCGGGTTGAACCGGCGCGGGGCGGCGAAGTGGGGGGTGATTTTCGAGCGGTAGCCGAACTCGCGCGGCGAGCCGACGACCGGATTTACGGGAAACGTGATGCCGGCCATGTGCTCGAGCAGTTCGGCGACTTGCTGCTGTTTCCAGCGAAGCTGCTCGGCGTAGGTGAGATGTTGATACTGGCAGCCGCCGCAGCGGCCGAAGAGCGGGCAACCGGGTTGAACGCGGTGGGGCGACGGGGTGAGAACGGAGAGAAGGTCGGCTTCGGAGAAGTTTTTGTGATTACGGAAGACGCGGGCGCGGACGCGTTCGCCGGGAAGTGTGAAAGGCACCATGACGACCCAACGGGACGCGGGATCGTTGGGCAGCGGGACGCGGCCGAGGCCGGAGCCGAGGTTGGTGAGCGTGGTGATCTCGAGCTCGATCTCCTCGTGATACGCGAACGGCTGGTCGTTGAACGGCTTCTTCTTTTTGCCCACGGAACACACGGAATACACGGAAGGGGGCGGAGCGAGGAAAAGGATTTTGTCTTTTGGCGGATTTCCGTGTGTTCCGTGTATTCCGTGGGCCCTTTCGAAAAGATCACGAGTTTGCAGAATCCGCGCGTGAAGCAGCTGGTGAAGCTGCGCGACCGGCGGCCGCGCGACGAGGCGGGGGTGTTTCTGGTGGAAGGCTACCGGGAGATCCGGCGGGCGCTGGAAAAGAGCGTGGTGTTGAAAGAGCTGTATTTTTCGCGGGACTGGTTTCTGGGTGAAAACGAACCGGCGTTGATCGAACAGGCGCGGGCGGCGGGGGCGGAGGTCGTGGAGTTGTCAAAGGAGGCGTTCGCGAAAGTCGCGTATCGCGAGCGGCCGGATGGGCTGCTGGCGGTGGCGCCGCAGTGGAAGCGGACGCTGGACGAGCTGGAGTTGAAGCGGGAGCCGTTTCTGCTGGTGGTGGAGGCGATCGAAAAACCGGGGAATCTCGGGACGATCCTGCGGAGCGCGGATGCGGCGGGGTGCGACGCGGTGATCGTGTGCGATCCGGTGACGGATATTTTCAATCCGAACGTCGTGCGGGCGTCGACCGGCGTGCTGTTTTCGGTGCCGCTCGTGGTCGAGGAAAGCGCGCGGGTGTTGGCGTGGTTGAAGGAGAAACGTATCCAAACCGTGGCGACGACGCCGGCGGCGGAGAAGATTTACTCGGACGTGGATCTGCGCGGGGCGCTCGCGGTGGTGATGGGCAGCGAGCAATATGGGTTGAGCGATTTCTGGCTGAAGAATTGCGACGTGCCGGTGCGGATACCCATGGCGGGACAGGCGGATTCGTTGAACGTGGCGATGGCGACGATCATTACGTTGTTCGAAGCGGTGCGGCAGCGGGCGAAGGTGGGATGAATGGCCGCAAAGAGGCGCAGAAGGCGCAAAAAGGACTGAAATGAAGGTGGTGGAGAAAGTGGTTTTGGGAGAGGAGGCGTGGCAGGAGCGGCGGGCGGCGCATGAGGCGCGGGTGCGGGCTTGGACGGAGCCGCATCAGGCGCGAGCGGGACGCGGCGAGAAGCATCCGGTGTATGATTTTTTGTTCAGCTACTATGCGTTTCGACCGGCGTGGTTGCGGCGGTGGCATCCGGGGCCGGACGTGGTGCTGGCGGGCGAAGGCGCGCGGGAATTTTTGCGGTGGGAGGAATATCGCGAAACAGACGGCGGCGTGGAGGTGGGCCCATTGCCGGAGAAGCGGAAGGCGTTCGTGCGGTGGCTGGCGGAATTGCTGGAGGCGATGCGGGAGCGGCCGGCGTTCTTCGGGTGTTTCGGGCTGCACGAGTGGGCGATGGTATATCGGCAAACGCCGGAGCAGGTGCGGCACAACGCGTGGCCGCTGCGGTTTCCGCCGGAGGAGCTGGCGCGGATCGTCGAAGGCAGCGCGGTGTGCTGCTCGCATTTCGACGCGTATCGATTTTTCACGGAAGCCGCGCGGCCGTTGAACCGGACGGAGTTGACGCGCGAAGGGATGTTGCGGAACGAGCAGCGCGGGTGTCTGCACGCGAACATGGATTTGTATAAGTGGGCGTTCAAACTGGCGCCGTGGACGCCGAGCGAGTTGATCGCGGATTGCTTCGAGCTGGCGCTGGATATCCGCGAAATGGATATGCGGGCGAGTCCGTATGATTTGCGCGCGCTGGGTTTCGAGCCGGTGGCGATCGAAACGTCGGCGGGGCGGGTCGAGTATGAGCGCAAGCAGCGGGAGTTTTCGACGCGGGGGGAGCCGCTGCGCGAAAGACTGCTGGAGCTCTGCGAGCGTTTGTTGAGCGAAACGTGAATGGACCGATCGGTCCGGAGTCGGGCGGCCCGGCGACGAATGTGCCGCGGCGGAATCGCACGGTGTGCGCGCCGCCGGTGACGCATCGGTTGAAGAGCGCGTATGGCTGGAGCTTGCGGAACCACACGATCACGCATCCGCGCACGGGCGAGACGAAGGTGACGGCGAGTCCGAATGCGGTGCCGTATTATGCGGCGATCAAGGACGGCGTCGGTTTCGCGCAACGGATCGAGAAGCTGACGGATGCGCGGCCGGGCGATGTGATTTCGATCCGGCTTCCTGCGCAATTGGGCGTGGACCGAAAGACGTAGTTCGACCGCGGATACGCGGCGGGAGGGAAGCGGAGGGCGGGCGCGCCGGCGGAGCGGCCCGCCCTACCCTTCGGGATTGAGACCCGTGGCGCGGTCGCGGGCGCGACCGATGGGCGTCGAGATGTCGGAGAGATCGAACCGGATCGGCTGACGAACGCGGATTTCCACGAGCCGCCCGTTTTTCCTGGCGGGCTGAAAACGCCAGCCGCTGATCGCGGTGAGCGCGGCCTGGGAAAAACCGGGATGAGATGCTTCGACAATCTTCGGATCGCGCGGGCGGCCGGTGGTATCGATCACGAATTCGACGAGCGCGGTGCCTTCGACCTTCGTTATGCGAAGGGCGAAAGGATAGACGGGGAGAACGATTTTGAGCGGCCGGGGCATGCGATTGCCGTGTTCGTCCTCGGCAAAGCGTGGATCTCCGGCGAACCGCTGCACGTGGCGCACCTCGTAGGGCACGTGCAGGACGGTGCCGAAGGCGAGCGCGAGAGGTTGTCCGGATTTCTCGAGTTCGAGGACTTCGGCCGCCTGCCCTTCGCCGGCAGCCGCGGCGGCGGCAAGGCGTTCGCGGGCCAGGGCGACGCGGTCGCCGGAAAGGGGAAGTGGCGCGAGGAGATACATGCCGGCGAGGTGGAAGGCCGCGGCGGAGTTGCCGCCGTCGGCGGCGAGTTCGAGCCAGCGGAGGCCGAGCTGGACTTCCTCGGGTTTCGCTCCGGGGCGAATGAAGGATGAAGCCATCGCGACCATGCCGCGCGTGAAGTCCTGTTCGGCGGAGAGTTGATACCATTCGCGCGCGAGCTGGAGGTCCTGTGGAAGCCGGGCGGCACGCTGGTGGATGATGCCGACGGCGACGACGGCCTCGAGGTCGTTTTGAGCGGCGGCCCGCTCGGCCCAGAAAAGGGCTTTGTCGAGATCGCGAGGCATGCGAATGCCGGCAAAATGCATGCTGGAGAGGATTTGTTGCGCAGGCTGGTAGCCGGCCTGGGCGGCGTTTTCGATGTGTTGGATCGCGACGGCGGCGTCAGGCGGAACGCCCCACCCTTCCAGATGAAGGAGGCCCAGCCGGAGGTGAGCTTCGGGCACGTTCAACGCGATGGCGCGCACGTAGCGGGCGTGCGCTTCCGTGAAGCTTTGCGGGACGCCGCGGCCGGCTTCATAGAGGGCGCCGAGACGAAGTTCGGCGACGCCGACACCGTGGGTGGCGGCAAGGCGATAGAATTCGGCGGCGCGATCGTGCTGATGGCGTTCGTCGTGGGCGAGGCCGAGTTCGAGGAGGGTTTCGGGAGTGCGATCGGAAACGTCGGCCTGAAGTTCAGCGAGACGGGTGTCGGAGACCAGGAGCGGGGCAGGCTCGAAAGCCGTGGAGCGGGCGACCAGAAAAAGCGCGCAAGCCGCCAGCAGCACGGAGGGGTGGAGTGCTTTCACGGATACGGAACTGCCGGCGGTTTGCAGAGGAGGCAAGGTTGCGGAGCGTGATACGCGTCACCGTGCGGGCGAACCGGTTTGCGCTTGGCGACGGGCGGCGACGTGGCAGGTTCGCGCGGGTGAGCGTTCCGGCTTCACAGAACAAGCGCGTGCCGCGCAAACGGCGGGCGCGCAAGGTGGGTATTTTCCTGGCGGGATGCGTCGCGGGCGGAGCGGTCGTGGTGGGGCTTTTGTTGGCGCCGCCGGTGCAGGGATGGGTGTTGCGGAAGGTGGTCGGAATGCAGCCGGGATGGCGCGTGAGTTTCGAGCGGTTCGGCGCGGCGCCGACGGGGGTGGAGGCCCGCGGGCTGGAGTTTGCGATGCCGGGCGTGGTGGCGCGGATGGAGCCGTTGATCGTGCGGATCGCTCCGGGGCGGTTGTTGACGAAACGCGAGCTGCAGATCGAACGCGTGGAAGCGCAGAAAGTGCGGGTGACGATCACGCCGGCGGAGCTGGCGGCGAGCGAGTCGGCGCCGTTCACGGGCGTGCTGAGTTTGTTGCAGTCGCCGCTGCCGTGGATGATCGACGAAGTGAAACTCGAAGGAGAGATCGCGGTGCGCGATGGCGAGGCGGCGGTGGTGGTGGGGACGTTTCGGATCGAGGGCGGCGGGTTGTCGGCAACGACGCCGGGGGAATTTTCGTATGAGATCGCGGTGAACTCGGCGCTGCTGCCGCTCGGGCCGGAGAACAAGGTGCGGAGTTCGGGCACGGTGCGGTTGACGCAGACGGCGACGCATGGCGTGGCGCGGATCGAGGTGAGCGGAAGCCTGGCGCTGCCGAAGTATGGCGGGCTGGAGTTGCCGGAGGGGACGTTTTCGATGGCGGTGGCGGCGTCGGAAAAAGGCGAGGACTACGGCGGGCGGCTGGAGTTGGGCGAGGCGGTGTCGGCGGAATTGAAGGCGGCGCTCGACGGAGCGCTGGGGATGCTCGGGGGGCGTGTGGGATGGAGCGTGAAAGACGGGCTGTTGGTGTCGGGTGCGCTGGGCGAGCCGATGCCGCGCGTGACGACAGAGGCGGAGGCGGTGTTTTCGATCGATGCGAACCGCGGCGAAGTGACGGCGGCGTTGGGCGGCGAGGTGGTGGCGGAGGACTTTGGGCGGTGGATGCCGGAGCTCGGCGTGGTGGGGGCGTTCAGGGGACGTTTCGATGCGGACGTCTCGCGGCGCGCCGCGGCGGTGAGTTTGGAGAGTTTCACGGTGGCGATGCGCGGAGAGCCGGCGGACGACGGCGACGCGCCGGTGGTGCGCGTGGCGCTGGATGCGCCCGTGAACGTATTAGAAATTCCGGATACGCGGGTGGCGACGGTGACGCTGGAGAAGATTCCGGCGACGTGGGCGAATCCGTGGCTGGCGTCGACGGAGGTGGAGTTGGAGCCGGCGGAATTTGGCGGTGCGTGGTCGCTGGCGCTGGCGGACGGCGCGGAGCGGGTGGTGTTGACGGCGGTGCGGGCGTGCGTGGTGGAGCCGGTGGTGTTCAAAGGACTGCCGCTGCCGCCGGGGAGGTTTTCGTTCAGTCCGCGGCTGGAGTTGACGAGCGCGGGCGTGCGCGTCGACGTGGCGGACTTTTGGGCGGTGTCGGAGGCGGGCGAACGGATGCGGGGGCGCGCGGGGGTGACGTATGATTTCGCAACGGAGGCGATCGGGCTGGAAGGCGAGATGAGCGGGAAGGTGCCGACGGTGCCGTTTTCCGTCACGGCGCGGTGGGCGGGGACGATGACCGGCGACGTGCTGGAGCTGCGCACGCTGGAACTCGAAGGGCGCGAGAAGGGACGTGAAGAGCGTCCGATCGAGGCGAAGCTGTTGGATGCGGTGGCGGTGAATCTGGAAACGCTGAACGTGCCGGAAGTGGAGGAAGCGCGGGAGCTGTTGCGGTTGAAATTCGACGGGCTGGAGCTCGGGTGGGTGTCGCAGTGGCTGAGCGACGCGGCGGTGGAAGGATCGCTGGCGCGGGGAGAGTCGGTGATGAGTGTCGCGGCGGGGGGAAAACTTTCGCTGACGACGAAGGAGGCTTGGGAAGTGACGGGGGCGAAGCTGGCGGTCGGCGGACGGGAGATGGTCGAGGGCCGGGTGGCGTTTTCGCCGGGCGTGGAGTTTTCCGAAGATCGGATCGAGGCGAAGGTGTCGCGTATCGAAGGTTTGGATTCGCGCGGAAATCGCGTGCACGGCGACGTGGCGGTGTCGGCGCAGATCGCGGAGAAGCGAGCGGCGGTGGAGTTGGAGCTGGAGGCGGAACTGCCGTCGCTGCCGGGGAGCGAAGGAACGTTTGGGGCGGTGACGGCGACGGTGACGGCGAAGGCGCACAACGAGACGGAAACGCTGGTGGCGATGGACGAGTTTGCGTTGCGCGTGAGAAATGCGGAGCGGGAGCTCGTGGGGGTGGTGGCGCCAGAGCCATTTGTGTTTGGGCTGGCGAACAGCGGGGCGGCGGTGCTGGCGACACTGGAGCCGTTGCGGGTGAGCGTGGGGGAAATGCCGCTGGCGTGGGCGGAGCCGTGGGTGACGCCGATGGGGTTGGACGGCGTGCTGGAGCCGTGCGAATTCGCGGTGACGGCGAAGATGACAAAGTTTCTGGTGCGGCCGCTGACGCCGGTGAGCGTGCGCGGGCTGGCGGTGCGGAACGAGACGGGTGAGCTCGTGCGGGACGCGGCGTTTTCGTTTTTCCCGGGATTGGACCTCACGCTGATCTGCATGCCGGTGCCGGAATTCGTGCTGGCGATGCAGGGACATGTGCACGTGACGAACGGCGCGCTGGAGGTGGCGGGAAAGCGGGCGCTGGACGTCGACGCGGCGGTGCGGTTCCTGGGGAACGACCGGACGGTGTTGCCGAGCGGCGTGGAGATGACGACACGCGCGGAGTTGTCGGCCTTGGCGGAGGTGCCGGCGGTGAAGGCGAGCGGTGCGCCGGGGAGCGGGTCGGTGGTGACGCGCGTGAACGGAGATTTGCTGGGGCAGGCGCCGATCGAGTTTTGGACGAGGATCGAAGGCGTGCGGTCGGCGGACGGGACGCGGGTGCTTCCGGCGGTGGAGGTGGAGTCGCACGGGAAGGTGTCGCCGTCGGATGGATTTTTCGGAGACGTGGCGGTGTCGATGGAGACCCAACCACGGGTAACGGATGCGCGCTTCGAGGTGCATCTGAACCCGACGGACGCGATGCTGCATGTGGCGTCGGGATTTCGGAGCCGGTTCTTCGATGCGGGTGAGGCGCTCGAATGGGCGAAGGTGTTTCAGCCGGCGAATTTGGAGACGGTGGTTGCGGCGGACGCGGGCCCGGACGCGAAGAGCGGAAGTGGAGCGAGAACGTATTCTCAGATGGGCGTGCCGTTTTGGTCGGTGGTGCGCGGCCACTTCGATCTGGAGCTGGGCGCGGTGCAGTCGGGGCCGTATCGGATCGACGAATTGCGCGGGCGGCTGGAGCTGCGGGACCGCGAGGTGGAGTTGAAGGATTTGCGCGGGGCGATGTTTGCGGGGCGCTGGGGCGGCAACGTGCGGATCGATTATCGGCCGGAGGACAAGGAGGCGGATCACGCGTTGACGGGAGAATTTCGGATCGAGCAGTTCGATTCGTCGCGCGTGGTGCAGACGGTGTTTCCGGAAGAGCTCTCGTCGGTGGATGCCAAGATCGACGTGCGGTCGACGGTGCGGAGTCGTGGGAATGCGCTGCCGGAGTTGATCGAGCGGACGGCGGGCGAGTTTACGGTCGAAGGACGCGAAGGCGTGGTGCGGCTCAAGGTGCCGAAGCAGGAGCTGGCGGCGACGGCGGCGGTGTTTGGCGGGACGATCCTGCTGTCGCCGGAACTGCGGGCGCTGGGGCGGCTGTTGAAGAAATTTGCGGAGATGCCGGTGGACGAGATTCGAATCTCGGGCGAGCGGACGGAAGGGGGCGAGGTGGCGTTGAAGGAGCTGCGGATCGAGTCGCCGCAGGCGAAGCTCGTAGCGAAAGGGCGGATACCGGCGGTGGAGGGCGAGCCGTTGATGAACCGGCCGCTGGAGTTGTCGATCGACCTGGCGGCGAAGGACGAAATGGCGGTGATTCTCGGCGGGATGAGTTTGATCGAGAAGAAGCCGAGGGCGGACGGCTATCGCGGATTG
>Ga0207415_1000634_pt1 | contig 22969 bp, 20 predicted proteins | sample Passage237A_FD_187369 | JGI IMG/M metagenome (GOLD analysis project Ga0207415, IMG submission 187369) | Cellulose adapted compost microbial communities from Newby Island Compost Facility, Milpitas, CA, USA - Passage2 37A (SPAdes) (version 3) ...
GGCGGCCGTCGGTATCGAGCCGCAAGCCTACAAGGCTTCAAAGATCACCTACTGAGCCGGATCGCGCACGGCGCTCGCCTGTCAGAACTGGGCGCGGATCACCTGCGCGACGTCCTGCCACCAGCCTCTGAAATCGAAAGTGCGCGCGGACGAGGGCCGACCTGCCGCGGCCACAACCGCGTCCGCATAGTCCGCGTCGCTGGCGCCGCGCGGCACCCGAATGATGGCGCCGTCATCCATCAGGGCCTTGAACCGCAAGTGATGATCGAACTCGGCGGGATCGATGGCATCGGTCACCACCACGGGCCGCCCGGATTGCGCCACCGCCAGGATACTGGAGCGGCGTGCGGTCAAGCCTTCGCCGAGCACATAACAGAAGACATCGACCTCTTGAAACAGGCCAAATACTTCGTCGTCGGAGGCAATGAAGCCGGTCACGACGACGTCGTCCTGCAAGCCAAGCTGCATGACGCGCGCCTTGAAGATCGCCTCGACATTATCGAGCGCGCGAATGAACGATCCGATATACACTGCGACCGGCTTCAATCCCCGTTGTTTCAGCAGCGCTGCGATCTCCAGCACGGCTTCCGGCTGCTTGCCTGGATAAATCGATCCGAAATGGCCGATCACCAGGCGTCCCTCGGCGCGCGCATCAGCGAGGCGGCGGCGCAGGTCCGAATCCGCAACAACCGGCGGCGCCTCGATGTTCGGCGGCAAGGGCGCCAGCACGCACTTTCGCGCAAACCATCCCGCGATCGGATCCTCCGCCAGTTCACGGCGCACAAGGGGCGAAAACATCACGATGACATTGGCCATCAGCAACGCGGGCAAATAGGTCAGGCGGCGCAGATGGTGCAGCGAGGCCCATTCGTGCTGGACCAGAATGACGCGCCGCCGCCGCAGCCGCGCCATCGCCACAGCCGCCAATGGTTTGAGAATGACCCGCTTCCAGGCAACGATCGGAAAATTGCAGATCACCGCATCGGCATCGCCGATCGCCCGCCAGAGCTCGGACCAGCGCGTCTCAGACGCCGTCAACGTTAATGCCGCACAGGTCCCCGGGGCCAACGAATCCACTGCCGCCTCGAGCAGGCGGGTGAACTGGCCGACGCCGCATTGCATCTGCGGTCCGGCGCCAAGAAAAAGCGCGTCGAAGCGGGATTTGTCGGCTGTCATTTGGCTCTCGCGGAAACGCCTCCGGTCCTTTGCCGCGGCCGACGCGCGACCGTGTGGCGCTGTTGTAAAGCGCGGACGTTATTTTCGGGTAAGCGAAACGGCACTCGCCGCGCCACATCCAAGTGCAATGCAGCGTCGCATCAGCGCAAAGCTGTCCCGGCAAAAATGCCCATGAGATGCGCGCAGCACAGCCAAAGGTCGAAGGCCGGTGGTCGTGACTATTTTGGCCGGTTTTGTTAAGCCGGTCTGATAGGAGCGCCGTGCAGCCCCGCGCGGCGCTCACATATGCGACAATTCAGAGAAACAATTTGCTGGGAGGCAACATATGGCATCGGGAATCAAGAAATTGGGCGTTTGGTCGGCGGCGGTTGCGACATGCAGCCTGCTCGCCGCGGTTCCCGCCCTGGCGCAGGGCGTGAAGATCGGAATTCTGAACGACCAGTCGGGCGTTTATGCCGATTACGGCGGCAAGAGCTCGATCGAGGCCGCCAAGATGGCGATCGAGGATTTCGGCGGCGAAGTCCTCGGGCAGAAGATCGAACTGGTGGCGGCCGATCACCAGAACAAGCCCGACCTCGCGGTCAGCATCGCGCGCAAGTGGTATGACAGCGATGGCGTCGACATGATCACCGAGCTGACGACCTCCTCGGTCGCGCTCGCGGTGCAGGAAGTCGCCAAGGAGAAGAAGAAGATCGATATCGTCGTCGGCGCCGCCTCCTCGGCCGTGACCGGCGCGAACTGCTCGCCTTACGGCTTCCACTGGGCGTTCGATACCCATGCGCTGGCGGTCGGCACCGGCGGCGCGATGGTGAAGGCCGGCGGCGATAGCTGGTTCTTCCTCACCGTGGACTACGCTTTCGGTCACGCGCTCGAGAAGGACACCAGCGACGTCGTCAAGGCCGCGGGCGGCAAGGTGCTCGGCGCCGTGCGGACCCCGCTCAACACCTCCGACTACTCCTCCTTCCTGTTGCAGGCGCAAAGCTCGAAAGCCAAGGTGGTGGGTCTCGCCAATGCCGGCGCGGACACCATCAACTCGATCAAGCAGGCGGCGGAGTTCGGCATTGTCGCCGGCGGCCAGAAGCTCGCGGCGTTGTTGCTGACGGCGTCGGAGGTCCACGGCCTCGGCCTCAAGGCCGCGCAAGGCACCGTGCTGACGGAAAGCTTCTACTGGGATCTGAATGACAAGACGCGCGCTTTCGGCGAGCGGTTCTACAAGCGCACCGGCCGGATGCCGAGCATGATTCAGGCCGGCACCTATTCGGCGACCCTGTCCTACCTGAAGGCGGTCAAGGCCGCCGGCACCAAGGACAGCGATGCCGTGGTCAAGAAGCTGAAGGAGCTACCGGTCGATGACGCCTTCACCACCGGCGGCAAGGTGCTGGCGAATGGCCGTATGGTCGCCGACCTCTATCTATTCGAGGTCAAGAAGCCGGAAGAAAGCAAGCGCGATTGGGACTACTACAAGCTGCTTGCCAAGGTCCCGGGCGACACCGCCTATCCGTCCGCGAAGGACAGCGGCTGCCCGCTGACGAAGTAAGCGGACATTCACCCGGGCGGGTGACCTATGATACACAAGGGCGCGATCTCGATGGGATCGCGCCCTTTGCGTTTTGATCAATAGCCTGTCATTTCCAGATAGCCGATGCCATCGTGACTGCCGCGGCATGAAATCGGCCCTTCCCAATAGGGAAAGCTGGTCGCCATCCAGCTTTGCGCATTGAGCGGCACACAATCAATCGTCAAGCCGTGCGTGGGCACTGCGAGGTGCCACTGCGTCGGCACCTTTCGCCCCGCGACCTCGGTAAGCACCGTCGGCGCCATCATGATCGCGTCGGATGTCAGGGCGGCTGATCGCCCCTGGCTGTCAATCCAGTTGCCCGCGAAGTAATGACTGCCGTCACGCTGCCGCAGCCGAAACAACATTACCTTCGCACCGCCCGCGAGGTGCAGCGAGAACCAGTCCCATCCGGTCTGGTCCGAAGCCAGCGGCTGGCTTGACCATTCTCGATCGAGCCATCCTTGCCCGGTGACATCGACGGTTCCGCTGTTGAGCACAAGCTGCCCCGACACGACGAAAAACGGCTGGCTGAGATAATACGACGCCTGACCCCGCTCGGACTTGCGGCTGTAGCCGCCATCGCCCTGCAGCACCAGCGGGCGCTCGGCATCGAGGCGCAGCGCATACCTGAAATCCGGACCCGAGGCCGTGACCTCAAGCGGCGCAACCATGTCGTTGGCAAACGACGCCGGGGCCGCCATCCGCCAGTCATCGATCCACGCTTGAAACGGCATCGCATCCACGCCCGCCTGTCCGACACCGCCGCGCGCGAATTTTTCGGCAAAGCGATGCGTGGTGGCGCTCGTCACCGCCGCATGGCCCATCCATACCTGCTGGCTATCCCATCCGCTGCGTTGCGGACCCTGCGCCATCGCCTGACGAAACAGCGTCCACTGCGCGCCATAGTGCGCACCAGCCTTGTCGCGCAGATTGGCGGTCAGGTACCACCACTCGATGCGAAACTCCGGATGCGCGCCGAAATCGTCGGGAAATGCAAATTTACGTCCCGGTACCACCGGTGCGAATCCCGCCGCATCGCCGCCGAGGCCGGCAAACCCCTGCGCCCGCGCATGCCCCGAACTGAGGCCGGCCAGCACCAGGCCAGCAATAACGCTACGGCGCGACAATCGGCGATTACCGTTCATGGGCAAAAATCTTGATCAATGTCGCGGGCTGCATCCGCGCCAGCTTGAGAACCGGCATCAAGGTGGCGGCCAGCGCCGCCACCATAGCGACGCCGAGTAGCTGCAGCAGTTGCATCGGAAAGATATCGAACGGCAGCCGCCAGCCGAAGGCTTTGACGTTGACCACTGCGATCAGACACCACGCCACCAGAAGGCCGAGCGGCAGCGCCAGCAGCGCGGTGACGAAAGCCACCGCCATTGTTTTCATCAACTCGATGGCGGCGAGGCTGCGCCGCGTCAGACCGATGGCCCAGAGTGGCGCCAGCTGCGGCAGACGCGATGCGCTCAAGGTCAGAAGGCTGGTCAATAACGCGATGCCGGCCACGCCGAGCGTAAAGGTATTGAGCGCGGCCGTAACCGCAAAGGTTCGACTGAAGATGCGTTTTGACTCCGCCTTCACCGTGGCCTGATCGGCCAATTGGCGAGGCCCGAACTGAAAGTGGTCGCGCAATGCCGCCATCACCCCGGCGAGATGCTCGGGCGCGACAGCCAGGCCGAAGCGCCGCTGCGCCGTATCGGGGAAGTGCCGCAGCATCGCATCGACGTTTACCGCGACCTGCCCTTTCGGATTGCCGTAATCGGCATAGATGCCGGCGACTTCGACCGACCAGTCGCCGCCTGAGGCAGCAAGCTGCAGCCGATCGCCAAGATCGAGATGGAGCCGCCGCGACAACTGCTCGCTGATGAACGCGGCGTCACCGTCGCGCAATCGCGTCCATCCGTTCGGAACGATACGCAGCAACGGCCAGCGCGCGCGATATATGGCATGATCGGGCAGCCCGATCAGTTCCACTGCGGCGCCCGCGATCCTGATCTCGGCACGCGCCCCCGGCAGGATGGCAGCGATGTCTCTGCGCCGGTCGAGCCAATGGTTCAACTCGTCCGCCTGCGCCTCGCTGGCCGGCGTGATGTAGACGTCGGCGGCGAGCCGCCCGTCGAGCCAGCGCTCGAAGGTGACGCTGAAGCTCTTGACCATGGTGCCGACACCGACATTGACGGCCAGGGCCAGCAGCAGCGCCATCAATGCCAACGACAGGCCCGGCAGTTGCTGGCGGCTATCTGCCCAGAACCAGATCGGCAGCGCCTTGCGCGCCCCATGCGCGCCGACCCGCAAGATACCATCGAGCAGCATCGGCAGCGCCAATGCGGCCGACAGCAGCAACGCGGCAAGCACGGCGAAGCCCGATAGCAACGAATCGCCGAAGGCCAGAAACGCCATCGCAACTGCCAGCATCGCGAGCGCCAGCGCGCCCTGACGCAGCAGCCAGCGCCGCTGTGTCTGCTGCCATACATAAGGCTGCGCCGCCGCCAGGACTGGGAGCCGCGCCATCCGGACGAAACTCGCGGTCGCCGCCGCCAGCGCGCCGAGCACACTCATGGCCATGCCGGCCAGCCACCACTGGGGCCGCAGCGACAATGCGCCAGGCAGCTGCGCGCCGTAAAGGCCGCGCAGGCTGGCGGCCACATCGGGCAGCAATGCCGCGGCGATGACGTACCCGCCGATCAATCCGACCAGCCCCGCAATCAGCGCGATCGAGACCAGTTCGATCAGCACCACGCCATTCAGCAGCCGGGCCGATGCTCCACAGGCGCGGAGCGTTCGCAATGTCGGCAGGCGCTGCTCGAATGCGAGCCCGATCGCCGAATTGACGATGAACAGCCCGACCAGAAACGACAGCAGTCCGAACGCCGTCAGATTGAGATGAAAGCTGTCGGTCAGCCGTTCGAGGTCGGTTTCACGATCCGCCGCGATCCATTGCAGCGACGTGCCGGCGATCGCCGCAGGCAACGTCCCCGGATCACGCGTTGTCTGCGCCACCAGCAGGCGCGAAATCTGTCCCGGCTTTTCGAGCACGCGCTGGGCCACGCCGATATCGACGATCAGCACGCCGGGCGCCAGTTGCGGCTGCACCCGCAGCGGCGGCAGCGCCACGGTCTCGTTGAGGCGCGGCGTCGTGCCCGGTGCAAGGCCAAGATCGGCCAGCGTCTCCGCCGCGACCAGCGTCTGCCCCGGCAGGGCGATGAAGGCCCGCAGTTCGCGCTGGCTGATCGCCGAAGCCGACGCCGTTTCCGGCGGCAAGCTGACCGGCTCGATCCCCAGCAGGCGATAGGAGCGCCCACCAATCTGCACGCGATCCTCCAGGACCGGCGAAACCGGCCAGCCGGCGCGGCGCAGATCAACGAACGCAGCTTGAGAAAACGTCGGATGCGCGGGATCGATCAGCATGGCCGTGCGCGCACCGCCGAACATCGCCGCCGCGCGATCGTAACTGATGCGCGCCTGCTGGTTGAGCGCCTGTACTCCGCTCCATAGCGCGGTAGCCGCAATCAGCCCGATCGTCAGAGTGGCGAGTTGCATCGGATGCCGCCGCCAATGGCTGAGCAAGACCGCAAGCATCCAGGCCGCGCGTCTCATGTCAAGTAGCCGCCGCTGAGACGCAGTTGTCGATCCAGCATCGCGGCGAGCCGAACCGAATGCGTCACCATCAGCATGCCGCAGCCGGATCGCGTTACCAGATCGCGCAAGAGGTGCACGACTTCGTCGGCGGTCGCCTCGTCGAGATTGCCGGTCGGCTCGTCCGCCAACAGGAGCGCCGGCTTCACGGCCAGCGCTCGGCCGATGGCGACACGCTGCTGCTGACCGCCGGACAACTGTTCCGGATACCGCTTCGCCATCGCGGCCAGACCGAGCCGCGCGGTCAATTCCGCCAGCCACGCCGCGTCGTGCTTCTCCGCGAGCCGCGCCTGAAACGCCAGATTGTCGGCGACCGACAGGCTCGGCACCAGATTGAACTGCTGAAAGATCAAGCCCAGCCGCGTGCGGCGCAGTGCGGCGCGCTGGGCATCAGGCAATCCGGTGACGCGGGTCTGTTCGATCCGGATCTCGCCGCCGTCTGCCTCGTCGAGGCCGGCGATCAGATGCAGAAGCGTGCTCTTGCCGCTGCCGGATTCGCCGGTCAGCGCCACGCTCTCGCCGCGTGCCACATGAAACGTGACACCGCGCAGCACGCTCACGGTGTCGGCGGCGGAGCGGTAGGTCTTGGTAAGGTCGATGACGTCCAGCATCCGGTCCGGCAGCCTCTGGCACTACATATAACAACAGGCGGCTCATACTGTTGCAGCGCCGCAATGTCTTCGATCCATCACACACTTGCGCGCCAGCGGGCAAGTCCGCAAAGCCATCAATATCGTGTTGCAGCGGAAGCTCCTGGAATATGCCGCGCGCTTGCGATCTTGCGCTGCAATACAGCCCGTCCCGCATATGGCGCACTGAGGGTTCGGCAAATCCGCAATTGCTATCCCGGCGAACCTGCAGGTAGCATCAGTGCAATGTCGTCACGCAAGGTCGACGACGATAGCGGGGGAACGTTCATGTCCGCAGCGCCAACACCAAAGGAGGCGTGGAAGATCACGTTCCTGCTGTTCCTCTTCATGGTCGTCAACTTCGCCGACAAGATTGTCGTCGGTCTCGCAGCCGTCCCGATCATGACCGATCTCAAGCTCGACGCCGAACAGTTCGGCCTGTTGGGATCGTCGTTCTTTTTCCTATTCTCCATTTCCGCGATCATCGTCGGGTTTATTGTCAACCGCGTGGACGCCCGCTGGGTGCTGCTGGTGCTGGCGCTGATCTGGGCGCTGGCGCAGTTCCCGATGGTCGGCACGGTTGGCTTCGCCACGCTGCTTGTGTGCCGCATCATTCTTGGCGCCGGCGAAGGACCGGCCTTCTCGGTGGCGGTGCATGCGATCTACAAGTGGTTCCCCGATGAAAGGCGCACGCTGCCCACCGCCGTCTTGTCGCAGGGCTCCGCATTCGGCGTCATCCTCGCAGTGCCCACGCTGAACTGGCTGATCGTCAATTACTCCTGGCACTATGCTTTCGGCGCGCTCGGCCTTGTCGGCCTGCTGTGGTGCGGCGTGTGGCTGCTGCTCGGCAGGGAAGGACCGCTGGTGCCCTCTGCAGCGGATGCGCGGGAGGAAACGCGCTTCTCCTATTTGCATTTATTGACAACGCCGACCTTCATCGGCTGCTGCATCGCGACCTTCGGCGCCTACTGGGCGCTGTCGCTCGGCCTAACCTGGTTCACCGCATTCATCGTGCAAGGACTGGGTTTCACACAGCATGCGGCAGGACTGATCTCGATTCTGCCATGGGTATTCGGTGCCTGCATCGTGATCCTCACGGGATGGCTGTCGCAGCGATGGGTAACGGGCGGCATGTCGACGCGCGGCGCCCGCGGCGTGCTGGGGTCGGCGCCATTGATTGTCGGCGGTCTGATTCTGATGATGATGCCCTACACCGACAGCGCGACATTGCGCATCGCACTGCTGGTGGTGGGCTCCGGCCTCTGTGGTGCGATCTATGTCGTCTGCCCGCCGATGCTGAGCGAATTCACTCCCGTCTCGCAGCGCGGGGCGGTGATTGCCATCTATGGCGCGATCTATACGCTTGCCGGCATTGTCGCGCCGGCCGCGATGGGCAGCATCATCCAGCACGCCGGCGACGTCGTGCAAGGTTATCTGCATGGCTTCGTCATCAACGGACTGGTGATGGTCGGCTCGGGGCTGCTCGGCCTGCTGCTGCTGTGGCCCAACAGCGAGCGGGCGCGGCTGATGCGGCGCGAAACGCCCGCTGCAGGGCTGGTGCATGGATAGAGCACCGGGCCTGTCCGGCCGCGCCGGCGACCCGTATCAGGATGGCAGAATACCGACGGCGCGCTTGTCGCGGTCGCTGGCGCTGCGCTCCGGCACCAGCGCCAGCAGCACGGTGAGCGTCATGAAGACAGCCGATGCACCGAATACCCAGTGCGGCATATGCTGATCCATGATCCAGCCGAACAGCAGCGGCCCCACGATGCCGCCGATGTTGAAACCTGTCGACACGATTCCGAAAGCGCGGCCGGCGGCACCCGGGGGCGCGGCATTGCGCACCATCATGTCGCGCGACGGCGCGATGACGCCGCTGAGAAAACCGGCTGCCGCAAGCACCGCCACCAGCGGTGGAGGCGGCAGCGACGTCGCCGCCACCATCACCACGATCAGGGCATTCACGGCAAAGCAGATCGCCGCCAGCTGGCCATGACGCGCGGTGCGGTCGGCCAGCCAGCCGCCGGCCAGAACGCCGGCGGCGCTGGCGCCAAGGAAAGCTGTCAAAGCCAGGTTGGCGCTTGACAACGAACTGCCATAACCCTCCATCAACGCCACCACACCGAAGGTACTGATGCCGGAGGTCGACATGCTGAGCAGCAGGAAGAACGCCGTCAGCACCAGCATGGCCGGCGTCAACATGCTGGCCGGAGCGGATCCGCGCGAATCCGAACTAGCCGCGCTGGCGTCGGGGATTCTCATGGCGGCGAGCAGCAGCGCCACCAGCGGCCCGACCACGCCGACGATGATCAACGCGCCGCGCCCGCCGAAGCCGATTAGCAGGGCGGCGACAATCGCCGGCGCGACAGCGCCGCCCAGAAATCCTGCGAAGGTATGGACCGAAAATGCCCGTCCCATCCGCCGCTCGTCCATGTGCACCGCTAGGATCGCATAGTCCGCCGGATGATAGACGCTGTTGGCGAGGCCGAGCAGCAAGGCGCAGGCGATCAGGTTGACGTAGCTGAGATGCACGGCGAGCAGCAGGAAGGCCAGTCCGCCGAGGCCAAGGCCGGCCATCAGGATGAGGCGCGCTCCGACACGATCGACCAGATAGCCGATCGGCGCCTGCGTCAGTCCCGAGATCACTGCGAAAACGGTCAACGCGAACCCGAGCTCCACGAAGCCGACGCCGAGTTGCTGCTTGAGAAACGGGAACAGCATCGGGAGCACCAGCATGTAGAAATGGCTGACCCAATGCGCGATCGAAATCCCGGTCAGCGTGCGCAGCGCCGAATCCTTCCGATCCGGCGGATTGGCCACTCCATCGACCATGATGCGCGAAAACTCCTTCTGCCGGGCGAACCTATCGGTTTCTTCGGCGGCTTGTCTATCAGGTGACGACGCATGACAGGCCCGCCCGCCGCGTCGTGTCGCTGGGCGGCGCTGCAGCGTTCAGCGATCCGCTACCATGCGCGGGGGGCTGTTGGTCCCTCACGCCCGTACAAGAGGTCTCCTGCCAGGACGAGAGAGGCAGACGTCCGATCATGCTCCCACGCCGATCAGTCCCTTAAAGGCAGCGCTGCTCGTCGTCGCGATCCGGCTCCGGCGTTGCGATGTCGCCGGCGTCATCCAAACCGTCATCAACGGGCGGCGGTAACTTCCGCTTGTCCGGTTTTGGAGCGTGCTTGCGTTTGTCCGGCTGCTGCAATGTCCCGCACATGCGGCTTGTCCTTCCCGTTGAGCGAATGCCGAGCATTGCCGTCGCATCGCCGCTTGCATCATCATAGCAAAATGGCGGGCGAATCAGAACCATGGTCCGCGGCGGTATTGCGGCAGGGAAGCAGGAACCGCAGCGCGCTCAGCGCGTTATGCTTTGCCGGGTACGCTGGCGAAACCCTTTGTGCCTTCGGCGTGGCCGGTATAAAAGCAGGACATTCGCAACGTACTCGGATTCGCCGCTAACTAGCGTCGCGATGGTCGTTGCCTTTCAGGACATGCCCTTGGCGAATCAGGAAGCGACGCCGTCGAACCGCTGCGTGCGACGGACTCGCCCTACGGAGTGACCATGAAGAAGCCGAAGCTCGAAATCGAAGACCCGCAGCCGCGCAAGATCGTCCGCGCCGACAAAGCTCCGACCGAAGGTTATTCGCTGGTCGTCGATGGCCATTTCAAGTCGCACCATGACACCGTCGAAGCCGCCGAAGAAGCCGGGCTGGCGCTGAAGCATCGCTACCAGATGCTGCAAGTGCAGGTTTACGATGCGGCGACGAAGACCCGTTCGACGATTCAATTGCCGACCACCTGACCATCCTGAGGCCGATCAGATACGGACGTCCCGGCCGTATCGATAGGCACGCACAAGGCGCCGCCATATCGTTAAAGATCGCAGTTGCGCGCGCCGCGACACTATGCTTCTTTCTGCCCGTCATCGGTGCCTCCCGAGGATGATCCAAGGGAGGTGAAACGGGAATGCGGTGCGACGACATCTCTGTTCAGAGATCGACTCAATTCCGCGGCTGCCCCCGCAACTGTAAGCGGTCATCCGATCCACAATGCCACTGGGCCTCGCAGGCAGGTCCGGGAAGGCGGATCCGGATAACGACCGCGAGCCAGGAGACCGGCCGTTGACGCACTTCAACGCGTCCGACGGTGGGTCGGCGAAAGGGGCTACGATGAATCTGCGAAATTTCGCTGCCGGTACGGCAGCTTGTCTTGCGCTGTCTCCAGTTTGCAGCGGCGCGAATGCACAGTCACGTCTCGAACAGCTTCCCGGCATCGTGGTGACAGCGGACCGAACGTCGGAGCCGATCGCATCCACTGGCAGCGCCATCAGCGTTATCAGTGGCGAAACGCTGGCAACCAGCAGCCCGACATCCGTGGTCGACGCGCTTCGTTCGGTGCCGGGCCTGACGATGACGCAAGCGGGCGGCTCCGCCGGCACCACCGGCCTGATGCTGCGCGGCGCCAACACCGGCCAGACGCTGGTGCTGATCGACGGCATCCGTGTCAACGATCCGACCGGAACCGCGACCGACTTCAATTTCGCGCTTCTCGCGCCGGGCATGATCGACCGGATCGAGGTTCTGCGCGGCCCGCAGAGCGCCCTTTATGGATCCGACGCCATCGGCGGCGTCATTAACATCATCACCAAGAAAGGGACCGGCCCGGCGCAATTCAACGTCCGCACCGAAGCCGGCAGCTATGGCACGATTGCGACGACGGCGTCGGTCGCCGGCACCACCGGGCCGTGGTCTTACGCCTTCACCGGCACCGCCGCCCACGCCGACGGCTTCTCCAACTATGGCTACCGGGTGCCCGCCATCGAGGCCAAATTCCCGCGCCTTGAGAACGATCCGCTCAATCGTGTCGGAGGATCGGCACGGATCGGCTACGACGCCGGCGACGGCGTTCGCCTCGATGCCGGGATCTCGTCCACCTTCACCAGGGCCGGCTACGACGCCGCATTCGGCACGTTCCCGGACACACCCTCGGTCGCGACGCAGCAACTGCGTCAGGTCTGGGCCAAGGCCAGCTTCGACTCGCTCGGCGGCATGCTGACCCAGAGCATCTCCACGTTCGCCACCCAGACGCTACGCTCCTTCAACAGTGTCTCTTATGGCGCGACCCAGCTTCCTAGCGACACCTATCAATCGATCACCGATTACATCGGCAACAGCGTCGGCGCGGAATATCAGGGTACACTGAACCTGGCTAAGGCGGGCACGTTCACCTACGGTGCGCGCACCCAGCATGAAACTGCCGGCATCGCCGCCGCCGACATCTCTCCGTTCCCGAGCCCGCGGATGTCGAGCCTCCAGGCCACGCAGGATACCAACTCGGCCTTCGGACTGTGGAAGCTGCCGATCGGCGACCGGCTCACCGTGTCGCTCGGCGGCCGGGTCGACGACGTCGTCGACGTGGCAACTTTCACAACCTGGCGGACCACGGCGGCCTACAGCATATCCGAGACTGGCACCAAGCTGCGCGCCAGCGTCGGCACAGGCGCCAAGGCGCCATCGCTCTATCAGCTTTATGGCCCGTATGGCGGCAATCCGCTGCTGAAGCCCGAGGAAAGCACCGGCTATGACGCCGGGATCGACCAGACCTTGTTCGATGGTCGCGTGACGCTGTCGCTGACAGGCTTCTACAACAAGTTCAACAACATGATCGACTATGTCTATGATCCGATCAATGTCTATAACGGCAAATACGTCAACGTCGCACGCGCTGAAACCCAAGGCATCGAACTTGCCAGCGACATCAATATCGTGCCGGGCACGCTGCGGCTGAAGACCGCCTACACCTATCTGGAGGCGCATGACCTCTCCACCGGCCTGACGCTGGCGCGACGCCCCGAGCATCTGGCGCGCATCGCGTTCGCCATCACGCCCACCGATCGCTGGCTGATCGAGCCGCGCGTTCTGATGGTCTCGAAGCGCTTCAGCGGCACCAACGAGACAAGTCCGCTTGCCCCCTACACCCGTGTCGATCTCTATACCGAATACAAGATCGACAATAACTGGAAGGTGTTCGCGCGCGGCGAAAACATCTTCAACGAACGCTATCAGGAAGTGCTGAACTACGGCACCACCGGCCCGGCCGTGTATGGAGGTTTCAACGTCACATGGTGACGGATAGCGCGGCAGCCAAACGGCGGACCAGCACCATCATCATCATGATGTTGCTGGTCGTGCTGCTGGCGCTGATCTCGCTCGGCGTCGGGCCGGTGCGGATGTCGCCGCTAGAGGTGCTCGACACCCTGTTCGGCGGCGGCAACGACGTCTATCGCGTCATCGTGCAGGAGATTCGCCTGCCGCGCACGATTCTCGCGGTCGCGATCGGGGCTATTCTCGGCCTCTCCGGCGCGGCGCTGCAAGGGCTGCTGCGCAATCCCCTCGCCTCGCCGTCGCTGTTCGGCGCGCCGCAGGCGGCGGCGTTCGGCGCGGTGCTGGTGATCGCGCTCGGCCTCGCTGACGTGCGTTCCTATGCGCTGCCCGGCGCGGCGGTCGTGACGGCATTCCTGTCGGTCTTCGTGCTGCTGGTGGTAGCGGGACGCAATGCCGGACTGCTGATCCTGATCCTGGCCGGCCTTGCGATCTCCAGTCTCGCCGGCTCCGCCACCGCGCTGGCGATGAACTTGTCCAGCAATCCGTTCGTGGCGCTGGAAATCGCCTTCTGGCTGCTCGGCTCGCTGGAGGATCGCAGCTTCCGCCACGTCATGCTGGCGCTGCCGTTCATCACCATCGGCGCGATCATCCTGATGAGCCAGCGCAACGCGTTGCGCGCGCTGAGCCTTGGCGAAGAAACCGCGCAAAGCCTCGGCGTCCATGTCGGCGCGCTACGGCTGATCGTGATTCTCGGCGTCGCGTTCGGCGTCGGCGGCGCAGTGGCGGTGACCGGCACCATCGGCTTCATCGGCCTCATCGCGCCGCATCTGATGCGGCCGCTGATCGGCTACGATCCGGCGCGCCTCCTGGTGCCGAGCGCGCTGACCGGCGCGGCGCTGCTGCTGGCCGCAGACATCGCCGTGCGCATCATTCCCTCCACCAGCGACATCAAGGTCGGCGTCCTCACGTCGCTGATCGGCGTGCCGTTCTTCCTCTACCTGATCGTGCGCGAGCGCCGCGCATTGGAAGGTGGTGTCGGATGATGGACGCCTTCCTCACCGCGCGCAAACTGAGCGTCACGCTCGCGGGACGCGAGGTGCTGCATGATATCTCGCTGGCTCTGCCGCGCCGACATCTCGTCGCCCTCGTCGGCCCGAACGGCGCCGGCAAGACCACGCTGCTGCGCGCGCTGGCGGGACTGTTGCCCGCACGCGGCGCGATCCACGTCGGCGGCGACCCGCTTGCATCGTTATCCCTGCGCGAGCGCGCCAAGCGCTTCGGCTATCTGCCGCAAGGCCACATGGTGCACTGGCCATTGCCGGCCCGCGACATCGTGGCACTGGGACGCTATCCGCACGGCGCCACCGATCCGGCGCGACTGTCGCCGACCGATGAAGCCGCCGTCGAACGCGCGATGCAGGCGACCGACGTGACGCAATTCAGCACCCGTCCCGCCACCGAACTCTCCGGTGGCGAGCGCAGCCGCGTCGCATTGGCGCGCGTGCTCGCGGTGGAAGCGCCGGTGATCCTCGCGGATGAGCCGACCGCTGCGCTCGACCCGCGCTTCCAGATCGAGGTGATGAAGAACCTGCGCGCTGCCGCCGACAGCGGCATCCTCGCCATCGTCGTCACCCACGATCTCGGCCTCGCCGCGCGCTATGCCGACGTCGTGATGGTGATGCAGGAAGGGCGGCTGGTGGCGCAAGGCGCGCCGGCCGAAGCGCTTTCCGACACTATTCTTGCCGATGTGTTTCGCGTCACCGCTTATCGCACCGGGCACGAGCATCGCATGATCATCGTGCCATGGGCCGGCGTGTGAGCGTGATGCGATCAGATCTCCACCAGCGCCCGCGCGAGGCGATCGAGCGCGGCATCGTCCGGCGGCAGACCGAAGCGCAGCAGATCGCCGGCCCAATCGAAGCGACGGCACCAGATCTGCCTTCGCGCCAGCGCCGTGTGATAGGCTGACGCATGCGGATGCCCGACCAGACGAAACAGCGCCGTGCCGCCGGCGGGCGCGAAGCCAGCCGCCTGCAACGCGGCGTCGAGCTTCGCGGCCTGCTGGCGCAGTTTGTCGCGCATGTCGTTCGCCCATCGCTCATCGTCGAGCGCGATGCGGCCGACGGTGAGCATGGGGCCGGAACATATCCACGGCCCCATGGCCTCGCGGACCTGCGCGATCAAGCTCTGCGGCCCAACAGCAAAGCCGAGCCGCAATCCGGCAAGGCCATAGAACTTGCCGAACGAGCGCAGCACGACGACCGGAAAGCCCTTGCACAACGCAACCGCGCTGATCGCGGGATCGAGATCGGCGAACGCCTCATCGATCACCATCACGCCGCCGCGGGCCGCGACAACCTTGGCAACACGCGCCAGTGCGGCATGATCGACGACGCGGCCATCGGGATTGTTCGGATTGACGATCACGACGTGACGAACGGTCTGCGGAATCTCCACAACCGCGTCGATGGCAATCACCTCTTGTCCGGCCAGTCGCCACGCGGCGGCGTGCTCATTGTAGGTAGGCGAGACGATGGCGACAGCGCCGTGCGCCGCGAGGCGCGGCAGCCACTGGATCAGAGCCTGCGTGCCGGGCGCGGCGGCGATCCCGACATCATCCGGAACAGCGTAGGCACGGCGCGCCGCGACGAGCAGCGCGGCCTCATCGCCACGCGACGGCAAACGTTGCCAGACATCGTGCGGCAATGGCGGAAGCGGATAGGGATTCGGATTGATGCCGGTCGAAAGATCGAGCCATGCCTCCGGCGCGCCGCCGAACTGCGCCATCGCCTCACCGAGATCGCCGCCGTGTTTCATGGTCTTCTCATGCCACGCCACGACGCGCTGCGCGAGAAATTATCGCTCGCCCGCGTCGTCGTTATTGCGGCAACGTCCATCGCGGCCGTTGCGCCGACGCGCGCGGCGGAGCTGCCGCGCATCGCCTCGATCAATGCCTGCACCGATCAGTTGTTGCTCGCGCTGGCCGACCCTGAACAAATTCTCGGCCTCGGCCCCTATTCACGCGACGCCACCCGCTCGTGGAGCGCCGCCGCCGCGCACCGCTATCCGCGCCTGTCAGGCGAAGCCGAAGACGTGCTGGTGCTGAAGCCGGATATCGTGGTGGCCGGCAGCTTCACCAAGCGCGCCACCCGCGAACTGCTGAAAGAACAAGGCGAGAAGGTCGTCACCTTCGACGTCGCGCACTCGCTCGACGAGGTGAAAGCGCAGATCCGCAAGATGGGCGAGGTGACACAGCATCCCGACCGTGCAGAGACCCACATCGCGCGCATCGATGCCGCGCTGGCGCGGACACGGCAATTCGTCGCGAAACGCCGTTATCGCGTGCTGTCGATCTCGCGGCGCGGCTGGGTCGCGGGCAGCCGCAGCCTGATGAGTTCGCTGCTCGCGGAGACCGGGCTGACCAACGCCGCCGGCGAGCTTGGCCTCAAGTTCGGCGGCTTTGCCTCGCTGGAGGCCATCATCAAACTGCAACCGGACTTCATCGTGGTGTCGAACGACAGCGACTTTGCCGAAGACGAAGGCCGCGCCTTCCTGCTGCATCCGGCGCTGGAACATTTCTATCCGGCGTCGAAGCGCCTTGTGGTGCCGGAGCGGCTGACTGTCTGCGGCGGTCCGATGGTGGCCGATGCGCTGGACCGCATCGTGAGCGAAATCAGCCGCGCCGAACGCGCGGCCGCAGCGACGCACTGACATGCTGCCGTGGAGCGACACGCTTGTCCTCACGATGGTAGCGCTTGTTGCCGACGCCCTGATCGGCGATCCGGACTGGCTGTGGCGCAGGCTCGCGCATCCGGTGGCGCTGATCGGCCGCGCCATCGCCGCGCTGGATTGCGCGCTCAATCGCGAAACGTGGTCGCCGGCACGGCGCAAGCTTTTCGGAATCATCACCATCCTGCTGCTAATTATCGCATCACTTCTACTCGGATACGCCATTGAAGCCATCATCCCGCGCGGCATCACCGGCAACATCGCGCTTGGCCTTCTGGCCTCGACATTAATCGCGCAGAAAAGCCTCTATCAGCACGTCGCGCGAGTCCATGCGGCATTTAACACAGGCGGCCTCGCAGCCGCGCGCGACGCCGTGAGTCTGATCGTCGGCCGCGACCCCCACAGTCTCGACGAGAGTGGCGTCAGCCGCGCCGCCGTCGAATCCTGCGCGGAAAATTTCTCCGACGGCGTGGTGGCGCCGACGCTTTGGCTGGCATTGCTCGGCCTGCCGGGGCTGCTTGCCTACAAGGCAATCAACACCGCGGATTCGATAATCGGCCATCGCAGCGACAAGTATCGCGAGTTCGGCTGGGCGTCGGCGCGGCTCGACGATCTCGTCAATCTCGTGCCCGCGCGGATCGCAGGACTGTTGCTGGCGCTCGCCGCGCCGGCCGTGCGCGGAGCGCTCGTATCCGCGCTGAGAACGATGTGGCGCGACGCGCGGAAGCATCGATCGCCCAATGCCGGCTGGCCGGAAAGCGCGATGGCCGGCGCGCTCGGCCTCAGACTCGCAGGCCCGCGCCGCTACGCCGAAGGATTGATCGACGACCCTTATCTCAACACGGATGGCCGCGACGCCGCGCCCGCCGACATCCGCCGCGCGCTGCGGATGCTGGTGGCGGCAGGCGGGATTCAGTTCGCGGTTCTCGCGATGCTCACGCTACTAGTTATTCCATAAACCTCTCATTCGTCATTGCGACCACTCGGATCAGCGTTCCGCGCTGTCCGAGTACAGGCTCCGCGAAGCAATCCTCCTCCCTTCTCCCTCCCCCGCGTGCGGGGGAGGGTTGGGGTGGGGGCAACTGGATTGCTTCGTCGCTTCGCTCGTCGCAATGACGGTGAAGTTGGCGCGCGTCACGTTGGAGTGCCGCGACGTCGCCGCGCGATCGCCAGCAGTGCATCGATATCCAGATGCGTTTCGAGATGATCGGCCAGCGCATCCAGCGCGGTTTCGACCCGCGCCTCATAAGCCAGCGAGGAGGCTGCACCCAGTCCCTTGAGCCATGCGGCGCGAAACGCATCGCTGGAAAACAGCCCGTGCAAATAAGTGCCCTGCACGCGGCCGTCGCGCGAGGTCGCGCCGTCATATCGCTCGCCCATCCGCAGCATCGGCCGCGCACCGTCCGGCCCGTCGCTGCGGCCGAGATGAATTTCATAGCCCTCGACCGGCAGACCGCTGGCGCAGTGAACGCCGTGCGTCAGCGTGGTGGATTTATCACCCTGCATCACGGTGTCGATATCGAGCAAGCCCAGTCCCTCGACGCAGCCCGGCGCGCCGTCGAGCCCGTCGGGATCGGCGATGGTCTTGCCCAGCATCTGATAGCCGCCGCAAAGACCCAGCACATGCCCGCCGCGCCGCACGTGCGCCGCGATATCGATGTCCCAGCCCTGCGCGCGCAGGAAGGCGAGATCGCCCAGCGTCGATTTGCTGCCGGGCAGGATCACGACATTCGTCTCGGCGGGGATAGGCTCGCCCGGCCGCACGAAGCGCAGGCTGACGCCAGGCTCCATCGCCAGCGGATCGAGATCGTCGAAATTGGCGATGCGCGCCAGCATCGGCACCGCGACCACGCAAGCCGCGCCGTCGCGGGCGGCGTTGCTTTCGAGGTCGAGCGCATCCTCGGCCGGCAGCCACGCCGCCTGCGGCAGCCACGGCACCACGCCGAGCGACAGCCAGCCGGTCATCCGCGTGACGGCTTCCAGCCCGCCGTCGAACAGCTTCACCTCGCCGCGAAACTTGTTGATGAGGAAGCCGCGAATCTGCGCGCGCTCCTCCGACTCCAGCACGGCATGCGTGCCGACCAGGCTGGCGATGACGCCGCCGCGATCGATATCGCCCGCCAGCACCACCGGCACATTGGCAGCAAGGGCAAAACCCATGTTGGCGATGTCGCCAGCGCGCAGGTTGATTTCCGCCGAGCTGCCCGCGCCTTCCACGAGCACGATGTCAGCCTCGCGCGCGAGATGCGCGAAGCTCTCCAGCACCAGCGGCAGCAGATCCTTCTTCTTGTCGAGAAAATTTTTCGCGCGCAGCGTTCCCATGCGCCGGCCACGCACGATCACCTGCGCGCCGGTGTCGGTCTCCGGCTTCAGCAGCACAGGATTCATGTGCACGCTCGGCTGCAATCGCGCCGCGCGCGCCTGCACCGCCTGCGCGCGGCCGATCTCGCCGCCGTCCACTGCGATCGCCGCGTTGTTCGACATGTTCTGCGGCTTGAACGGCGCGACGCGTAGTCCGCGCCGCACCAGCACGCGCGCAAGCCCCGCCACCAGCGTCGACTTGCCGGCGTTGGAGCCGGTGGCCTGAATCATCAGCGCGGGCGTTGGAGTCAAAACTCGATGCCCTTCTGCGCCTTCACGCCCTGGCGGAACGGATGCTTCACCATGGTCATGTCGGTGACGAGGTCGGCCATCTCGATTAGGCTGTCATGCGCGTTGCGGCCGGTGATGATGACATGCTTGTCGGCGGGTTTTTCGTCGCGCAGGAACGCTAGCACCTCGTCGAGCGGCAGATAATCGTAACGTAGCACGATGTTGAGTTCGTCGAGCAGCACCAGATGATGACGGTCGTCACGGATCAGCGCCTTGGCCTGCTCCCAGCCGGCCCGCGCCGCAGCGATGTCGCGGGCGCGGTCCTGGGTTTCCCAGGTGAAGCCCTCGCCCATGATGTGCAGCGTCACCAGATCGGGAAATTGGTTCAGCAGCCGTGCTTCGCCGGTGTCCCACTTCGCCGACTTGGTGAACTGCACGACGCCGACCGGCATGTCATGGCCGATGTGGCGGAACACCATGCCGAGCGCGGCGGAGGTCTTGCCTTTGCCGTTGCCGGTGTGGACGATCAGCAAGCCCTTCTCGACGGTCTTGGTTTCCATCATGCGGTCGCGCGCGGCCTTCAGCTTGCGCATCTTGTCGTTGTGCTTGGCGTTCCGCGCGTCGTCGCTCGCTTGATCGGTCATGATGCTCCCTCGATGGCTTCGCATTTCAGCCATAACGGCAAGCCGGCGGCGACGAACACCACGTTCGGCACCGCTGCGGCGATGGCCTGATTGAGCCGCCCCTGCGCATCGCGAAAATCGCGGCCGAGCGGCGTTTCCGGCACAAGGCCGAGACCGACCTCGTTGGAGACGAGCAGCACGGAATGACGCGTGCCGCGCAGCCATTCCGCCAGCGCCTTTGTTTCGGCGTCGACATCGCGCGATCCATGCATCAAGTTCGACAGCCACAACGTGAGGCAATCGACCAGCACGATGCGGCCCTCGCCGGTTTCGCGCGATAATACATCGACCAGCGCCAACGGCTCCTCCACCGTGCGCCAGCCGTCGCCGCGTTGCGCGCGATGATGCGCGATCCGCACGCGCATCTCGTCGTCGCCGGCGGTCGCGGTGGCGAGATAGACACGCACCAACCCGCTCTCGCGGGCAAGCTGTTCGGCGAAGCGCGACTTGCCGGAGCGTGCGCCGCCCAGCACCAGCGTCGGGCGCAGAGCGAACAAGGATGGATCGTGCGGCATCGATGGTCCGGATCCAAACGCGAGCTTTGCCGGTCGTGCTGCTGGCCTAGCCAACGCGCGCTCGCCGGATGCACCCCGCCCCGACGCCGTCAAAACACAGATGCGATGGCAGGTCTCCTGGCTTGCGAGTCACCACCTCGCGCCGCCTTCCCGGATTGCTCCAGTGGCCTCGGCGCAAGGCTCCTCGAACAGAGGCTCGTCGCTCACAGTTGCGGGGGCAGCGCCGGCTTTGGAATTTCTCCGCACCGGCTTCCCTTTTCACCTTCCATATGGAAGGACCATCGCCATGAACGCTAGCCTTGGGCGACAACGCGGTCAACAGCGCCGCGCCCGTGAGGACATCAACATGACCGATGCGAATGCCGCGCAGTGGCGGCACCCGAACATCACGCCGCTCGACCGCGGGCAAGAGGCGGCATTGCGGGCGCGGATCGACGGCAAGGCCAAGCCGCCGGGCTCGCTCGGCCGCATCGAGAACCTCGCGTTACAACTCGGCCTAATCGCGCATCCGGCTGAGCCGCGCGCGGACAACGCCGTGCTGCTGGTGTTCGCCGGCGATCACGGCATGACGGCGTCCGGCGTCTCGCAATATCCGTCGGATGTGACGGCGGCGATGGTGAAGACCTTTCTCGCCGGCCGCGCCAGCGCCAATGCCTTTGCCGCCGCGACCGGCGCGCGGCTGCGGGTGATCGATGCCGGCGTCGCCGCCGATCTGCCGCCGCACCCCGACCTGATCGATGCCAAGATCGCGCGCGGCACCGCCGACGCCGCCCATGCACCCGCGATGTCTCGTGAACAAGCCATCGCCGCACTGACGCGCGGCTGCGAAATCGCGACGAAGGAAATTCGCGACGGCGCCGACGTCATCGCGATCGGTGAGATGGGCATCGGCAACACCGCGTCCGCCGCGCTGCTCGCGCATCGCCTCGCGCCCGCGCCGCTGGATGATTGCATCGGCGTCGGCGCCGGGCAAAACGACGAAGGGCTGGCGCGCAAGCGCGCCGTGCTGATGCAGGCCGCCGCGCGCAGCGACGCCACCGCGCCGCTCGACGTGCTGACCGAATTCGGCGGTTTCGAAATCGCGATGATGGCGGGCGCGGTGATCGGCGCGGCGGCAGCGCGCCGCCCGGTGATCGTCGACGGCTTCATTTCCAGCGCCGCCGCGCTGGTGGCGGTGCGGCTGTGCCCGACGGCGCGCGATTATTGTGTTTTCGCGCACCGCTCGGCGGAGCGCGGCCATGGCCTCATGCTCGACGCGATGCGAGCGACGCCGCTCCTCGATCTCGGCTTGCGGCTCGGCGAGGGCACCGGCGCGCTGCTGGCGTTGCCGCTGCTGCGCGCCGCCGCGCGGCTTCTCACCGACGTTGCGAGCCTCGACGACGTGTTAAGCGGAGCGATCTGAATGAGCGAGATGGAGCACTTCCGCAACGCCGCGCGCTTCATGACCATCCTGCCGGTGCGCGCGGCGGCGACCGAGATCGCGCCGGATTGGCTGACGCGTTGCCTGAAATATTCGCCGCTGGTCGGCATCGGCATCGGGCTCGTGTCGGGACTTGTGTTGCTAATCGCAACCGAACTGTGGAACGAGACCATTGCCGCGATGCTGGCGGTCGCGACCAGCATCGCGCTGACCGGCGCGCTGCATGAGGACGGTTTTGCCGATACCTTCGACGGTTTCGGCGGCGGCTTTACCGTCGAGAGGCGTCTCGCCATCATGAAGGACAGCCGCATCGGCACTTACGGCGCGCTGGCGCTCGGCCTGAATGTCGCGCTACGGATCGCGGCGCTGGCGGCGCTGACGCCATGGCAGGGCGTTGCCGCGCTGATCGCGGCGCACGCGGCGGCACGCGCCGCGCCGGCCTGGGTGATGACGCGTCTTGCGTACAGTGGCGATGTCAGGGCGATGAAGGTGGCCTATGCCGAATCGCGGCCGCGCGTCGATGAACTGCAACTCGGCCTGATCTTCGTCCTGCTGGCGATCCTGCCCTTGACGCTGATCTCCGCGTCGGCGGTGGCCTTCGGTGCGCTGCTCGGCGCGGCGTCGGCGACATTGCTGGCGCTGTGGGCGCGGCGATTGATCGGCGGCTACACCGGCGATGTGCTCGGCGGCATCGAACAGGCGTTCGAGATCGGCTTCCTGCTCGGCGTCGCGGCGCTGTTGGGATAGACGAACCGTTCTTCGTCATGGCCGGACTATTCCGGCCATCCACGTCCTTCTAGAGCGGTTCCTATTTAAGTAGAAGCGTATCCTGCATTGATGAAGTAGTTCTGGCATTCTGCCGGCTGGATCGCGTGAACGAGTTCGCCGACGGTGCGACAGACCTCGTCGATGGTACGCTTT
>Ga0207415_1000635_pt1 | contig 22938 bp, 16 predicted proteins | sample Passage237A_FD_187369 | JGI IMG/M metagenome (GOLD analysis project Ga0207415, IMG submission 187369) | Cellulose adapted compost microbial communities from Newby Island Compost Facility, Milpitas, CA, USA - Passage2 37A (SPAdes) (version 3) ...
ATCAAATCGTTTAAATCCGGTGGTAACAACATCCCCTGATTTTGGTAGTTGCTCTTAAATACCACCGATAATGTTTTACCTCTTGCCATATCCATTAGACAACAAACAAAACAGAAATAGGGCTTCCCAAAACTCCAATATTTACCCACCTCAATTGGGGATAAGTCCACCCAAAAAACTGAAAATGCAAAAGCCGCCCCAAAATTACTTTTGAGACGGCCTCTTTTGATTTCCGGGGTGCCGTTTTTACCGCTTCGCATCGAAGCTGTAACGCAGCGTTATTCCGTAGGTTCTCGGATCACCCAGCACACCCGCATAGTGACCGGCATTACCGCCCGCTACCAGCAGTTGTTCAAAATAATCCTTGTCGAGAATATTACGTCCCCAGATGAAGGCCGTCAGTCCATGAACCGTTTTAAATCCTATTCTGCCGTTCACCAACGCATATCCGGCAATATTCAGATAAGCCGAAGGCGAAGAACTGGATGAGAAGGAAGAGCGGGAGAATCCGTCGAGCCCGATAAAAAACCGGCCCGCCTGACCGAGAAAAGCTGCGGGCGTACTGTATTCTCCGCCAAAGGATCCCGACCATTTTGAAATACCGGGCAATGGTCCTTTCGAAACATCCTTAAACGCCACCTGAACACCGTCAATGGTTTGACCGGTTTCTTCCAGCGGGAGCGGCGCATTGGTAAACTTGTCGTATTTGCCTTCGGTGTACGACACCGCTCCGAAGAAGGAGAATTTGGCATTGGCACGATAGCTGAAATCCAGTTCAACGCCCTGCACACTTACCTTATCGGCATTGGCAATATACCCCCGGTTTACACCGAGCTCCGCTGCCTGCACATTGGTTTGATAATCCTTGATTTCAGAATGGTGTATGGTGAGGTTGGCGGTAAGCCCGTCAACCAGCGTGGTCTTGATCCCGGCCTCATAGTGCTTCGTGTATTCCGGTTTAATAGTGGCCAGTGATGTATCGGCTGCTCCGTTTTTGGTAGGCAGCCCTGCAACGTTCACGCCGACAGGCTTGAAGCTGGTGGAATAGGTAGCAAAGGCATTCACCCTCCTGGTGGGTTTGTAGGCCAAAGTAAACTGGTATGTAAAGTTGCGTTCATCCGCTGCAGCAGTATATTTCTGGCTGGAGTAAACCCCGTTTTTCAGCGCAATGAGAGAAGGATCATCGGTCTGAAGCCCGCCATAGGCGGTTCTGTTGTAGTTCACATCCTTTTCATCGTAGTTGTAGCGCACACCGGGAAGCAGATGCCATCGATCGGTAAGCGCAAAATCAACGTTGGCAAAAACGGCCGCGCTTAGCGATTTGATCGACGAGCGGGTATTGATGCCGTATCCCTCAAACAGTCCCGGCGTTTCCCAGAGCGGGCTGTTGGAGCTTTTGGAAAAGCGCCACTGTGCATTTCCGGATTCTTCGGTACCGTTAATCTTTACTTCCTGATCGATCAGGAACAGTCCGACCACACCGCTGAAGCGTGGCGAAAATTCGCCGGCATAGCGAACTTCCTGGGACCAGTTTTTATGTTTTGCCGGATTCTGTGATTTTGAGAGTGCCTGCAGGCCGGTGAAGTCACGGTCGTTCGAAGGATCCCAGTTCCAGTAACGCCAGGCAGTGGTGGAGGTCAGGGTACCCGGACCAATCTTGATGTCCACATTTGCCGAAGCACCGCCCAGATCATTACCCGAATTCCAGGGCGTATCGTGATCGATCAGCCGGTCAAAAGGATTCGAAGAGGGCAGTGTATAGTTCAGATCGGAAATGATGGCATCGAACTGTCGATAATCCGGACGTTTGGTTTTCACCACACCAGCGATCACTTGTGCGTATCCGTCGGGACGTTGATTGGTATTATCGCCCGAGAGGGTCAACGTCACCCGATCCGACCAGCGGTACAGGAGCTGAGCCTTGAAGCCCAGGTTATTGATATCGTTGGTCGCTTTTCCGGTGCGCACATTTTCGATTGTACCATCCCGTTGGGTTCCGGAAAAGGAAACACGGGCCGCCAGTTTTTTTGTTAAGGGGCCGGTAAGCGAAGCCTTCGCCTGAACATAGCCGTAATTGCCGTAACTCACTTCAAACACGCCGCCGGGATTGAAGCTGGGCCTTCGGGTGATGATGTTGATGGCACCGGAAGTGGTGTTCTTTCCGAACAGCGTACCCTGCGGACCACGCAGCACTTCGATCCGTTCGATATCGATAAAATCCAATGTGGCGGCAGCCGGCCGCGCAAAATACACCCCGTCCACATAAATGCCCACTCCCGGATCAAGCCCGTCGTTGGTCAGCCCGAACGGAGAACCGAGTCCACGGATATTCACCCCCGTATTCCTGGGGTTTGAGGTGTAGAGCTGAAGAGAGGGCACAAATTCCTTTACGCGGTTCACGTTGAACGCACCGGATTCGTCCACCTGGGCACCGCCCACTACCGAAATCGGAATCGGCACTTCCTGCAGTACTTCGGTACGTCGACGGGAAGTGATCACAATGGTATCGGTCTGGAACAGCGCGTCCAGCCGAACCACCACGTTATTGCTGAATTCACGGAAATGCACATTACGATGCGCATAGCCTACGGACGAAAACTCCAGGGTAACAGGCAGCTTATCAACGTACTTGAGCGTAAAAAAGCCGAGTGAGTCGGTTGTCGTGCCCTGTGAAGAGCCTTTTACGGTAACGCTTACAAAGGGAATGGCCTGGTTGTTTTGGTTGAGTACCTGACCCGAAAACTGGGCTATGCCCAGCGCCGGGATTAGGATGGCGAGGAATAATAAAGATTTTTTCATGTGGAGGTCTGTTACGTTTTCAACTGTTGATTATTTTTCTCTACTATTTTAGTAGACTTTTGATGCAAAAAAAATCACACGCAACAACATCGGAAGCCTGCCATGGTTGGAAGAATGGTTAATGATGAATGATCATATGCAGTTTTGAGAGTGTAAAATAAATGGATTGATTTTATTCTACCAAATAAGTAGACTTTTATTTTTTTCAGAAATTCGCCTTGGGATTTACCCGACGGCGATAATCGATTGAAAAGTAGAAAGGTAGCGACTGAAAAATTTACGGCTTTCGTGGAGAAAATGCGGGACGGGAAGGGATTGTAGAATGATTATGGATCACTGGCGCGGAGCTCCCGCTCCGTGCCCCAACCTTAGACTGTCAATTAAAAAGACAAAATCAGATTATTCTTCCCTTTGCGAAGAATGTTCAGTACGTCTACAATCTTCACCGCCTCCCTCCCATCATTGCGCGAGCCATTCCCTCCCGTCAATACGAACCTTCCTCCCTCCCGTCATTGCGAGCCTTCCTCCTTCCCGTCATTGCGAGCCGAAGGCGAAGCAATCCAGGAAAAAAACGAAAGGATGAAACGTGGAGGAATAGTTTAAAAGCAAGACTAAAGGTCGCACCCTGCATCGTCGCCGCTGATCAGCAGATTGAACCCCGATCAATCCATCTCCTAAGTATAAAACTACCGGATAATCAAAGCGTTCGAATTCCAGGTTTTCTGGCGTTATTCCAGAAAACCTGGAATTTCCGGGAGCAGGTTCTGAGCCCCCTTCCGGACCATTGAAATTCTTGCAGTCGCCGTGAAATTTTTTCAGCTGAATTGCCAGAATTTCAGCCTGAAACCAATTGGCATTTAAGTTGGATAAAGCTGAATAGATTCCGCCGGGAATCACCGTCTGCAACCTTTGATCAGAAACTTAGACTCTTTTTTTGAAACAATATTTGTAAACCCAAAAATGGAGGTAAGTATGACAACAGCGATTGCAAAACGACAAAACGGTCAGTCCGCCACACCGCTCGGAACCCTTGTTGACCAATTTTTCCAGAACAGTTTCCGCCGCATTTTCGACGACAATTATTGGGACGGCGGCACTCTGCTCTCCAGCCGTTCGGTACCGGTAAACATCCGCGAAGCCGACCAACACTATGAAATGGATGTGATCGCCCCGGGCCTGAAACGGGAAAACTTCTCCATCAACATCCAGGACAAGCTCCTGACCATCTCCTGCGAATGCCGCGAGGAACGGGAAGACAAAAATACGCACCAGGGCTGGGTACGCAATGAATACGTACAACGCTCCTTCAGCCGCACTTTCACCCTCGACGACACCGTCGATACCAACGGCATCACCGCCACCTACACCGACGGTATCCTCCGTCTGAACATTCCCAAAAGCGAGAAGGTGAAAAAACTAAGTAGAACAATTGAAATACAATAAGCGAAGGGGATAACCATGGAGCCCGGTGGGCTCCATTTCATCGTTTAGAAAAGATGAATCAGTGGCCGTTGTTTGAAAGCTATCAGACGGGATGGGATTGGGGTTTCTTAATCAACCACATGCACCCTCCATTTTCGATGCAAAGCCCGCCCAATGAATAAGCAAAGCACAAACATTACCACCATAACTCCGCATCAAAGAAAAATCATCATCACCACCCCAGAAATCCACACGGCTGAGACAAAAATAGCGGAGTACACATCGCTTTCATTCCGATACCCCCGAATCAGCGCGACCAAAAAATATAGCGCAAATGCTCCAAATACAAATGGAACGACCAGACGGGAATTGAAGGGACCAATATTTAGAGAATAGTTCGACTCCCCACTGAGAAAAACAACGGATTTGTTTATTCTAAATATCGGACTCTTAAAAACATAAAACTCGGAAGAACCGTTGATCCCCAAATCGTAATAGGATTCCGGAATCTGATACCGGGCACCCGACTTCCCGACAATAAATACACTGGTATAGGATCTTGTAATGCTTGTTCTGCTTCTTTCTTCGACGATGTTTTCGTACACATCCACTACCTGAGCGTCAGGGAGAATAAAAAAATCCGCAAAGATCAACAAAATCAGAAATAGATTAACGGCAGCAAAAATTTTAAAGAATCTTTTGTTAAACATACACTTACAGGATTAAGGCATCAGGACACTGTCGCATTAACGTTCTGCCTATTCCACGCCACCACCCTCACGCCTTCCGAGTAGTGTGCAAGCGCCAGGTTATCCGGATTGATGTCCGGAAAATCGTAACCCATCCTCAATTTATCGATCTTTACCTTTCGCAGCGGCCAGGGCAGGTGGTGAACTTCATAGCGGAACAAATCTCCCCCAATTTCAGCATAAACGCCGTACCGTTCGGTAAGCCAGATATCCCGGGCCGATTTCTCTGCCGGCACTTCCCCAACGGAAAACTCCACCGAAAGTCGTTCCGCCGAGCTTCCGAGCTGAAAGGCTCTCCTGCCACCAATTTCCTTCCGATTCATAGGGCAAAACGTGTAGGGCATGGCCGAAATACTCCGACACAAATAACTGGACAGTCTTTTCGAGGCATCGAGCCGGAAAAAATAAACATCGGAAATACCTCCATACTGAACGTAGGTACGAAGATTTACCTCGTGAAAAGTTGACAGCACCGAAAAAGCGGGCAATCTACTTGGTCTCACATTATGCATTGTAAACGCAACTACCGACAGCCAGGCCTTTCCATCAAAGGAATCTACAGAAGTTCCTTTCGGTATATGGGGAGCGATTTGATCAACAGAGACAGGGGAATGCGGAAACAGCGCATCATTCCATTCCTGATAGAACTGCCAGCGTTTGGCGGGCAACTGCCAGGGGCGATGTTCTGCCTTTAGAATTAACTCTTCAATAGTGCTCATCGGATTCAAGGGTTAAAGTACACAGACCAGGTTCTATTGGTCAGTTACAGTTAAGTTAGGGAATTTCCGAATAAAATCCGAAGAATCCTCTCTAGCCAAACATCCCGAAATGCCAAATTTTGAACCATGATGCGTAGGATGGAAGGATGACCAGGATATTGATGTGGGCTTGCTGATTTTTTTCCACCACTCCATTCCTGGAACGTGAAGGTGAAAAGAATCGATACAACCATTGAAACTTGATAAGCGAAAGGATATTAAGAGAAGTGGAACCCGCGGCTCCACTTCTTAATTCAAGAAGTCCTAAAACAAGCTGAAGATAATCAGGAGCATTTAATCTGGAAACCTTGTTGTTCCCCAAAACAATCTCTTTCAACCTGAATTTTATAACGACGCCATTCCTAAACGGATCGCCTTTTCCACTGGAGAATAGTCGATCTCAGAATCGGAAATGGACAATTCGCCCCTCAACAACAACGGTGGTTGTGCCATAAACTTCGGATTAGTACCCCGGTGTGACTGAGCGGAATGAACCAAAAACGGATGACATAGGTAAACCGTTCCCGCTTTACCCGTTGCAAACACTTCTTTTCTTTTCGGCAACCCGTCTAACCTGCCTGCAAGCTCCAAAAAGGAAAGACCCGATTCTCCTTCTTTAGCCAATAATCCGGCAACATCAATATGCGAACCCTCATAAATAACTGTCGGCGCATCGGTTTCGCTGACATCTGAATACAGGATCAACATTAATAATGCCCGTCCTTTCGATTTGATATTAACACGCCACTCAAAAAAATTATTCGGATCATGCCCCGGAAAACTTGCATCTACATGTTTACCCGTATCGGCGGGCTGCTTATCAGATGGAAATCGCACGGGAAAGGTACCTACATTCCGGCAAGGAATCCATTTGTCTTTACCGACCAACTGATCAAAAGCCAGATGTAGCGTTGGCGTATTTATGGAATTAACAAAAGGTTCATTGGTGTACATTCCCAAACGAATTACAGGTTCAGTCCAGGTGGAAGGATCGTACCTGTCACAGGGAAGGTCATTCCAAAGAATCTCCAGGGCTGCATCTGCAACTTCCCGGGAAAATGCGTTATCCAGACGAATAAAACCGTTATTAATAAAATGCTCTAATTCCTTTTTACTTAGTATTTCTGACATAAGCTGATACTTTTAAAACCCACCATAGCAACAAACGCTTTCGCCAGGCAGATTTGGATTCTTGATTGGTATTAAAATGAAGGAATAAATGGAAACTACGCTTTGGATAGATAAAGCGCATCGCTTAGGAACTAAGCCTGGGAGGATATTAAAGCATCACGGTCAATCTAATGGCAACGAAATTAAAAAAATATTTTTAACGGAAAAAATATGAACCTACCATTGTACAAGTGTGATGAAGGCTCATTACATCAATCGAAGGTTTTACAATCGATTAACGTTTGGGTATGTGCGCACACTGGAAATCGCAAACCGAACGCTTCAATCCAGATCAAGCCTAGTCGCTGAGAAATATACAGCTTCAGGGAATCTCCATTTTAGGAGAAGAAGATTGGCAAAGTTCAATAACCATTTCTAAGCTTCGCAGTCACTCACATCCTTTAAATCGCCCCGAAACCAAAATCTCTGTATCCCCTATTTAAGTTCTTTCCGACTGAACAAATCTGTGCTATCTTACGCCCCTCTTCCTGTCCAAAAAAAAGGCCTCACCTAAGTGAAGCCTTTCAAGTTTTTCGTCGGGAAGACAGGATTCGAACCTGCGACCCCCTGGTCCCAAACCAGGTGCGCTACCGGCCTGCGCTACTTCCCGGACACTGTCTCTTGCAAACAGGGTGCAAATGTACAGGGATATTTCCTAAAAATGAAAAAAATCGCCTTTTATCTGATTCAGTGTCCTTTACTTATAACGCTTCGTCCGATTTAACGTCCATCCGCCGATGGCGAGCGCTGCGTGCTGTCGGGGTGATTTTCTCTGCCGGGTGGTTCCATCCGGATCAATTCGGTTTCGTTTATCGGCCCGATAGGAACGCGAACATCGTCGGTGCCCTTGGGACCGCCCTCGTCGGGTCGGCCCTTCCAGCTAACCGCAATCACCAGGGTGATCAAGCAGGCTACCAGTCCGGAGACCAACGGAAAAGTCCAGTTCCAGCGCATATTGCCGGGCTCCGCTCCGGGCTCATGGGGCCGTTGTCCACTCTCCGTAACCGTTACCGTGGTGTAGCCCGGCTGCATGCCCGCCAACTTCAATGCGTCCGGAAAGGCTGTCCATAGCCGTCCCTTCTGCTCGACGAGCAGGGCCGACAAATTCTGTGGCGACAAATGCCGTTCGATGGCGTATTTACCGGTTAACGCAGTGGCCAGCGTCGTCACCGTTGCAAACAGAGACGCCGTACTGGCCCCCTTCAATCCAGTATGTTCGCTGATCGCATTCGCCATGCTGGCCTCCCGTCCTCCAAAAAGCTCCGACATGAGATTGGGCGCAATCGTGGGCACCCCCTCTCCACCAGGCGTAAAAGCGGCACCCGGATTGGAGCTGATGCCGGTTGCATAGGCGGTATCCGCAAGATTCAACAGACGCTCGGGCTCTGCCTCCGCCTTCTGCACAATCCCGGTAATCACAACAGGGAAAATCGCATTCAGCCCAATTTTTACCCCAGGCTCCGTCTCGCCCAAATAGCGGGCAGCCTTGCGTATCACTTCAGGATTGAAATAATCCTTCACAGAATCCAATAAACTAAATGGCATAGCGGGAATTTCTTTTTCGTTATTCAAGTATTGTTCCAGCCTCACCCTACCCGGGCACGTAAAAAGTAAGGGGCGTCCGAAATACCGGACACCCTTACATTTGACCTTACCCGTTATGGCTTTTTTATCGGTAAAACCTATTATCGTTTTTCGATGTTTCCAGATTCCGGGCTGGTAGGCATTCTCATTATCAAGAACCCGGCGGGGCACGGGAGAGTCTGGAATTAACAATATTCCGCAGAAAATGTTGGGAAAACTCCAAAGGGGGCGTTTTTGGAAATATCCCGCTTTTTTTGTAGATTTATTAGAAGAGACTAGTGCTTCGCAAGTGGTCAATTGCGCCAACATAACGAAGGGCGACAGAACATTCTGCCGCCCTTTCGCATTCTTAAACACAAACGGGAATAATATCGTTTGATGCCGCACCTAAAGCAGTTCCTCCAATTTCCGGAGAAGTGCCTCACCGCGCAGGTTTTTCGCAATGATCTTTCCCGAAGGATCAATCAGAAAATTCTGGGGTATCCCGGTTACGCCATACTTCAGTGCCGCTTCGCAGTTCCAATACTTCAGATCCGAAACATTGGTCCAGGCACCGAGATTGTCTGCCTGAATGGCCTGAACCCATTTATCACGATCGGTGGGCCTGTCGAGCGAAACGCCATATACGGTGAAGCCCTTATCCTTGAACTTATTAAAGGCGGCTACCACATGAGGATTCTCCTTACGGCAGGGACCACACCAGCTTGCCCAGAAATCAAGCAACACATATTTTCCACGGAAGGACGAGAGAGCTACATTCTTTCCTTCGGGAGTAGGCAGATTGATTTCCGGCGCCATGCTTCCAATCGTAATATTCAGCTGCCCCTGAACTCTTTTGATAAATGCCTGTCCGGAATAGGAACTCTTCTGCTCCTCGGGAAGCGACTGATACATTTCCAGTACTTTCTCCAGGCTCTCGCGGGACGATCCGGCATAGCGCTCGAGGGCGTAGAAGTAAATCGGCGATGTGGGATTCTCTTTCAGAAACTTGCCGAACACATTCTCCCTTATATATTCCTGAGCTTTTGCCATCTTCGCCTTTAACTCCTGCTTTTGCTCCTCTGTCAGGTCTTTATTGCGCATCAGCTCGTTGTTGAGCGCAACAACCTCGGCCTGCTTTTCTCCAGCCCGACGGCTCAGCTCTTCGAACTGTGTATGGCTTTTCGAACCGGATACGGTAAAGTTGGAAAACGTATTCCGACTGGTGATCTTAATATCGCCGGGTTCGATATATATCCTCATGGAATTATCGCCCCCCAGCATCACTCCGGGTCGTCTTCCGGGCACCACTTCCAGCGCAGCGAAGGTAACCTGCAGGGGTTCGAGAATATTCAGCTCCAGAGAAAAGGTTCCCTTTTTGATGACCGCAGAATCGAGATGTTTGGTACCATCTTCGGTATAGAACACATACACCCGGTTGTACTTCTCCTTAACATTCACCAGCTTTCCTGTGATCTTTACTTTCTGAGGCGTTTGGGCAAACGTAGCAATAGGTAAGGCTAAAATCAAAACACCTAAAAACTTCAAACAACGCATTTCACTTTTGTTTATTAAATTTAGAGATTCCACTTATAACTCATGTCCTTAACCTTTCCGAATCCTTCAGCAACCCGTTCAGACGACAAATCGATACTACCGTTTGAGGGGTCGATAAAGTAGCTGTACACTTTCCCGGTTTGTGTTGCCTCATTCCAGGTAGCGATATACACTACGCGGTTGGGGTTGGGCAGGAACAACGTCTGAAACTGGGCATGGAAGAATTTCTGGAAGCGCACACAGGTAACTTTTTCACCTGCGGGAGCAGTCCAGAGCGCTTCCGCGTTCTGACCGGAGTTATAACGGAAGAGGTAAACCGAAGAGTTGGCGCCATACAATACATATTGTCCGGCAAAAGCGGAAGCCATGGTGGTAATGTTCTGAACATCCGGCGAATTGGTCATATCCACCTTACGCATACCCACGGTATTGGCCGCGGCCATAAAATTGGCCATCAGCAGATAGGTGTTGGTTGCGTTGCTCATGATCAGGTATTCGTAGTTCGAGAGTCCCCAGTCGTGTGCCTTCATATCCAGTCCCACATCATCGGGTTCAAACTGAGGTGTACCGGTTTGTGTGGGGAAGCGCACCAGCGAAGTGCCGTTGGTGCCCACATACAGGAAGCGGCGGTTGGTTTTATCGTAAACCACGGCATCAAACACACCACCAATATAGTTCGGGTTCCAGTTCTCGAGCTCACCGTATTCACCGTTCATCGGCGCTCCGAAGAAGTTGGTACGCCATACACCTGAGGAGGCAAAGTTGACGGTATGAACCTTATTGTTGTTGACGACATACTCCTTCCTCACCGGCGTTCCGGTCAACATCCTGATTGATCTTTGAGCAGGCGCAGACCAGAAGAGATTTTCAAATCCGAAGGTCGTCTGGAAGGAAGACCGGTCAACACCAATCATATCTTTTTCGGAAGCGATAAGTACATCGCCGGAAGAAAGTGGCCCGATTGAATGAACCATGGCCATGGGCTTTCCTTCCAGTGCGGCACCATTGGAGTTGCGCACCAGATCCAAGAACAGTCGGGGTGTAACAACACCGGCTTTGATCCGCTCATCCACCCAAACCCCAACGTCCGTTGTTCCTTCCCTCTCATACAGTACCATCCAGCCATCGGAAAGGGCTTCCGATACATTTACGGTAAAGCGCGTGTAGGTTTCCACTTTGGTATTGACTTCCTTCACGGCAAGGTGAACAATCCATATACCGGCCGGTTTGGTGATCTCTGCTTCCAGGTGCATGTGCTTTGAGAGGGTATCCCGGCTGTAAACCGTACCGCCGGTAGTAGCCTGGAAAATGGTCCACGTAAAATCCAGTTTTCCTTCTACCTGGGCTTCCGAGGTCACTTCCACCCCGTTCAGATAAATTCGGGGGGAAATGGAAAGGGTGTCGAAACGGTACACGGAATATTCTGCCTGAATACCGGCGACAGAGGTGTCAATAACCACCTCGTCCAGGTTGGTATAGTCGTAGTTGCCCTTGTCTTTGTAACAGCTGTGCAGCAACAGCAGCGCAAATAGGCTACCGACAAAAAGTTTTATTCTTTTCATATTCTTGGGAATAATAATCATGGGAAAATAACTTCATTATTGTTCTCATCGAGGAGGGGACCGTTTTTGGCGACGTACTCCTGAAGGGCCACCTTACACAGATGCTTGAAATAGGTCGCCTGCGTAGCCGTAATCGTATTTTCTTCCAATTCCGGATTGGCGGCAACGGTATAGTAGATCTTGAAGTTGGCCATACCCGTGGTTTGGATGATGAAGGCATATTTCACATCACTGTAGGCACCGAAATAGCGGGCCATCGTGAAATAGGGACTCGGTGCCACATCCCAGTTGTCGGGCTTGGAAACATGATTCCGGAATTTCACCTTTAACCGGCTAAGCTCTTTCGCGCCTTCCTTAAATGTTGAAGACTCCTTCAGCTTAAAAACAATCTCCCCAACATCGTTTTTAAATTCCGCATATCCGGCAGGCTTATCGATATAGATCGGAAACCTTCCTTCATAATGACCCGCAGGAATTACATATTTTCCGAAGGAATAGTAAACGCGGTTGGTATCGCCGGACACAATGCCCAACTCAAATTCGGCATCATGATCCAGGGGATACCCTGTCATACGATAATTAAACATAACCGAATCGCGCCCGGCGACGGTATAGGCAAAATTGTAGGTAACGCTGTCTTCCACCAGGCCTGAGGCACCCAGCCAGATATTGATCTGGTTTTTACCTTCCTCGAATTTCAGTTCATCGTTCTTCTCGCAGGAAGCAATAAGAACGGGTATTATCAACAATAGATTTTTCAGTCGCATAAAAATAATTTTTAGCGGTTATCAACACGATCGGCTGCTTCGTATTCGGAAGCGGGTATCGGGAATATATAAGCCTTGAGTCCCACCAGGTTTTTGTCGGACCCGCTGATGGTTTGTTGGTTCAAACGCTTGTAATAATAGAACAACTGGCCCTCGCCGATAAACTCCTTCCGGAACTCCGCCGTCATGGTCGAGCGGAAATCGGCCGGTGCTGTAGTCATTTCGGGCACGCCGCGTGCTCTCCGAACGGCGTTGATGTAGGGGAGAACATCTTCTCCATCGTGGTTCGCACATTCCGCCAGGATATAATACATTTCAGCGAGCTTGATGATCGGCATCTTATTCAGATAATAGGCTGAAACATCTCCGGAAGGCGCAGCATACTTGAGCAGGAACCTACGATCGGCACTGACTCCCGTTCCGTTCTTGAACAGATAGAGGTAGCGGTAATCGTCGGTAATGCTTTCGTAGTACGACAACAGGGTGGCTTCGGTCAGCGAGAAAATGCTCGAACCTTCCTGCGACAGGTATTGTATGGAGCGCTGGGGAAGTCCGGTTACCTGTAGGGCAAACAGATGTTCCGGAGCACCGCTGAGGTCCACACCTCTGATCAGGTTGTCCTGGGTGCTGAAACTGAATTTGGAAGAGCTTACCACTTTCTGGGCAGAACGTTTCGCGTTCACATAGTCACCCATATATAGGTAGAGCCGGGCCAGCAACCCTTCTACTGCATAATAGTTGAGGTGCAGCTGGCGGTTTACCAGATATCCGTTGTCTTCAAATTCGCCTACTTCCCTTCCGGTATAGATAGGGTCCACTTCAAGAAGTGTACGTGCTTCCAGCAGGTCTTCCAGAATTTTCGCAGCAGCAGCCTGTACCGTCAACTGAGCAGACTGTTGGGCGGTGTACCGGGTTACATAGGGAATGGAAGGCTGTGCCGGATTGGCCGCAAAGGAAGCGCCGAAACACCTCAGGAGGTCGAAGTGGATAAAGGCCCTGAGCGCCAGTGCTTCCCCCTTGATGACACGGAAATTATCACCGGTAAACACTTTATGCTGGTCGATATTCTCCAGAATATTGTTTACGTTGCTGAGGGCGCGGTACATGTTGGCCCATACGCCTTCAATTCTGCGCTCCGCATTGGCGGCCGTATAGTTGTAATTCCCATCTTCATCGTAAGCGGTTGGATAACCAACCCACTCATGGGAAAGGACCCCCATCATACCGTAGGTAAGTTCCTTACCGTAGAGAGGCTCCTCGGTGAGGATGGTATACACACCTGCCAACGCTTCCTTGAATCCGGATTCGGATTTGAACATTTCCGATTCCTTTATTTGCGAATTCGGCTGAACATCAAGCCATTTCTTGCAGGAGCTCAACAGCACTCCGGCAGAAACGATTATCATCAATATTTTTATCTTCTTCATACCCCGTAATTAAAATGTTGTTTGAATGGAAAATGAGAATGTACGGGCAAATGGATAGTCGAGTCCACGTTCCGTTTTCACATTGGATATCACAAATACTTCAGACATATAGAATCCGAGTTTCAGATTCTGCAGTCCATATTTCTGGATATTTTTCCATTTGAAATCATAGTATGCATTCAGTGACGAGAAGGTCAGATCAGATTTCGACTGAACGAAACGGGTGGTTGGTCTGGTTTGGGTCGGAGCCGCTGTGATTCTCTTGAAATAAGAAGCATCACCGGGCTTTTGCCAGGTATTGTTGAGCACCCGTGTATCCACATTGTTGGCAATGTTCACGTTTTCTACACGGCTCACCAATGTTGAGTTATAGTAACCCGCATCGATGGAATAACGCATGGAGGCGGAAAGTCCCCATCCCTTGTATTCCATGTTCACCCCGAAATTCCCCCGGAGTTTGGGATCGGTGATTGCAGCAACCACCTGATCATCGGCACTCCATACGTAGGTTGTTTTTCCGTCTTTGGAGAGGAACATTTCCCTACCGGTGATGGGATCGATGCCCAGCGAGGGAACAGCCCAGATAGCACTGATCGATTGTCCTTCCTCGTAGCGGGTTTTCGGAACGTTCAGGTTATCGGTCTTGTTGTCCTGTTCTTCGTTCAGACGTTTCAACGCATCAGAAATTTTGGTAATCTTGTTTTGGTTCGCGGCAAAGGAAGCATTTATAGAAATGAAGGAATGTGTACGGGGGTCGGAATAGGCGAGATAGCTGGCGGTTCCTTCAAATCCTGTTTTGCGCAGGGAACCGAGATTCTGTTTGTAGGAATAGAATCCGGTTGATGAGGGAAGCGTGAAATCAATCAGCAGGCTGTTGGTGTTGCTGAGGAAATAGTCGAAACGAAGGTTAAGACGATTGAACAGCTTGGCATCCACACCCACGTTGTAGTCCATGGTTTCCTGCCATTTCAGGTTATCGTTCGCCAGGGCATGAAGATAGGCTCCTGATATATTATCGTAGGTGCTGCTGGTGAAGAAGCTATAGGTGGCCATAGCCTGGAACGGGTTGAAGTTCTGACTACCGGTTGAGCCGATAGATCCCCTGATCTTCAGCAGATTAAACACATTCATCTGTTTGAAGAAATCTTCGTTATGAAGGTTCCAACCCAGACCAAAGGACCAGAAATTACCCCATCTGCTGTCGGATCCGAAAACCGATGACGCGTTCCTGCGGATGCTGAAGTCGGCCAGCAGACGGTTGTCGTACGAATAGTTACCGAAAGCCATCACCCCTACTTCCCGTTTGATGGACTGCGATCCGGAGGGGACACCGTTGTCTTCATATTGTTTGGCAAAGGTGATAAAATCTACCCTGTTGTTCAGGAATCCCCAGGCCGTCATTCCATGGCTTTCGCTGCCGAAGGCTGCGGCGTTGAATCCCCCGTTCACAAAAAACACATGTTTGTCGACGGTTCTGCCCCAGTTCGCATACAGATCGGTGCTGAGGGAAGTGCTTTTCCCATCGGTCATGGTATACGAACCTCTTTTGTAATAGGAATCACCTGTCCACAACGCGAAGCGGGTATGATCCCCGGGAAGGAATACTTCGGAGGCATTGCCGTTAAAGGTAAATCCGACCCTTCCGGTCAGTCGCAAATCCGGTCGGATTTGATACTCGGTATAGAAATTTTCGGTGATCTCGTTGTACGTGGAGAAGTTTTTGGTCTCCAGCTGGGCATTGTACAGGGGGTTGAAATAGTAGGTCGGTGTTCCGGACGGTGAAGAACGGAAGGTACCCAGGAGTTTCTGTACATTGCCGTATTCGTCTTCCGCACGGAAGTAGGGATTCAGCGAAGTGTATTCGGAGAAGTTTCCGTACGGCGAGTTGTTCGACTTGTTGAAGGTCAGGTTCAGAATATTGCGGAACAGGAGTTTACCACTTCTGTAGGAAAGGTTGATGGACCCACCGATGTTTTCGCGGTTGGACCCCTTCATTACACCTACCACATTGTTGTAGGTAAGATCAATTCCATAGCGCATGGCCGCCGATCCTCCCTCCAGAAACAGGGTATGCTTATTGCCCATTCCCACGCGAAGAGGTTTGGAAAGCCAGTAGGTGTTGACGCCCTGCTCAATATTCTTCAGCACTTCGTTGTATTGTTCGTTGAGAAATTGCTGGTAGAAAGGGGAACCGGAGGTATAACGACCGGCGTTCAACTCCACCTGAAGTTTCTCGCGCGCGTCGGTAAGATGGTAGGAAGTCAGATCCGGCACTTCAACGTTGAAGTTTCCGTTGTAGGACACCCGCATGGCGCCTTCCTTCGGACGCACGGTTTCAATAACCACAACACCATTGGCGGCTTTTGCCCCGTAGATTGCCTTGGCTGCAGCGTCTTTCAGCAGCGTCACAGAAGCGATACGGTTCATGTCGAGGTCATAGATTTTCTGAAGCGAGGCTTCAAAACCATCGAGGATGAACAAGGGCTCGTTGGGGTTACCCGCGTATTCTCCCCTGACATCTTCCAGCCCCGACTTACCACGGAGTTGGATATCCGGCAGGGCGTTGGGGTTGGAACCCAGGCTGAGATTTTCGGTCATCACAAAGGAAGGATCGAGGTTCTGCAAACTCTGCAGCACGTTCCGGTTGCTCACCTTTTTGATTTCTTCGGCAGAAAACGTAACGGCACTACCGGTAAAGCTGTTCTTCGAACGGTTGGCATAACCGGTAACCACCACTTCGCCGATTTCGTCGGTCTTTTTCTCCATGGTAATCACCAAAGGGAACTTCGTTGAAGGGCCCAGCACCAGCTCCTGGGTTTTATATCCGGTATGGCTGAATACCAAAACACCTTCGATCTTGTCGTGAGAAAGAACGAAGTCTCCCTGTGAGTTGGAAGCGGCCCCCACCTTTTTGTTTCCCTTCAGTTGAATGGAAACATTCGGAAGTGGCTTTTTGTCTTCATCTAATACCTTACCCACAATCTTGGGCACAACCATAACCTGTGCCGGGGTAACCTGGCTGTAAGCAGAAACGGGCTGCAGCGACGCGATCATAATCGCGGCCGTAACCGTTCTGGCTACTCTACCGATTCGGAACTTTTCATTCATGTTACGTATAGTTGATGTTCAGGAATTATCGATTGGTACTCGTATGTATGGGATGGAAATGGTTCACCGCAGCGCTTCGCCAATCACCGCTTAGCCGGCGAACGCAGCAGCACGCCTTTACTATCTAACTCTTCGGCACCGTATTCTCGAATTTTGCTTTCCAGGGATATTGTTCATCATTGGTCGGATTGTCGTCCCAAACATGATGAAAATGCTGAGTCGGCGCACCGACTACCAGAAAATACAATCGGCTGGTGCTGGCCGGCACCTCGAACGAAAGTTCGCCGCTGTCGTCCGACATCATCGGGCTGTAAACGGCATCTCCCGTGCTGGTGACGGCAACAAGTCCCCACCGCCAGCCCGCATACGCGTCGTAGGCTCTGTTGAAACGACTGTCTCCACGCACGCCTTCAAAATCTATTTTCACGACGGTTCCTGCTGCAGGAACTTCCAGTTGCAGGGCGTTGAAGCCGTAGCCCTGTACGCATTTCTGGGGATCGATCAAGTAGTAGCCATCGTCCTGAAGATTTACCTTGGAGTTATGGCTGTTGGCGGCGGAACTGGAAAGAATATAATTGGTGTAATAGCTTTTGTGCAGGAAATTCCAGTTCAGGGTACGACGGGCATAGTCGTAAATCTCATCGTTGAACTGCGACTGGCTGATGCCGGTAATCCGCTTATAGGTGTCTATCGCATCTTCAGCCGTTACCGCCTGTTGCCAGAGTTGGCCGACAAACTTCACCCCATGAAGCAGGTGCCAATACTGAAGATGATAAAAATTACTGTAACGATTCTCTTCATGAAGCAGGCTCAGGTGCGTGTTGGCCACAAAGGAAGCAATATATCCTTGATACGCGGTTGGATACAGCAGGGAGGCCTGGTACTGCGCACTCTGCTCCCAGATCTGTCCGATATAATTGTAGTTTCCGGTATAGGCGTACTTACCATCGCAGTTATTGAGATACTGGAAGGTATGGGCCGCCTCGTGCGCGAGTGTGGCAGCACTTGCCGCTGCGGAATAGTTGATCCACATGGCCCCGGCTTGCCGGTCGTATCCCGATCCAGTAGCCAACCACTCGTCCTGCTCATACAGCATCACCAGGGTACGGTAACGATCGGCCTTGCTATTGCCTACCTGCACAAAATGCATGGTATCGTAATAATAGCTGTAGGCCTTTTCCAGGTTCTGAAGCATCAATTGGATATCCACCGACTTCGGAGCGTTCTTCGGGTTGGAACCAAATCCCTTTTCCCAGAACACGACGAAATTGTCCGACCAGTCCATACGGCTGTACGACCAACGGCTGTCGGGTGAATTAAAATTATTGGAACGAAGTTCGTTAGGTGAATAGATTTCCTTTCCCTTCGGCCACCATAAGGCATTCTGCGTTTCGTGATTGACGAGTTTCACGACCACATCAAAGATTCCTTCGCCATTGATATTGAGGGCGAGTTCCAGGTCTACAGCCTTCTTATTGGTAAGAAGGGCCGACTCCACCGAACCTTTAAGTATACTGTCTTTTTCAATAACGGGGAAGCGATCGATCGGAGAGGCAAGAATCGCCGCATCGGAAGAAAGAATGCCTTCCCGCCAGGGATTTACGGAGGCGGGCGAAAACTGGGCATTCCAGTTTATATCGGTTATCGCAAGTCCCTTGTTGCGGTCGTCGGCAATTTTGAGGCGAACATAGGTGCGCGAAGCGTTGTATCCATCGATTGCGGCAGCTGCTTCGGCCAGGCCGCTGCCGGTCAGTTTGGTAACGGTGACTGCAGCTTCCGCATACTTACTGTCGGCACTGTATTTCCAGGAAGCCCTCGCCTGTTTGGCGGCTTCATCGCCCAATTCAATTCTGGCGATATTTTTCAGGATGGTGGAGCCGTTGTTGTAGCGGGCTTCGATGTACACATGGTATATACCGATCGGTATATTTTGGGTTGCTTTTCCACGGATGGTGATGGCTCCTGTTGATGGATCAATGGTTACGCCGGGCTGTTGTTCGTGTTTGTATTTGGCGATTACCGAAGCTTCGGTGAGGTCGGTAGTTTTATTGACCGGTTGTGTCCAGGTACCCACCTGATAATTTGCGAGAAATGCGGAAACGGTTTTATCGGCATCGTTCCGTACATCGACCATGGAAAATCGGACGCCCTGCGGGAAATTGTGTTCGAGGGGGCCGCTGGTAAAGTCAATTCCTCGGGAAACGACAAACGTACTATTGGGATAGGAAGCACTGTAGGTCTGCTCTTCCGGAGCGGTATTATCTCCGTCTTTGCTCTTGCTACAGGACAAAAGAAGGACCATTACGGTAGTCAATACCGTTGCAACAGTAATTCTCATAGCAGAATCTTATTACTAAGCAGTTTGGTTAATTAGTCAAAACAGATTTTGACTGTATTATGATCCACAAATGAATAGGTGAACATCATTTGCTTCGACATATCATTGATCAGATCAGAGAAGGTAACTTCGGCAAAGGAAGCCGAATAGCTTTTTGCCTGCTGAAAACGTTTGGCCTGGCTGAGCGCGCAGAGTTCGATCTGGATGCCGAATTTCTCGCGGAAGAGGCCGGCAATTTCCGCGAGGGAGGCCTCGTGGATATTGACTCTGAGTGCCATATGGCTAAGCACTTCGAACTGTTCGGTACGATCAAGTTGCGAGAGGGCAACCTCATTGATCATCACTTTTGAAAACCGGCTCATCTTCACCCCCTGCTGGTTTAATTTCCCGGTATCCGCCACATTCGAACGGGCTACCGATGATCCGGAGCTTAATTTTTTTCTAATGGGTTTTTCCTTCCGGCTTTCCGCAACAACCGCTGTTACCGCAGCTTCCGACCGCTCCTGTGGATTTTCAACCGCCGAAGCAACCGGAATGCTGTCTAGCCGAGACATCTGTTCGGCCACGATGGGTTCCGCCGGACGATCGTACTTCTCAGCTGCAAAGAAATATACGGCAACAGAGGCCACTACCAGAAAGCAAGCGGCTATGGCAAGCTTCGGGGCAAGTCGCCGCACCGCGCCCCGATGTAGAATTTTCCGTTTAAATACACCAGAACTGCTGTGGAGATGCTCCGCCCAATACTCGTCCAGAAAACGATTGAATGCTTCCTGACTCCCGGGCTCAAGTAACCATTGCTCAACGGCTGCCGTCTCTGCTTCGGAACTTGTATTCTCAAAATACCTTTTTAGGACTTCTGGTTTCACTTTACGAACAAACGCTTAAACTATATACTATACAATTTGAAAAAGGAATGCACCCAATGGCGGAAAATTTTTTTTAGCCGGAGAAAAACATCCGTTTCAGGATGGTTCGGAGCTGCCGCGTGGAATGATTGATATGATTTTCAACGGTGCTTTTACTGATATTCAGCGTTTCGGCAATCTCGGCATTGGAATACCCCTCAATCCGGGAGAGCCGGAATACCTCCCTCCGTTTTTCGGGGAGCATGGCCAGAACGCAGCGGAGTATATCCTTTAACTCGTTGGCCATCATGCGATTATCAAGAGCTTCCGAAACGGGCTCCGTTTCGGCATACCTGCGGGCCAGAACTTTTTTCTTCACCATATTGAAGATATCGTTCCGCGCAATCGTCATCAAATAGGATTGCAGGGAGAGTTCTTCCTTCAGGCCTTCGCGATTTTCCCAGAGCTTGAGAAAGGTGCGCTGCACCACATCCCGGATATCCTCCCGGTCGGAAATCAGCTTGCCGAGAAAAGAGTACAAGACCTCACTGTAGGCGTTATACAACGCTACAAAAGCCTTCTCATCCCCCCTTTTCACCAGGGCAATCAGCTCCCGCTCATTGGTTAATCGCATAGCACAAACTTAGAGGTAACCGATAATACAACAAAATAAGAATTATGATTTTCCTGCGCAAATTAATTCATTCTACTAAATTAGTAGACATTTATCGGCAAGTTAATCGCAAAAAAATTGCGCCGGTTGGCCGGCGCAATTCCTCAACTTAAATCCTACAATATTAATGAGAGAGACAACGCTAAAGTCGCTGGAAACTGAAAAAGTTCAGCACTTTTCCCATTCCGAAGTGTTTGCTTCCGTAATACCAAAAGGCAAAGGCAGAAAGCAACCCCACCGATCCACATAGGGCTACCGCTTCACGGGTACCCATAGCTTCGGCAAAAAAACCGACCAGCAGACTCCCCACCGGAATCATTCCCTGATAGGCCATCAGGAAATAGCCGATTGCCCTTCCGCGCATCGTCGGATCGGCATGGGTCTGAATATAGGTGTTGATCGCAGAAGTTTGTGCCATCATCCCCAACCCACTGACAACCAGGAACAGGAGGAGGCCTGAAAAGTATTTGGAAAAGGCCATCACCAGAACACTGCCGCCAAGCAGGATCGACGAAATCAGCACGATGTTCAACAGATTCGAGGTATTCCTGAGATTCGCCATATATACGGCGCTAACCAAAGCCCCCACACCAATGGCACTCTCGATTATACTGAACGTCTGGGCGTTACCGTTAAAGATATCGCGCGCATAAATCGGCATCAGGGTATTGAAGGGGATAACAAAGACACTGCTCACCGCAATGAGCAGAATCATGGTACGCATCTCCTTTTCGGATCGGATATAGGTGAATCCCTGTTTCAGGTCGTCCATGATTTTTCTTTGGGTTCGGGCCGGCTCCGGTATTTTTACGTTCATCAGCATCAGGCAAATCAGCACCGGAACAAAACTGAGGAAGTTGGAAATAAAGCAGAAATCTTCCCCAAAGGCAGAGAGTACGATCCCTGCCAATGCCGGACCGATAATCCGGGCCATATTGGCCATGGTAGAGTTGAGAGCGATGGCATTGGGTAAGTCCTGCGGCTCATCCACCATATCCAGCATAAGGGTTTGCCGGCAGTTAACGTCGAAGGCATTGATAACGCCCTGAAGAAGACTAAGCAAAACAATCAGTGTGATATTGTAGTAACCCAGAAATACCACGAGCGCAAGGGCGCCTGCCTGAACCATGGCCGCAATCTGCGTAATCATCATCAGTTTAAACCGGTTGTACCGATCGATGACAATTCCTGTATACGGAGAAAGAAACAAGGAAGGTATCAGACTGGCAAAGCCCACCAAACCCAAAAGAAAGGCCGACTCCGTTACCCGGTACACCAACCAGCAGACTGCCGTCTTCTGCATCCAGGTGCCCATCAGCGAGATGGATTGCCCATAGAAGAAAAGACGGAAATTGCGGGAACGTAGCGACCGGAATGTATTCATGCATCGGGTTTGCTTACAAATTTCGTCTCTATTCCTATATTTGTAAAACGGTATTTTTCAATATTATCCATCGATAAAGTCGATTTAGAATGGAGCTGAGACAGTTGCGCTACTTCGTGAAAGCCAGGGAACTGATGAATTTCACCGAGGCTGCGGCCGGACTGAATATCAGTCAGAGTACACTTTCGCAGCAAATCCGTCAACTCGAAAACGAACTGGGCATCCCCCTTTTCGACCGGATCGGAAAACGCATTGCCCTCACGGAAGCAGGAAAACTTTTCTACGACTACGCCCTGAAAACAGTAGCCAGCGCCAACAGCGGATTTGAATTGTTGAAAGACCTCCAGGAACTGAAAACGGGGAATCTGACGATCGGGGTATCCCCCGGCCTTCGCCATCTTTTTACGCCGGTGCTGGTAAAATTCATGCAACGCTACCCCTTGGTAAAAATGCAGGTAATTTTTGGCTCCTCGGATGAACTCAAAAACCGGTTGCTTAACCACCAAACCGACCTGCTGCTGACCTTCGAAGACTTGATGATGCACGAGCATCTGGAATACCAACCGCTGTTTCAGTCTGCCCTATGCCTGGCCATAGCCCGCAAACATCCGCTGGCACAGAAATCCAATATCACGCTAAAGGAAGTAGCCGAACTACCCCTGGTGCTGGCCGCCAAAGGTCACAGCACAAGGGAATTCATCGACGATGCCTTTGCCCGTCACCGGCTTAACCCCCAGGTAGCGGCAGAAATCAATGATATTCCTACACTGATTGAATTGGTAAAAACGGGGAAATGGCATACCGTACTCACCCAGA
>Ga0207415_1000637_pt1 | contig 22788 bp, 9 predicted proteins | sample Passage237A_FD_187369 | JGI IMG/M metagenome (GOLD analysis project Ga0207415, IMG submission 187369) | Cellulose adapted compost microbial communities from Newby Island Compost Facility, Milpitas, CA, USA - Passage2 37A (SPAdes) (version 3) ...
GAGGTCAGGGAAAAGTGCATAAAAAAACGCGTGCCGGGCGGCACGCGGGAGGGAGGTGGAGGGGGATCTTGAAATCGAAGATGGGGAAATGGGGGATCTTGAAATGGTGGCGAGGTGCGGCGGTGGTCGCTCGCGAAGGGTGGCGCGACAAACGCGCAGAAGAGGTGGTGAACGACGTGCCGACGTGTTTTGCATCGCCATGCGATCTTGTTAGGGAAGTAAGCGGAAGTTCGGCTTGCGTCCTGTGAGGATGGATAGGGGGTTTAGCTCCGATCCTCTTTGCGAAACGAAAACGACAAGGCCGAGGCCGGCTGCCTGCCAACGCCAGTGGGGATTTCTAGCTGAGCGTGGGGATGCCTAGGCTGCGCAGATAGTCGTAGGTAGCCTCGTAGACGTGCGGCGGTCGTGTGGGATCGTCGTGGTCGCCTGGAGGGACGAAGATCACCATGCCTTGACGAGCGCGGGTGAGAAGGACGCGGTAGGCGTTTTTGAGGTAGGAACGATTGTCCGCGCTGTTCACGTTGATCCATCGATCGCCGCGGAAGTCGTGGTAACTCCACCCCGATGGAGTGAAGCGCAGATCGGCGTCCCAAGTGACACAGAGCCAATCCAACTCAAGGCCCTGAACCTGAAACTCTGTCGCTGCATCTTCGAGGTAGTAGCTGGAACGAGTATCGCTGCGATCGTTCAGGAACCAGTGCACGGGATCGATGCTGACACGGATATCAATCGCGTGAGGTTTCAGGCGCATCGCTTTTGAGGAAGCGACAACGCCAAAGCGTTCAGACCCACGTGCCCGTTGGCGAAGCCAGCGTTTCGCGGAATCCAAATCTCTCGTGAGTAAGATCGGAAAACGGTCACGGATCTGTGCGAACAGGGCGCCCGCTGCGTCGCGCTCGACGTCGAGTAGCGCTTTGACGAAGGCGGAGACGCTTTCGGCCCGGAACGAGCGCATAGAGACCGCCAAATGAAGATGAGGCTCGAAATGAGCGTGCGGATATTGGCCTAACGCAGCCAACGATTCTGTGGCGCCGTATTCTGAGTCGTGCAGATACTCAGAAATGTAGAGGTGCCAGTGGGAGAAACTCTCCTGCACTGCGGACAGCCACTCGGAGATGCCAGCTTCGCCGGTGTTGATTTCTTGTCCGCCGCCAACGAGGCACACGATTAGCGCCCAATCTTGGTGGCGATCCATGTAGCGGATCAGAAACTCTGGCTCTGATTGGCTGAAGCCGGGCTGCCCTTTCTTCCGCTGCATGAAGTGTGACGTTTGTTGGCGGTTCCATGCCCGCTGCGCCTCGTCAAAGATCACGACGTGCTCGTGCGGTGGTGCCGGATCTTTGAGGGCTTCGTCGCGGAAGTGGTGGATGTTTTGGATGAACGACTCGACACGTTTGCGGACTTCGCCTTTGCGGAGGCGCTTTCCCTGTGCCTTGCCGCGTTCAACCTCGTCACGAGTGAGTGCTTCGCGAAGCACGGCAACTAGCGGACCGTTGCCTGAAAGAAAGACGGCGTGGGTGGGGTCGATTTTGTCGCGCCGCTGCGTCGCGACATTGAGGCCGACGAGCGTTTTTCCTGCACCGGGAACACCAGTCACAAAGCAGATCGCTTTTCGTTTGTGTGTTCGTGCGTCGTCGATGAGCGCTTCGATGCGACGCGAGGTGATGGCGAGATTCTGGGCGCCTGCGTCGTAGCGGGCAATCGCTTCAACGGAGTGTTGAGCGTAGAGTGCGCGGGCTGCTTCGACGATGGTGGGACTCGGGCGATAGGACGCGCTGAGCCACGATTGAATATGCAGCGGAGTGTTTGCCGGAATCTCGGCTCGGCATTGGTCAATAATCGCGCGGAGGTTGGCGGGCGCTGATAAGAGTGGCGTGTAGACGCGATCGGGCGCCGCTCGAAGTGTGGCGGGAGTTTGAGACTCGCTGGCTTCGGTGGCGACGAGGATAGGGACGATTGCGGCGTCGTGACTGGCTGCGTGGAAATTTTTGAGATCGAGCGCGTAGTCCCAAACTTGGTCCAGCGCGGAGCGAGTGAAGTCGTCTTCACCGACCTTGAATTCGACCACGAAGACGACCGCACCGATGACCAATACCACGTCGATGCGTCGTCCCATACGAGGGACGGTGAACTCGAAACACACCAGTCCGTCTAGGCCGTTGAGAGCGGTGTGGAGTAGCGCTAGCTGATGCTGCCACGCGTGCTTTTGTTCGGTCGCGAGATCGAACTCGCGATTGTCGGCGAGCCGGGCGAAAACGATGTCGGAGGGTGTCGCCAAAAACTCCGCGATCGAAGCGGAATACCAAGCGCGAGTGGGAGGAGGTGGCGTCGGATGGGGAACGTCCGCGGTGGGCATCTGCGCGGATGTTGTGAGATGTGTGGCGCATTCACGCAAGCTGCGCGTGTTCAATGGCCTGTGGCGTTATGTAGTTCGAGTGCGGCAGAGAAGTCAGGGTCGGTAGATAAAAAACGCGTGCTGGGCGGCACGCGTGAAAGGCGGGGGAGGATCTTGAAATCAGGAATCGTGAAATCGGAGATCTTGAAATTGAGGGGGCCTCGGGAGGCGACCCCGTGTGTGCGGTGGAGGTTAGTTACGCCAGCCTTGGTTGGCGGCGGCGACGGCTTGGAAATACACGGCGACGAGGAGTTCATCGGACGTGGAGGCCGCGGAGGTTTTCAGGCAGTCGGCCATCGTGGCGGGCGCCGAAGAGGCGGACGGCGAGAGCGCGGCGAGCTGGCGGGCGAGCGCGAGACCGTCGGCCGGATTGGCGGTGCGGAGGGAGGAAGGAAGGTTGTTCATGTTGGAAAAATCGAAGGCGAAAATGCGCGGTCCGGAATCGGACCGGACCGCGCGAAGAGGACGTTTAGAGACCGGCGAGCAGCCAGAGCGGACTGGCGATCAGAAGCTCGTCGCTGGTGAGCGCGGGCGCGTTCATGAGCGGGCGGTCGGCGCGTGAGCGCCGAGTTGCGAGGAGAACGCGCCGAGGTCGAGGTTGAGCGCACGGGCCACGCCGAGGCCGTATTCCGGATCCGCGCGGAAGAAGTGGCAGATCTGGCGGAGTTGAATCTCCTGCGGCACGCCGGTCATGTGGCGGGCGATGTTGCCGAAGAGACGTTCCTTTTCGTCGGGCTTGAACAGGCGGAAGAGATTTCCGGGCTGCGTGTAGTCGTCGTTGCCGTCGCGGTGATTGTAGCGGGCGGCGTCGCCTTCGAGTTTGAGCGCGGGCTCGTTGAAGGCCGGGCACTCTTTCGGGCCGTTGAAGGAGTTGGGCTCGTAGTTGGGCGAGACGTCCTTCGAGAAGTCGAAGCGCATGGCGCCGTCGCGCTGGTAGTTGAAGACCGGGCAGCGCGGCGCGTTGACGGGCAGTTGTTGGTAGTTGGCGCCGATGCGATAACGCTGCGCGTCGGCGTAGGAGAAGATGCGCGCCTGGAGCATCTTGTCGGGCGAGAAGCCGACGCCGGGGATGATGTTCGACGGGGCGAGCGCGGCCTGTTCGACCTCGGCGTGGTAGTTCTGCGGATTCCGATTGAGTTCGAGAATACCGACCTCGATGAGCGGGAATTCGCGGTGCGGCCAGACCTTGGTGAGGTCGAACGGATTGTAGCGCCAGTTGCGGGCCTGCTCCTCGGTCATGACCTGGATGCAGAAGCGCCAGCGCGGGAAGTTGCCGTCGGCGATGGCATGGAAGAGATCGGCCTGCGACGACTCGCGGTCCTGACCGACGACCTTGGCGGCTTCGGCGTCGGTGTAGTTGGCGATGCCCTGCATGGACTTGACGTGGAACTTCACCCAGTGGCGTTCGCCGATCGCGTTGATGAACGAGTAAGTGTGCGAACCGAAGCCGTGCATCTGGCGCAGGTTCTTCGGAATGCCACGATCGCTCATGAGGATCGTGACCTGGTGGAGCGATTCGGGAGAGAGCGACCAGAAGTCCCACGCGGCGATGTTGCTGCGGAGGTTGGTTTGCGGATCGCGTTTTTGGGTGTGGATGAAGTCGGGGAACTTCAACGGATCGCGGATGAAGAAGACGGGCGTGTTGTTGCCCACGATGTCCCAGTTGCCCTGTTCGGTGTAGAAACGAAGGGCGAAGCCGCGGACGTCGCGCTCGGCGTCGGCCGCGCCGCGCTCGCCGGCGACGGTCGAGAAGCGGAGGAAGGTTTCGCAGGTGTTGCCGACCTTGGAGAACAGCTTCGCGGACGTGTATTTGGTGATGTCGTGCGTGACGGTGAACTTGCCGTAGGCGGCGGAGCCTTTCGCGTGCACGACGCGCTCCGGGATGCGCTCGCGGTTGAAATGGGCGAGCTTCTCGAGCAGGTGAAAATCCTGAAGAAGAACGGGGCCGCGCGGACCGGCGGTGAGCGAGTTTTGATTGTCGCCGACCGGGATGCCGGAGGCGGTGGTAAGTTGAGGAGCAGTGGACATGAAGCAACGAATGTTCGCCGCGAGCACGTTCGGCCCGGGGCGACCGGGAGATTATCAACTGGCGGGAAAATTGAGAAAGACTAAGTTCCGCTTTCAGTAATAGGAAACGCCTATGGAGCTGCATCAATTACGCTATTTCGTCGCGGTGGCGCGCACGCGGAACTTCAGCCGGGCGGCGGAGCGGTGCCGGGTGGCGCAGCCGTCGTTGAGCCAGCAGATCATCAAGCTGGAGGAGGAACTCGGGGAAAAGTTGTTCGAGCGGACGAAGCGGACCGTGGCGTTGACGCCGGCGGGGGAAATTTTTCGCGCGCATGCGGAACGCGTGCTCGACGAAGTGGAGCTGGCGGGCGAGAGCGTGCGCGAAGTGAGCGGGATGCTGCGGGGGCGGGTGGTGCTTGGCGCGCTGCCGACGGTGGCGCCGTATTATTTGCCGGGGCGACTGCGGGCGTTTTCGGACGCGTATCCGGGCATCGAAGTCGTCGTGCATGAAGATACGACGGGGGCGCTGGTGCGCGCGGTGATGGGAAAGGAGATCGATCTCGCGCTGCTGAGTTTGCCGATCGAGCGGGCGGGGGTGGCGGCGGAGGAATTTTTCGAGGAGCCGTTGCTGGTGGCGATGCCGACGGATCACCGGTTGGCGTCGCGACGGGCGCTGACCCTGGACGATTTGGCGGAGGAGCCGTTCATCCTGATGCAGGAAGGGCATTGTCTGGCGGGGCAGGCGTTGCAGTTCTGCCGGTTGAACGGATTTGCGCCGCGGGTGAGTTTTCGCAGCGCGCAGATCGAGACGGTGCTGGCGTTTGTGGCGGAAGGGTGGGGTGTGTCGATCGTGCCGGAGATGGCGCGGAAGCCGGACGTGAAGGGCGTGCGTTATCGGGCGTTGGGCGGGATGACGCGATCGATCGGGATCGTGCATCGCGAAGCGCGGCCGCTGAGCCGGGCGGCGCGGACGTTGGTGGAGTTTTTGCGCCGGCGGGAAAAGTGAGGGGGGGATTTCGAGTTTCGATCTTGGTTTTTCGATCTTTTGGGGGCGTGCAATCGGGGCGCGGATGTGTAGGGTCGAGGCACGCGCGACGGACGCCGCGGGGACGCGGTGACAGCGCGGAAAATTTATGGCTACTGCAATCGTCCTATTGAAGATCGATCACCGGAAGGTGACGGGAACGGCGGAAAAGCTGCTCGAGATCCGCGATATCACCGACGTGTATTCGGTGTCGGGGCGCTGGGATCTGATGGCGATCATCAAGTGCGACTCGATCGACAAGATCGAATACGTGATCACGGACGAGTTGCTCCGGACGGAAGGGATCATCGAAAGCGAAACGATGTTTGCGTTTCGGAGTCTGGAGAAACGCGAAGCCGGTGGAGCGGTGGACGTGGACTGAGCGGAGCTTCGGCGGATCAGGGGCTGCCGGCGCAGATCGCCCCGGCGGCGGCTGTATTTGAGATCAGGATACCGTTCGGGGGCGCCGCGCGGGACGAAAAGTCTGTTCTGGCCCCGGGCGTGAAAGTTGTTTCGCATGGGGGCATGCGATCGAGAGATCTTCGCGCCTTCAGCGATGCGTGCAAAGCGCTCTACGCGCCGGGACTTCGTTTGGAGAACTTCGTGACGCGTGGCTTCGCGATGCTCGGAACGATGGTGTCGTGCGAATTTATCGCGTGCGGGGTTTTGGAAAAACGCACCCGTCGGCTGACGATCGGCTTCGACCGGGATCATCCGGATTTCACGAGGACCATGCCGGTCTTCGGTCGTCTGATGGACCGGTATGAGCTGTATGATTTCAATCCGGAGACGAACGGTGGCCGCCCTTATTGCCGGCGGCATTTCTTCACGGAGCGGCAGTTTCGGAACAGCGCGATGTATGCGGAGGTTTACCGTCCCTTGGGGATCACGAATCATTGCGCGGTGCACGTGCCCTCGGTGTCGGGCGAGGTGCTCTATTATGGAATCGAGCGGGCGCGCGGCCCGGATTTCAGCGAAGACGAGCTCGAGCTGATCGAGTTGATCCAAGCGCAGCTCGCCAATGCGCATGCGATGGCGCGGGCGCAGGCGACGGCGCTCGACGAGATCGTCGAGCCCGAGCTGCTGGTGTGCGCCGGACTGACGCCGCGCGAAGCGGACACGCTTTTCTGGATGACGCACGGCAAGAGCAATGCGGAGATCGCGACGATTCTCGGGCTCACGCTTGCCACCGTGAAAAAATACGTGGCGACGCTGTTCGACAAGACGGGGACGGAAAACCGGCATGCGGCGATCGTGTGGGCGCAGCGCACGTGTTTGCAGTTGCGGCACGCGGGGGCGGCGCCGCGAGGTTTCGTGGAAGTGCTGGCGCCGCCGTATCGGCCGACGCCGGTGAGCTGACGAAGACTGAAGGATTTTGGAGTCTGGGGTGAGGGATGTCACTCCCTCCCAAAGTAGAGTATCGGGGATCGCCGGGGCGGACTAGACTTCGGAATGCGGTCCACGCTTTCCTTGGTCGTTTGTGCACGCCTGCTGGCATCCGGGTTGATGTCCGTGCTGGCTCTCTCGGTGAAGGCGAATCCCACGGGCGGGACGGTGGTCGCCGGAGCGGCGGAAATTTCGAGTGGTGCCGGGACGCTCACGATCCAGCAGGGGACGGCGCGCGCGGTGCTGAACTGGGAGGATTTTTCGATCGGTGCGGGTGAGTTGGTCCGGTTTGTCCAACCGGATGCCACGAGCGCGACGCTGAATCGCGTGATCGGCGGGAATCCCTCGTCGCTGTTGGGTGATATCGAGGCGAACGGGCGGGTGTTTTTGATCAATCCGAACGGCGTGCTGGTCGGGCGGGACGCGCGAATCGATGCGGCGGGTTTTCTGGCGTCGACGTTGAACGTGACGAACGAGCAGTTCCTCGCGGGTGGAGACCTGGTGTTTTCCGGCGACTCGACGGCGGCGGTGCAGAATCTGGGGGCGATCGACGTGAGTGGCGGCGATATTTTCCTGATCGCGCGGAAGGTAGAGAACTTGGGGCGGCTTTCGGCCCGGGACGGGACGATCGGGTTGGCGGCCGGGTCGGAGGTGCTGCTCACGACCGGTGGCGATCAACGGGTGTTCGTGCGTGCGGGCACGATGCCGGGCGAGGTGGTGAACGCGGGCGAGATCGCGTCGGCGACCGCGGAGCTGAAGGCGGCGGGCGGCAATCCCTATGCGCTCGCGATCAACAATACGGGCGTGGTGCGGGCGAACGGGACGGCGACACGCGACGGCCAGATCTGGCTGGTGGCGGGAGCGGGCGATGAACTTTCGGGGCGTGCGAGCAACATTGGTGAACTGACGGCCAGCGATGCGGACGGGCGGGGCGGATTTATCGAAACGAGCGGTGAAACGGTGGAGTTGGCGGGCGCGGTTCGCACCGGCGCGGGCGGTCGGTGGTTGATCGACCCGACGGATGTGACGATCGACGCCGATTTCGCCTCGACCATCGTGAGCAGCCTCAACAGCGGCACGAACGTGTCGGTCGAGGCCGACAACAACATCACCGTCGCCGCGAATGTCGCCGCCAACGGCGCGGGCGATTTGGATTTGAAAGCGGACATCGACCGCTCCGGCGAGGGCACGGTGAGCTTCGGGAGCGGTATCAAGATCACCAATACCGGCGGGGGCGACGTGAATATTTTCTACAACCCGGCGAGCTATGCCGCGCCGACGAACTATGCGGGCAACGTCACGTTGTCCGGCGGCGGAAAACTCACGGCTTACATGTGGGTGCACGACGTCGACGACCTGCAGGCGATCGCGACGAATCTGGCGGGCACCTATGCGCTCAGCGGAAACATCGACGCGAGCGCGACCGCGGAATGGAACGGCGGCAAGGGCTTCGAGCCGATCGGCACCGCGACGCTGGCGAGTTCGCCGCGTTTCCGCGGCGTGTTTGATGGACGAGGGCACACGATCACCGGGTTGACGGTCAATCGGCCGGACACGAACTATGTGGGCCTGTTCGGAGCGATCGATACGACGGGATGGGTTCGCGACGTCGGCTTGGTGGGAGGCGGCATGATCGGCAAGAGCTCCGTGGGCGGGCTTGCGGGCCAGAATTCCGGTGTGATCGAGCGGAGTTATGCGACCGGCGGCATCACGGCGGAGAGTAATTTGGGAGGCTTGGTCGGTTTCAACCGGGAAGGCTCGATCCGTCAGAGCTATGCAACGGGAGTGGTGACAGGCGGCTCGTATGCCGGCGGCTTGGTGGGATTCAACCACAACGCCGACATCCGCGAGAGTTATGCGACGGGCCAGATGAGCGGCACCCGAATGGTCGGCGGTCTCGTGGGTGGCAACTCGGGGACGAGCACGATCGAGGATAGCTACGCGACAGGCGCGGTGACGACGACGGATGCTTACACGGGCGGTCTCGTCGGAGACAACTCGGCCACGATTCGTCGGAGCCATGCGACGGGCGACGTCCGGAGCGAGAACTACTTTGTGGGCGGTTTGGTCGGGCAGAGTTTGGGTTATATCAGCCAGAGCTACGCGACGGGAGACGTGGAGGGCGAGAAGGGCTACATTGGCGGTTTGGTGGGGCAGAACTACGGTCGCATCAGCCAGAGCTATGCGACGGGCGACGTTGCGGGCGAAGGTGACCGGATCGGTGGTTTGGTCGGTGCGAACAGCAGTCGGATCGGTCAGAGCTATGCGACGGGCGACGTATCGGGGACGGGGACGATGATTGGCGGGCTGGTGGGGTTTAGCGGCGAAACGGGCGGCGTTGACCAAAGCTACGCGACGGGCGTCGTCACGGGCGGCGGCTGGGTGGGCGGTTTGGTGGGGCGGGCGAACGCCGGCTTTACGGTTACCCGGAGTTACTGGAATGCGGACAATACGGCGGAGGGTGGCGCGGTGGGAACGGGTGCGGTGGGGTTGACGACCGCGGAGTTTCAGAGCGGCGCGTTGCCGGCCGAGTTTGATGAACGGTTTTGGGAGGCGTCGGTGGGTCAGTATCCGGTGTTCAAGGCGATCCTGCCCGCGGAGCCGGACAACACGTTGTCGGGGACGTTCGCGGGAGCGGGAGCCGGCGTGGAGCTGGAACTGGTGATTGGCGGCGCAACGGTCGCGACTACGACGACGACCGAAGGCGGAGAGTTCCGTTTCGAATACGAAGGGAACTTCGCTCAAGGATCGATGGCGCTCGTGTATGTGGCGGGCGGCGGGGCGGCGGCGGCGAACCGGCTGGTGCCGTTGCATTCCACGCTGATGGGTGATGTCGAACTGTTGACGGGCTGGGTGTGGGCGACGAGCGGAGCCTCGACGCTGACGGGGCTGCTGGCGGATTTGGGCGCCACGCTCGGCGGCCTGGAGAACGACGGGATTCTTTTCTCGTTGCCGGAGGGCTCGCTGTCTCTGGCCGATGGCATCGGTCTGCGGTTGGATCTGTCCGCGACGAATTTCGATTTCAACACGGCGCTGGATCTGACCGGGCATACGATGCGGTTGAGGACGACGACCGGATTCGGTGTGTTCACCGCGACCGGCGCGCTGAACTTCGGCACGTTTATTTTCGAGAGCGGCCAATGGACGCAGAGCGCGGCGACGTTGCCGGAGTTCACGGCGGAGGATTTTCGCCTGCAGGGCGGGCGCTTTTTACGGACGACGGGTGGCGACGGATCGGAGGCTTCGCCGTATTTGCTGGCGGACATCTACGGTGTGCAGGGCATCACCTCGGTGGGAGGCGGGTTGCATTACGCGTTGTCGGCGGACGTCGATGCGAGCGTCACGGCGGGTTGGAACGACGGCGCGGGGTTTGTTCCGCTCGGCGGCGGATCGTCCTTTAGCGGAAGCTTTGACGGGCGCGGCCATGAGATCGAAGGGCTGACGATCGAACGGCCGGGGACGACGAATGTCGGTTTGTTTGGCTGGCTCAGGGGCTCCGTGCGGGACTTGGGGCTCGTGGACGCGTCAGTGCGAGGCGGAACCCGCACGGGCGGCCTGACGGGGTGGAATGACGGAGCCTCGATCGAAAACAGTTACGTGCATGGCGCGGTCGCAGGCGACGGGGCGTCGGTGGGTGGGTTGGTGGGTTCCAACTACGGAGAGATTTCCGGCAGTCATTCGATGGGGACGGTGACTGGAACGAATCATAACGTGGGCGGTTTGGTCGGAGAGAACCGGGGCGCGATCGACGAGAGTTTCTCCCTGGCGACGGTGACCGGCACGGTTTATCTGGGCGGCTTGGTGGGGTGGCAGACGGACACGGGCGAGATCACCTCGAGTTATGCGACTGGCGATGTGGCCGGAGATGGTTCGGTGGGAGGGCTCGTGGGATGGAACTATGGCCTGATCGAGGAGAGTTTTGCGCGTGGCAGTGTCACGGCGGACGAGGACTATGCGGGCGGTCTGGCCGCCGCGAACATGGGTGGCACGATCCGACGCAGCGAGGCGAGCGGCAGCGTTCAAGGCGCGGAGCGGATCGGCGGACTCGTGGGCTACAGCGAGGGCGAGATTGTCCAGAGTCACGCGAGCGGTGCGGTGGATGGCGCGAGAATCGTCGGCGGCCTGGTCGGCTGGAATGTGGACGACGGCGCAATTCGGCAGAGCTATGCGACCGGTGACGTGAGCGGTGAAGACGATTCCGTGGGTGGCCTCGCGGGAATGAATACCGGAGCGATCCGGCAGAGTTATGCGACGGGCGAGGCGAGCGGCGCCGAACGTGTCGGCGGCTTGGTCGGTTATCACGCGGGGGCGATCAGTGAGAGCTACGCAACGGGGAAGGTCACGGGCACCGGTATTTGGGTCGGAGGGTTGGTCGGCTACAATCTTACCGACGTCGGGACGGTGGATCACAGTTACTGGGATACGCAGACGACGGGGCGGGAGACGAGCGGCGGCGGGACCGGCATGACGACGGCGGAGCTCCAGAGCGGAGAACTGCCGGCGGGTTTCGATGCCGAGGTGTGGGACGCCGCGGCGGGGGCGTATCCCGTGCTCAAAGGTGCGGCGCCGGTCGGGCCGGCCAATCTGGTGACGGGCACTTACGCCGGCGTCGGTGAAGGCGTGGGCCTGACGCTCGCGATCGGCGGGCAAGTCGTGGCCACGACGACAACGGGTCCCGGCGGCGTGTTCAGTTTTGGTTTCGAGGGAAGCGTGACGGAGAACGCGCCGGCGCTGGTGTATGTGACCGGCGGCGGAACGCACGCGGCCAATCGGGTGGTGCCGCTGCAAGGCTGGCTCACGGCGGATGTGGGGTTGTTGGCGGATTGGGTGTGGGTGACGAGCCGGGCCACCACGCTCAGCGGATTGCTCGAGGAGATGCGAATCGCGGTGGGTGGATTGGTCGGCGACGGGGTTCTGTATTCGTTTGATGGAGACAAGCCGGTCTTGGCCGGCGGCATCGGGCTGCGACTGGACACGCACGCCTTCTATTTCACTTTCGACACGGCGCTCGATCTCACGGGACACGCGTTGCACCTGTCGGGTTGGACCGAGCACGCGGGTTCGTCGTCGCTGAAGGTGGGGACTTTCATCCTCGATGGCGGCGGCCGCTGGGTGCAGAACGCGGCGGAATTGCCGGAGTTCGCGGCGGCCGATTTCCAGGTGAAGCGGGGAAGCTTTTTGCGGAGCGCCGGCGGTGACGGATCCGAAGCGGCGCCCTGGGTGCTGGTCGACGTTTACGGTTTGCAGGGTGTCTTCCACGGCGCGTCCAACGCGAAGCACTACGTTCTGGGCAATGATATCGATGCGAGCGGCGCGGCGAACTGGAATGACGGCGGGGGTTTCAAGCCGATCGGCAACCGATTGGGGAACGAGCCTTTTCAAGGCCGTTTCGATGGCAACGGACACACGATTTCGGGGCTGACGATCGACACCAACGAATCGAGCGCGGGGCTCTTTGGTTTTATCGGTCGTGACGGCTGGGTGGGGGATCTCGTTCTCGCGGAGGCGAACGTCACGGGTGCGAGCGCGGTGGGCGCGGTGGCAGGCACGAATTTCGGGACGATTGAGCGAGTCGAGGTGCGAGGCGGGCAGGTGACGGGCAATATGGTCGTCGGAGGTTTGGCGGGCGTAAATTGGGGCAACATCGCGGACAGCCTTGCGTCCGCGGCGGTGAGCGGGTCGTGGACGCTCGGAGGGCTGGCCGGTGAAAACGGCGAGAACGGGCGCATCGAACGCGCGGGTGCGACCGGCGACGTGACAGCAAGCGGCGGCGGCTATGTCGGCGGGTTGGTCGGTGAAAATCGGCTGGGCGGCGCGATCGCAGAAAGTTGGGCGAGCGGCGATGTGGCGGGCGCCAGTCGCGTCGGCGGACTGGTTGGTCAGAATACGACGGGCACGATCGAGCGAAGCTTCGCCGAAGGCGCGGTGACGGCCACGGGTGACGATGCGGGGGGCTTGATCGGGCGGAACGCGGAGCAGGGCGTGATCGCCTACGGTTACGCGACCGGCGCCGTGAAGGGTGCAAGTCGCGTCGGTGGATTGGTGGGAACCAACGAAGGCGCGATCGACCAGACCTACGCTACGGGTCTTGTGACCGCGACGGGCAGCGCGGGCGGATTGACGGGGAGCAACCTGTTCGCCGGGACGATTGCGAACAGCTACTGGGACTGGCAGACCACCGGACAGACGACGAGCGCGGGCAGCAATTCGGAGAACGGGCTCACGACGGTGGAACTCCGCAGCGGGACGCTGCCGGGCGGTTTCGATGTGGCGGTCTGGTCGGCGCGGGCGGGCCGGTATCCGCCGTTGCGGTGGACGCTGCCGCCGAGCTCGGGCAACATCGTGACAGGCGCGTTGGTCGGCGCGGGTGCGGGCGTCGATCTCACGCTGGTGGTCGGTGGTGCGGCCGTGGCCATGGCCACGACCGACGAAGGCGGATGGTTTACATTCGAGTTCGCGGAGGACTACGCGGTAGGAACGACGGCGTTGATTTATGTGAACGGGGAAGGTGCGTTCGCGGGCAACCGATTGTTGCCGCTCCAAGGAGAGGTGACCGGCGGATTGATGGTGGATCCGGGTTGGGTGTGGGCGGTGAGCGGTGCGACCACGCTGGGGGAATTGATCGAGGATTTCCGCGCGGCGCGCGGAGCGCTCAGCGAAGCAGGTCTGCTTTATTCGGTGGAAAACGGGAGATTGGGACTGGCGGCGGGAATCGGGTTGCGGCTCGACCTCACGGCGGGGCATTTCGATTTCGATGCCGGGCTGGATCTGACGGGCCGGACCTTGCAGGTGGCGTCAGCAGGCAGTTTGACCGCGACCGGGGCGATGCACGCGGGCACCTTCATTCTGAAGACTGGCAATTGGGAGCAAAACGCGGCGACGCTGCCGGAGTTTACCGCGACCGATTTTCGGATCGAGGGCGGCCGTTTCCTGCGCGCGCAGGGTGGCGACGGAACCGAGGCCACGCCGTGGCTGCTCGTCGACATCTACGGCTTGCAGGGGCTCGCGACGGTGGATCTCGCCGCGAATTATGCGTTGGCGGCGGACATCGACGCGAGTGGAACGGAAAACTGGTATGACGGCGCGGGTTTCCTGCCGCTGGGTGCCGACTTTGTCGGGTTTTCCGGCGTCTTCGATGGTCGCGGCCATGTGATCTCGGGTTTGGTGGTCGATCGTCCCGATTCGATGACGGACGTGGGATTGTTCGCGCTTGTGAGCTGGCCGCCCTTTGACGGCGACGGCCACGAAGGGCGTATTTTCGATGTCGGCTTGGTTGGAGGCCGCGTGACGGGCGGAATGGCGGCGGTCGGCGGTCTCGCCGGCTCGAATTACGGCACGATCCGCGGCGGCTACGTGACGGGAATGAAGATCGAAGGAAACTTCGGCGCAGGGGGGCTGGTGGGCGTCAATAGCGGCACGATCGAACGGAGTTACGCGGATGCAACGGTCGCTGGTTCGGAAAGTAGTTTTTACATCGGGGGGCTTGTCGGGAGCAGTTCGGGCACGATCCGTTCGTCTTATGCGAGCGGGGTGGTGACGGGCAGCTACGATGTGGGAGGTTTGGTGGGCGGGAATTCCGGTGTGATCGAGAAAAGCTACGCCACGGCGACGGTGACGGCGACCGATGCTGACGCGGGCGGTCTGGCCGGACTCAACTTCGGCCACATCCGGCAAAGTTACGCGACCGGCGCTGTGACCGGGGCAGATCCCTCCAGCACGGGTGGTTTGGTCGGATTCGGTTTCGAGGGCTTCGGCACTGTCACGGACAGCTACTGGGACAAGGAAACGACGGGACAGGCCACGAGTTTCGGCAGCCCGGAGGAGGCCGGGTTGACCACCGTGCAAATGCGGAACGCGGCCAGCTTCGTCGGTTGGGACATCGACGCCGTCGGCGGCAGCGACGACACCTGGCGTATTTACGAAGGCACTACAGCCCCCTTGCTGAAGGCGTTCCTGACCCCGCTCACCGTCACGGGGAGGAATGTTACGATTTCCTACAACGGCGCGGCGACGCACGCCCTCGAGGCGGGGGACTATGATTTTTCCGCGGCACCGAAAGCCGGGGGCGTGCTGGGCTCCGGTGTCTACATCGCGGCCAGCGCCAATGCCGGCAGCTACAGCGTGGGTGCGAACAGCCTTTCGTTGACCGGGCTTTATTCGCACCAGCAGGGCTACGATCTCGTCATCGACGGCAGTCTGACGATCGCACCCAAGGTGCTTACGGCGAGACTCACCGGCCCGCTGACGAAGATCTACGACGGCACCCTCTCGGCCTTGCTCACGTCCGGTGATTTCGAATTGGAAGGCCTGGTCGGAAGCGAGAGCTTCACGATCACGCGGACGGACGGCGTTTATAACAGCGCCAATGTGGCCGAAGCGAACATGGTGACCGCGGCGCTTGCGGTCGGGGACTTCGTGGCGGGCGAAGGCACGGTGGCGTCGAATTACGTATTGCCGACCGAAGCGAGTGGCGTGGGGACGATCACACCGCGAGCTGTCGTCGTGAAAGCCTCCGAGGGCACGTCCACGTATGGCGATGCGTCCGCCGATATCGGTTTCTCGGCGGAGGGCTTGGTGTCCGGCGAAACGGTCGCGGTGCTGACCGGACTTTCCACAGATACGCCGATCACGGCCACGACGAATGCCGGCAGCTACACGCTGTCGGTGATCGGCACGCTGACGAATGGTAATTACACGATCACCGAGAGGCGTGACGGCACGTGGGTGGTGTCGCCGAAGGAGATCACGGTGATGGCGAACGGTGGGGCGTCGGTTTACGGGGATACGGACTTGGCGAATCCCGGATTCACTGCGGAGGGTTTGGTGAATGGTGAAACGGTGGCGGTGCTGACGGGGTTGGAGAACAGCTTCGGGATCACGAACACGACGAATGCGGGCAGCTACACGCTTTCGGTCACCGGCACGCTGACGAATGGTAATTACACGGTGACCGAGAGGCGTGATGGCACGTGGGTGGTGTCGCCGACGGAGATCACGGTGGCGGCGAACGGAGGGACGTCGGTTTACGGGGATACTGGTTTGGCGAATCCCGGATTCACGGCGGAAGGTTTGGTAAACGGTGAAACGGTGGCGGTGCTGACGGGGTTGGAGAACAGCTTCGGGATCACGAACACGACGAATGCGGGCAGCTACACGCTGTCAGTGATGGGGACACTCACGAATGGGAACTATCGAGTGACGGCGCGGAATGACGGCACGTGGGTGGTGTCGCCGAAAGAGATCACGGTGACGGCGAACGGAGGGGCGTCGATTTACGGGGATACTGGTTTGGCGAATCCCGGATTCACGGCGGAAGGTTTGGTGAATGGTGAAACGGTGGCGGTGCTGACGGGGTTGGAGAACAGCTTCGGGATCACGAACACGACGAACGCGGGAGAGCATACCCTTTCGGTCGTGGGCACGCTGACGAATGGAAACTACAAGGTGACGGCGCGAGAGGATGGAGTGTGGGTGGTGTCGCCGAAGGAGATCACGGTGACGGCAAACGACGGAGCATCCGTTTACGGGGATACGGACTTGGCGAATCCCGGATTCACGGCGGAGGGTTTGGTGAATGGTGAAACGGTGGCGGTGCTGACGGGGCTGGAGAACAGCTTCGGGATCACGAACACGACGGATGCGGGCAGCTACACGCTTTCGGTGGTCGGCACGCTGACGAACGGAAACTACAAGGTGACGGCGCGAGAGGATGGAGTGTGGGTGGTGTCGCCGAAGGAGATCACGGTGACGGCGAACGGTGGAGCGTCGGTTTACGGGGATGCGGACTTGGCGAATCCCGGATTCGCGGCGGAAGGTTTGGTGAATGGTGAAACGGTCGCGGTGCTGACCGGACTTTCCACAGATACGCCGATCACGGCCACGACGAATGCCGGCAGCTACACGCTGTCGGTGATCGGCACGCTGACGAATGGTAATTACACGGTGTCCGAGAGGCGTGACGGCACGTGGGTGGTGTCGCCGAAGGAGATCACGGTGACGGCGAACGGAGGGGCGTCGGTTTACGGGGATACTGGTTTGGCGAATCCCGGATTCACGGCGGAAGGTTTGGTGAATGGTGAAACGGTGGCGGTGCTGACGGGGTTGGAGAACAGCTTCGGGATCACGAACACGACGGATGCGGGCAGCTACACGCTTTCGGTCACCGGCACGCTGACGAATGGTAATTACACGATCACCGAGAGGCGTGACGGCACGTGGGTGGTGTCGCCGAAGGAGATCACGGTGACGGCGAATGGTGGGGCGTCGGTTTACGGGGATACTGGCTTGGCGAATCCCGGATTCACGGCGGAAGGTTTGGTGAATGGTGAAACGGTGGCGGTGCTGACCGGATTGGAGAACAGCTTCGGGATCACGAATACGACGAACGCGGGTAGCTACACGCTGTCGGTGATCGGCACGCTGACGAATGGTAATTACACGGTGACCGAGAGGCGTGACGGCACGTGGGTGGTGTCGCCGAAGGAGATCACGGTGGCAGCGAACGGCGGAGCGTCGGTTTACGGGGACACGGACCTAGCGAATCCCGGATTCACGGCGGAAGGTTTGGTGAATGGTGAAACGGTGGCGGTGCTGACGGGGCTGGAGAACAGCTTCGGGATCACGAACACGACGAACGCGGGCAGTCACACGCTTTCGGTCATCGGCACGCTGACGAACGGCAATTACACGGTCACTGCGCGGCACGATGGCACATGGATCGTGTCACCGAAGGATATTACGGTGACGGCTGGAGGAGGAACTTCGGTTTATGGCGAGGCTCCGGTCGGAGTGGGGTTGACGGCGGATGGGCTGGTGAACGGCGAAACGGTGGCGGTGCTCACTGGACTGACAACGGACATGCCGATCACTGCCACGACGAATGCGGGCAGTTACACGCTGTCAGTGATGGGGACACTCACGAATGGGAACTATCGAGTGACGGCGCGGAATGACGGCACGTGGGTGGTGTCGCCGAAAGAGATCACGGTGGCGGCGAACGGAGGGGCGTCGGTTTACGGGGACACCGACTTGGCGAATCCCGGATTCACGGCGGAAGGTTTGGTAAACGGTGAAACGGTGGCGGTGCTGAGGGGGCTGGAGAACAGCTTCGGGATCACGAACACGACGGATGCGGGTAGCTACACGCTTTCGGTGGTCGGCACGCTGACGAACGGTAATTATCGAATCACTACACGGCGTGACGGCACGTGGTTGGTATCGCCGAAGGGGATCACGGTGACGGCGAACGGCGGAGCGTCGGTTTACGGGGATGCGGACTTGGCGAATCCCGGATTCACGGCGGAAGGTTTGGTAAACGGTGAAACGGTGGCGGTGCTGAGGGGGCTGGAGAACAGCTTCGGGATCACGAATACGACGGATGCGGGCAGTCACACGCTTTCGGTGGTCGGCACGCTGACGAACGGTAATTATCGAATCACTACACGGCACGATGGCACGTGGGTGGTGTCGCCGAAGGATCTGATCGTGACGGTCAATGACGCCGAGCGCGGTTATAACCAGCCGAATCCGGAGTTCACGGCGCGGTTTGAGGGGCTGGTGAACGGCGAGTCGGCTGATGTGGTCGAGGGGTTGGTGTTTTTCACACCGGCCACGCGCCAATCGCCAGCGGGCGAATATGTGGTGACCGCTTCAGGCGGTTCGGCTCGGAACTATACGCTGCACTATGTGGATGGTCGGCTGACCATCACACGGTCGGGGATCGACGTGGATGGAGCGACGGTGCCGATCGTCGATGTGGAGGGTGAACCGGCGGTTGGCGAAGATCACGCGGTGGTCGAGCGCGGCGGCCGGCGGACGCTGATCCCGCTGATCACGGAGGACGAGGGCGAAGGCCGGTCGGTTGAAGATGCGATCGCGGCTGAACTGTCGAGGTTGCCGGTTCCCGTTTTTGAGCCGGCGGAGCCATCCGTCGCGCCGAACGAGAGCGGCCTGTTCAGGTCGAGCGAGACGTCTGCACAAGAGGCGGGCGTGCTCGCGCAAACGAGCTATAGCGAGTTCCTCGAGGAGGAGGAGGCGCAATGAAGGATTGTATGATCGAACCAACCATGGGGGCGACGAGTGGGCCGTGGCAGCGACGGATCAAAACCGGATGGCCGGTGCTGGCGCTCGCTCTGGTGGCGGGAGCGGTGTCGTTGTCCGCGCAGACTTTCGAGCAGGTTGCGCCGAACGAGATGCCGCAGGAGGGCGATCAAACGACGTCGTTGTCGGTCTCGGAACGAGAGCAGGATCGGGTGAACCCCTCCGATGAGGAACGGGTCCTCGTGGAGGCGTTGCGCGGGCTCGTTTTTGTGGCGGAATCCGCCGGGGTGCGGCCGGAAGGACGAAACGAGGAAGGCGTGCTCACGCGGGACGTGCCCTTGCTCGATACGGCGGAGTTTCGCGAGCTGGTGGCGCCGCGACTCGGGCAGCCGCTGACACTCGGGACATTGAAAAAAATCACACAGGAAACGGTCGCGTATCTGCGCGGTCGCGATCGCCCGGTTGTGGATGTGGTCGTGCCAGAACAAAACATCGCGACGGGCACGGTGCAGATTCTGGTGAGAGAAGGCCGGCTGGGCGCGGTGAAGGCGGAGAGAAACCAATGGTTTTCGTCGGAGCGGATCGTTTCGGCGGTGCGAGCGAAGCAGGGCGATTCGCTTTCAGGGCGGGCGTTGCTGGAGGATTTGACCTGGCTCAACCAGAACCCGTTTCGTCGCGTCGATCTGGTTTTCGCGGCCGGAGAGCGGCCGGGCGAAACGGACGTGATTTTGAAGGTGGAGGACCGGAGGCCGGTGCGACTTTATGCGGGCTTTGACGATTCGGGCACGACGTTGACCAAGCGGGAGAGGGTGTTTGCCGGGATCAACTGGGGCAACGCGTTCGATCGCGAACATCAGTTGAACTATCAGTTCACCGCCAGTCCGGACCTGGAGAAGATGATGGCGCATTCGATCAGCTACGTGGTGCCGTTGCCCGGGCAAAGGCACACATTGACGGTTTTCGGCAGTTACGCGGAGAGCCAGCCGGATCTGCCGTTCTTCACGCTCGAAGGCCAGTCGTGGCAGGTGGGACTGCGTTATCGTGTGCCGCTGCGGGCGTGGCGTGGGGTGGAGCAGTCGCTGACCGGCGGAGTCGATTTCAAGCGTAGCAACAACGACCTGGCTTTCGGCGGCACGTCGGTGTTTGCGCAGGCGACGGATGTCGCACAACTGGTGCTCGAGTATGCGGCGAGCCGGCCCGATCGACGGGGAGCGACGTCGGGCGCGCTGACCTTCGTGTGGAGTCCGGGCGGGATGGGCGGACGCAACAGCGATTCGGATTTTCGCGCGTCGAGGTCGCTGGCGGAGGCGCGGTATGGTTACGCGCGGCTCGTGCTGGAGCGGGCGACGCGGCTGCCGGGAGGCTGGTCGTGGATTGTGCGCGGCCAAGGTCAGGTGGCTTCGACGAATCTGATGGGGAGCGAGCAGTTCGGACTCGGAGGCGCGTCGTTGCTTCGTGGATACGAAGAGCGGGAAGCCAACGGCGACGGCGGCGTGGCGCTGGTCAACGAAGTGAGGACGGCCCCGGCGTCGCTGGGGGGCGGCAGATTGGTGCCGCTGGCGTTTTTCGATGCGGGCCGGACGGAAGTGCACACGCCTCTCGTCGGCGAGGCGCGCGCCAGGAATCTGGCGAGCGCCGGGATCGGAGTCCGTTATACGCTGGGCGCCACGGTGGTGGCGCGGGCGGACTTTGGCTGGCAGCTACGCGAAAGCGGAGTATCGCCCACGCGCGACGATCGACGCGGACACGTGAGCGTGACGGTGGGCTGGTAGGCGCGACTAGAGCGCGTGAATCGCGCTTTTGGATACGGCGAGGCCGGCTTCCTTGACGGCTTCGGACATCGTCGGATGCGCGTGGATCGTGCGGCCGAGGTCCTCGGCGCTGCCGCCGTATTCCATGTGCGTGACGACCTCGCTGATGAGTTCGCCGGCGTTGTGGCCGAGGATTTGGGCGCCGAGGATTTTGTCGGTTTTCGCATCGGCGACGATCTTCACGTAGCCGTCGGTGGCGGCCATCGCGATGGCGCGGCCGTTGGCGGCGAGGTTGAATTTGCCGACTTTCACCGAGAGGCCCTTCGCCTTCGCGGCGTCTTCGCCGAGACCGACGGAGGCGACTTCGGGCGAGGTGTAGACGACGGCGGGGACGAGGTCCCAATTGATGTGGCCGGCTTTGCCGGCGATCCATTCGGCGACGGCGACGCCGTCTTCCTCGGCCTTGTGGGCGAGCATCGGACCGGCGACGACATCGCCGATGGCCCAGACGTTGGGCGCGGTGGTGCGGAGATGGGCGTCGACTTTGACGCGTTTCTTGTCGTCGAGCTGGACGCCGGCTTTCTCGAGGGCGAGGCCGTCGGTGTAGGGACGGCGGCCGACGGCGACGAGAACCTTGTCGGCTTCGAACTCGAGTTTCTTCCCTTCGCGTTCCGCGGTGAGGATACCCTTTGCGAAGCCGGTGACCTTGGCGCCGGCTTCGATTTTGAGGCCCTGCTTCGTGAGAAGGCGGGTGAAATTGCGAACGATGTCGTCGTCGAACGTGGCGACGATCTTCGGGAGGAATTCGACGACGGTGACGTCGGCGCCGAGGCGGGACCAGACGGAGCCGAGTTCGAGGCCGATGGCGCCGCCGCCGACCACGACGAGTTTCTTGGGGACAGACGAGAAGGCGATGGCGTCGTCGGAGGAGACGACGGTTTTTCCGTCGAATTTGAGGAAGGGGAGTTCGACGGGAGCGGAACCGGTGGCGATGACGATATTCTTCGCCGAGACGCGCGAGGATGTGCCGCCGGAGTCTTTCACTTCGAGCTCGGTCGGGGACGCGAAAGAGGCGGTGCCGGTGAGAACGGTGATCTTGCGGGCTTTGGCGAGTTGGGAAACGCCGCCGACGAGTTTGGAGACGACCTCGTCTTTGCGCTTCAGGAATTGCGGAAGGTCGATCTCGACGTTGCCGAGTTTGATGCCGTGTTCGGCGGCGTGGTGTCGGGCCCAGACGAGGTGCTCGCTGGAGTGGAGCAGGGCTTTCGACGGGATGCAGCCGACGTTGAGGCAGGTGCCGCCGAGGGTGGGGCGTTTGTCGACGAGGGCGACCTTGAGGCCGAGTTGGGCGGCGCGGAACGCGCAGACGTAGCCGCCGGGGCCGGCGCCGATGACGATGAGATCGAAGGAAGACATGAAGTTCGTGCTCTTGATCGTTATCGTGCTCGTGATCGTCGGCCCGGATCTTCGATCACGAGCACGATTACGATCAGGAGCACGAAGGGATTACACACCCAAGACGAGGCGCGTCGGGTCCTCGAGGGCTTGCTTAACTTTGACGAGGAAGGTGACGGCTTGTTTGCCGTCGACGAGGCGGTGGTCGTAGCTGAGCGCGATATACATCATCGGGCGGATGACGACCTGGCCGTTGACGGCGACGGGACGCTCGTTGATCGCGTGCATGCCGAGGATGCCGCTTTGCGGCGGGTTGATGATCGGCGTGGAGAGGAGCGAGCCGAAGATGCCGCCATTGGTGATCGTGAAGACGCCGCCCTCGAGGTCGGCGAGCGTGATCTTGCCTTCGCGGGCCTTGGTGGCGAGCGAGGCGAGATGCTTCTCGATTTCGGCCATGCCGAGCGCGTCGCAATCCTTGATGACGGGGACGAGCAGGCCCTTGTCGGTGGAGACGGCGACGCCGATGTCGTAGTAGTGATTCTGGACGATGTGATCGCCGTCGATCTGGGCGTTGATGCCGGGGACTTCCTTGAGGGCGTGGACGACGGCTTTGATGAAGAAGCTCATGAAGCCGAGCTTCACGCCGTGCTTTTTGACGAAGTCGTCCTGGTATTTTTTGCGCAGCTCCATGACGCCGGACATGTCGACCTCGTTGAAGGTCGTGAGCATGGCGGCTTGGTGTTGGGCGGCGACGAGTCGCTGCGCGATCTTCTGGCGCAGCGGGGACATTT
>Ga0207415_1000642_pt1 | contig 22634 bp, 20 predicted proteins | sample Passage237A_FD_187369 | JGI IMG/M metagenome (GOLD analysis project Ga0207415, IMG submission 187369) | Cellulose adapted compost microbial communities from Newby Island Compost Facility, Milpitas, CA, USA - Passage2 37A (SPAdes) (version 3) ...
CTCGAGGAGACGGACCATGGAACGGAACACGCAGCAGGATCAGCCCGGACAGGGCGATAAGCAGATCGACGACAACCAGGACGAGTTCGGCCGGGACGTGAACGATCCGGGGAACCGGATTGGGGACAGGGCTACGGTGGACAAGACGGAGCGGGAGGAAGAGAAGAAGGAACGCGCCCATGAAGTAACCCGGAAGGCAGGTCTCGAGCGTGAGCGGAAGCGCGACGAGGACAATCCGGCGCAGCAGGTGAGCGGCGGGTTCAACCAGAAGCGTTAGGTGCCAGGGACGCTTGGTCGTATACCTGCGTCTGGACCGCCCCCCACCAGCCACGCTGGTCCCGCTCCCCCCCGCTAACGCGATGGAGGACCGCCGAGGGGCTCAGCGCCTCACGAGTGCTCATGGACTTTACGCAAGCTGCCGCGTACATCGTCGCACGGCCGGGGTGTCCGGCGGAGGCAGGGGATGAGCGACGAGACGACCCAGCAGATGATTCGGGCTGCCATTGCAGCGGCGGACGAGATCATGGCGGTCTATGGCCGGGAGTTCGGGGCGCAGCACAAGAGCGACGGGTCGCCGGTGACGGAGGCCGACCAGCGGGCCGAAGTGGTTATTCTCGACCATCTGAGGGCAACCGGTGTGCCAGTGCTGGGCGAGGAGAGCGTGGCAGCGGGGGTCATACCGCCGCTCGACGGAAAGTTCTTCGTCGTTGATCCGCTCGACGGGACCAAGGAGTTCATCAAGCGCAACGGCGAATTCACCGTGAACATCGCGCTCACCGAATGCGGCCGGCCGCGGGCCGGCGTGGTGCTGGCACCGGCGACGGGCGCGCTCTATTGGGGCGACGCGGCCGGAGCGTTCTCCGCGAAGGTGACCGACGGGACTGTGAGTGATGCGCGGCCAATCCGGGTGGCCGAGGCGGGGCCCCTGCGCATCGTGGCGAGCCGTTCGCACGGACATGCGGCGCTGGCCTCGCTGTGCGATCAGCTGAAGGTGGAGCGCGACGTGTCGGTGGGCTCGTCGCTGAAATTCTGCCTGCTGGCGACGGGAGAGGCGCAGCTTTACCCGCGGTTTACTCCAACTTCGGAATGGGATACGGCGGCAGGCCAGGCCGTATTGGAAGCAGCCGGCGGCGTGGTATGGGACCTGGATGGTGCCGCGCTGACCTGCGGCCACCGCGACCGGGGGTTCCTCAACGGCTTCTTCGTCGCGGCGGCGAGCGCCGGACTGGCAAGCCGCGCACTGGACGAGATGCGGCGGTTGGTGGGTTAGCCGAGGGCTTACCCCTCACCCCTGCCCTTCGGGCATCCCCCTCCCCGGATGGGCCAGGGAGGAGAGGAGATAACGACGATCCAGCGCCTCACCGCAGGGGCAACCCTCCCCTGCTCAGCGGGGAAGAACCCGGCCGAAGCGCGGCGCGTGGCGGCCGGTGGATCCAAAACCGCCGCAGGCCATGCCGATTCTGCATGGCAGACCCTCACCAGCCCTTGTTGCTGCATATCGAGCCTACATATATAGGCCCGACATATGCTGGTCCGTTATATGCCGAACGGATAGGGGATCATGAATGTAAGAACCATCTGCCTCGCCATCCTCTACGATGGTGAGGCCACCGGATATGAGATCAGGAAGCTCTCGGTCGAGGGCGAGTACTCGTATTTCATCGATGCGAGCTACGGGTCGATCTATCCGGCGCTGGCGCGGCTTGAATCCGAGAAACTCGTCACTTCGCGGGTGGAAGTGCAGGACGGCAAGCCGGCCAAGAAGATCTACTCGATCACTCCGGAGGGGCGCTCGGTCTTCATTCAGTCCCTGTTCGAAAAGCTGGGCGAGGATGAATTCCGCAGTGAATTCCTACTCTTCCTGCGCTTCGCCACTGAACTTCCGCAATCGCTGGTGGAACAGCGGCTGAGCGAACGGCTCGCAGAAGTCGACGCTTCGCTCGCCGAATTCGACCGGCTCAAACAGCAACACACACATCCCGGCGACGCATGGGTCATCGATTACGGCCGCACTTGTATGCAGGCGGCCCGTGACTATATCGCGGCGCACCGGGGCGAATTGATCGCATTGGCAAAGCCCGACACGGGCGCAGCCGCTGCGGCCGAATAGAGGGACTTCCTATGCGTGCAATCTACTCCTACGGCGTCGCCGGCGTAATTCTCGTTGCAGGTGCAGCGTGGCTCGCCACCGGTACGCTCGTGGCCGGAGGCAATGGGCCGGGCAACGGGGAACGGCCGATCATTCCGGCGCTCCATGCCGATGCCAGCGCCGGCGGCCACCACGGCGATGTCGACCCCCACCTGACCATTGCGGAGCGGGTGGCCCAGGCCTCCACCTCCAAGGGCACACTGCAGTCGGTGCGGACCGAGACCTTCCAGGTCCAGGCCTTCCCCATCGAAGTGCCGCTGCGCGGCCGCACCAAGGCCAAGTCTATGGCCACCATCACGCCCGAAACGAGCGGCGTTGTGACGGCAGTGAACGTGACCAAGGGCCAGCGCGTGGAAGTGGGCGATGTGCTGTGCACCCTCGACCAAGGCACGCGCGCCGCGGCCGTGGCTACGGCGCAGGCCAACCTGGCGCAGGCCGAGTCCAATTTCGAGACCAACAAGTCGCTGCGTGAGAAGGGCCTTGCCGCCGCCAATACGGCAGCGGCGCTCGAAGCCGCGCTGAAGGCGGCGCAGGCTTCGTATGACCAGGCCAAGGCCGAGTTCGACCGCACGCAGGTGAAGACCACCGTGGCGGGCGTGGTGCAGGACCCGATGACCACCGTCGGTTCGATGCTGAGCCCCGGCGCGCCGTGTGCGACCGTGGTTGAGCTCGACCCGATGCTGTTCATCGGCACGGTGCCGGAGGCGCGCATCGGCCTCGCCAAGCTTGGCCTCAAGGCCAAGATCGAGACGGTGACGGGCCTGAGCCTCGAGGGTGAGGTGAGCTACATCGCCCCCACCGCCGACGAGGCGACCCGCTCGTTCCCGGTCGAGATCGAGATTCCGAACCCGGACGGGGCGGTGCTCTCGGGCATCACCGCGACGGCCAAGGTGTCGATGGGCACGCTGCCGGCACACCTGCTGCCGCAGTCGGTGCTGACGCTCGACGATGACGGCGCCATCGGCATCCGCGCGGTCGAGGACGGTGAAGTGAAGTTCTACCCGGTGACCATCGTGTCGGACTCGCGCCAGGGCGTGTGGGTCACCGGACTGCCGCCCAAGGTGGACGTGATCACCGTGGGGCAGGATTTCGTCGTGCCGGGCCAGAAGGTCAACGCGACGAACGTTACAGGGACGGGCGCGACTGAGGCTCAGCCGGCCGCTGGCACTGAAGGGGTGCAGTCATGATGAATTTCCTCGAACGCGTCCTGCGCATGCCGCGGGTCGTGTTGACGGTGATGGTGCTGCTGCTCTTCGCCGGCTTCTCGTCCTACATGTCGCTGCCCAAGGAGAGCTTCCCGGCCATCGACATCCCCTATTTCTACGTCTCGGTGAGCCAGACCGGCGTGGCCCCGCGCGATGCGGAGCGCCTGCTGGCCAAGCCCATCGAGGACCGCATCAAGGACATTGACGGGCTCGAGAACTACACCTCGAATTCGACGACCGGCCACGTGTCGGTGTTCCTCGAGTTCAACGTGAACGCCGACAAGGACAAGGCGCTGGCCGATATCCGCGCCAAGCTGGACGGCGTTTCGGCAGAACTGCCCGGGGACGCGACCGAGCCGACGGTGACCGAGATTTCGTTCTCGGCCGTGCCGTCCATCTCGGTGGCGATCTATGGCGACGTGCCCGAGCGCACACTGGTGAAGCGCGCCAAGGAGCTGAAGGAGCGGCTCGAGGGGATTCCGCTTGCCCAGAGCGTGACCATCTCGGGCTCGCGCGACGAGATGCTCGCGGTGACGATCGACATGGAACGGCTCGAGGCCTACAACCTCACGGCCGGTCAGCTGCTCGACGCGCTCGCCAAGAACAACATGGTGGTTCCGGGCGGTACGCTCGACACCGGCAACGGCTCGTTCAACGTCGAGGTGCCGGGCCTCATCGCCACGGCCAACGACGTCTACACCCTGCCGATCAAGACCGATGGGGACAATGTCGTCACCTTCGGCGATGTCGCGACGATCACCCGCACCTTCGAAGACGCCACCAACTACTCGCACGTGAACGGCCAGCCGGCCATCACGCTGGGCGTCATCAAGGAGCTGGGCAGCAACATCATCGATCTGTCGGACCAGGTGCGCGCGGTTACGGCCGAGTTCACCAAGGACTGGCCGGCCGGCATCCAGCACTCGTTCCTCGTCGACTACGCGGACTCGACCAAGTCGCTGTTCCGTTCGCTTGAGGCCGCGGTGCTGACCGCCGTGGCGCTGGTGATGACCGTCTGCGTGGCGACGCTCGGTGTGCGCCCCGCCCTGATGATCGGCACCTCGATCCCGGTGTCGTTCATGATCGCCTTCCTCGTCGTGCAGATGATGGGCATGACCATCAACATGATGATCATGTTCGGCCTGGTGCTGGCAGTGGGCGTGCTCGTCGACGACCCCATCGTGGTGGTGGAGTACGCAGAACGAAAGCTGCAGGAGGGTGTCTCCAAGAAGGAGGCCTTCATCCTCGCGGCGCGCAAGATGTTCGTGCCGGTGGTTTCGGCCACCTTCACGACGCTTGGCGCCTTCATTCCGCTGCTCTTCTGGCCGGGCATCATCGGCAAGTTCATGAGCTACCTGCCGATCATCGTGATCGTGGTGATGTGTGCCTCGCTGCTTTCGGCGCTGGTGTTCATGCCCGTGATCGGCGCGATCATCGCTTCGACCCATGTCGACCAGAAGGCCAAGGAAGCCGCCGACGTGGTGATGTACGCCGACAAGTTCGCCGTAGAGAAGGTGAAGGGGGCGACGGGCGCCTATGTGCGGACGCTGCAGCACCTGATCCGGCATCCGATCATCACGCTCACGGTGGGCGTCGCGCTGGTGATCGCATCGTTCGCCGTCTACATCGCCAACCCCACCGGCGTCGAAGCCTTCCCGGCTTCGGAGGCCGAATACGGCACGGTGAACGTGATCGCGCGCGGCAACTACTCGCCCAGCCAGATCCGCGACTACCTGGTCGAGGTCGAGAACGAGATCCTGCAGGTGCAGGGCATCCAGGACTCGATCATGACCTTCGCGGGCCAGGGTGGCGGGCTGGGTTCCTCGTCGCCGCCGGACACGATCGGCCAGTTCAACCTGCAGCTGATGCCGTGGAATGAGCGCGTGAAGGCCGAGGAAATCTTCCAGAACATCCGCGAGCGGGTGAGCAAGATTTCGGGCCTCGAGGTGCAGATCGCGGCGCAGGAGAACGGCCCGCCGGCCGGCAAGGCGATCAACCTGAGCGTCGAGAGCACCGTCTATGACGATCTCGTGCCGGTGGTGACCAAGCTGGTCGACTACATCGAGAACGAGCTCGGCGACACCATCGACATCGAGGACGGCCGTCCTTCGCCCGGTATCGACTGGCAGGTGACGATCGACCGCGAGGCCGCGGCCAAGTACGGCATCGGCGTGCGCGAGCTCAGCCCCTATGTGCAGCTGGTGACTTCGGGCGTGAAGCTCGGCAGCTACCGGCCGGACGACGCGGACGACGAGCTCGACATCAAGGTGCGCCTGCCGCTTGAAGAGCGTTCGTTCGACAGCCTCGACTCGCTGCGCATCGTGACCGCGCAGGGCCTCGTGCCCGTGTCGAACTTCATCAAGCGCACTCCGGTGCCGAAGGTGGCCAACATCACCCGCAAGAATGGCAACTACCAGATGGCGGTTGCGGCCAACCTGCTGCCGGGCGTTCCGGCCGACAAGAAGGTCGAGCAGCTCAAGGAGTGGGTGAGCCAGCAGGACTTCCCCTCGACCACCGAGGTGGTGTTCGGCGGTGCCGACGAGCAGATCGGCGACACCAACGCCTTCATCATGGTGGCGATGGGCATGGCACTGGCCATTATCTTCGGCGTGCTGCTGATCGAGTACAACAGCTTCTACCAGGTGTTCGTCACCCTCTCGACGGTGGTGATGTCGCTGGCAGGCGTGCTGCTCGGCATGGTGGTTACGGGGATGAGCTTCTCGGCGATCATGACCGGCCTCGGCATCGTGGCGCTCGCCGGCATCGTGGTGAAGAACGGTATCGTGCTCATCGACACCTACAACCACTACACCCGTGACGAGGGCGTGGACCCCATCAAGGCCATGCTGATCACCGCCAGCCAGCGTGTGCGGCCGGTGCTGCTCACCGCCACGGTGACGGCGCTGGGCGTGATCCCGATGGCGCTGAACGTCGAGTTCGACTTCATCCGACGCGAGATCGTGGTGGGTGGCCTGGCGGGCTCGTGGTTCACGCACCTGTCGGCGGCGCTGGTTTCCGGCCTGTTCGTCTCGACTGCCCTCACCCTGGTGATGGTGCCGGTGATGATCACGGCGCCCAGCGTGATCCGCACCGGCTGGATCGGCCGGCTGGTGGGCGGCATCTTTGCCCCCATCTTCCGCCGCCGCCGCACCGTCACGGCCGTCACGCCCGACGGCCAGACGGTGGAGATCCCCGCCGATGTCGACAGCTCCCAGCGCTTCATCAAGAAGGACGGCACGGGGCTGGTGGAGACCGAGCAGGACGGCGTGACGGTGGTGAGCCGCCAGGCCGCCGAGTAAGGCGATTCCATCGCAGTGAAACGAGAAGGCCCGCGGAAACGTGGGCCTTTTCTTTTGGCGAACCAATTGCGTAGCTCCGAACGGCAGAAGTCGCTCTATGAGGCGCCGGGGAAGTAACGACCTGATCGAAGAGGGCGTCGCGCTGTGGAAGCCTCGCGATGAACCACGGCTTCGTCGATGGGAACGAGCGGGTGGCCTATGCCTGCCTCGAAATGTTCCTGCAGTCGAACGGGGCTGATGTCGTAGCGACAAACGACGAGCTGGAAGCCTTCATCTACGGCAACCTGGACGCGGGCGCCTTCCGCCAGGAGGTGCTGGAGCGGTGGCTGCGCGAACACGTCGAACCGTTTGATCCAAGCGCCTACAGCTAGCAGCGCGCGCCGCCTGTCGCCCTCCCCCCCTACTCCGCCGCGGGGGAGCCGCGCTTGACGAAGGGGTCGTTGGCGACGCGGCGGGCCAGTTCCTCGACTTCGGAGGCTTCGCGCTGGCGGTTCCACATCTGGGCGTAAAGGCCGGCCTGTTGGAGCAGCTGGATGTGGTTGCCGCGCTCGGCGATCTGCCCGTCGCGCAGGACAATGATCTCGTCGGCGTTGACGATGGTCGAGAGGCGGTGGGCGATGACGAGCGTGGTGCGGTTGGCCGAGACGAGGTCGAGTGCCGACTTGATCTCTTCCTCCGTCTTTGAATCGAGGGCCGAAGTCGCCTCGTCGAGGATGAGGATGGGCGGGCCCTTGAGGATGGTGCGGGCGATGGCGACGCGTTGCTTTTCGCCGCCCGAGAGCTTCAGCCCGCGCTCGCCCACGGGGGTGTCGTAGCCCTTGGGCAGGCTTTCGATGAAATGGCCGATCTGCGCCAGCTCGGCGGCGCGGCGCACCTCCTCGTCGGTCGCATCCGGGCGACCGTAACGAATGTTGTAGGCGATGGTGTCGTTGAAGAGCACCGTGTCCTGCGGGACCATGCCGATGGAGGCGCGCAGCGAGGCCTGGGTGACGTCGCGAATGTCCTGCCCATCGATGGTGATGCGGCCCTCGATGACATCGTAGAAGCGATAAAGCAGCCGCGAAATGGTGGACTTGCCAGCGCCCGAGGGGCCGACCACCGCAATGGTCTTGCCCGCCGGTACCTCGAAGCTGATGCCCTTGAGGATGGGGCGATCTGCATCGTAGTGGAAATGCACGTCCTCGAAGCGGATGACGGGGCCGGTGATGGCGAGCGGACGGGCGCCCGGCTTGTCCTGTACCTCGGGGTCCTGATCGAGGAGCTTGAACATCTCTTCGATATCGGTGAGGCCCTGGCGGATTTCGCGGTAGACGAAGCCGATGAAGTTGAGCGGCCGGTAGACCTGCATCAGGAAGGTGTTGAGCAGGACGAAATCGCCCAACGTCAGCTGCCCGTTCATCACCCCGAGGCCGGCCATCACGAGGATGACGACTGTGCCGGCGTAGAAGATGAACGCCTGGCCGAAATTGAGGAAGCCGAGCGAGGTCCAGATGCGGATGGCGCTGCGCTCGTAGCGCTCCATCGACTTGTCGAAGCGCGCGGCCTCCATCTTCTCGTTGGCGAAGTACTTCACCGTCTCGAAGTTGAGCAGGCTGTCGATGGCCTTGCCGTTGGCGTCCGTGTCGCTCTCGTTCATGTCGCGGCGAATGGCGATGCGCCAGTTCGAGGCCGCGATGGTGAACCACATATAGAGCCAGACGGTGACGACCAGCACGCCGAGATAGCTGACGCCGAGGAAGACGATGAACACCACGGCCGCGATGGCGAACTCGACGAAGGTCGGCACCGTGTTGAGCATGGTGAAGCGGACGATCGACTCGATGCCCTTGGTGCCGCGCTCGATGACGCGGCTCAGCCCGCCGGTGCGGCGGGAGAGGTGGAAGCGCAGCGAGAGCTTGTGCAGGTGCTCGAAGGTTTCGAGCGCGAGCTTGCGCACGGCGTTCTGGCCGACCGAGGCGAAGAGTACGTCGCGCAGCTGCTGGAAGCCGGCATCGATGACGTTGCCGAGGCCATAAGCGACGATCAGCACCAGCGGGATGGCGATGCCCATGACGAGGGTGTTGTCGGGCGAGGTACCATCGAGCGTGTCGATGATGCCCTTGTAGGCGAAGGGGACGAGCGTGGTCGCCACCTTGGAGACCAGCAGCGCGCCGATGGCGAGGATAACCCGGAACTTGAGGTCGGGCCGATCCTCAGGCCACATGTACCGCCACAGGTTGGCGACGGTGCGCCCTAAATTGGCTTCGCCAGCGTCAACCGTCGGACGCTTCGGAGCCTCGCCATGTGAAGCCATGTCAGACCAGTTCTTTGATGGGCGCGGGCTCAGCCGCGAGGCCGTTGAATAGGCCGGAACAGGCCGAGCCGAACTGAGCCAGCCGGTCGGTGCGGAGCTTGTAGCAGTTGCGGGTGCCCTTGGCGTGGCGCTCAACCAGCCCGGCATCGAGCAGCACCTTGATGTGCTGCGAGACGGTGGACTGGGCGAGCGGCAGCATCTGGGTGACGTCGGTGCAGCAGCAGTCGCTGTCGCGCTGGGCGAGAATGCGCAGGATGCTGAGCCGCACGGGGTGACCGAGCGCCCGCATGAGGTTGGCGATGTCGTCGTCCAGCATCGTATTCATCGTCTTTGAGCGATAGAACGAAGGAGTGGACGAAAGCAAGGCAAAACGACCTGCCCAACGGGAGAGTTGCGCCCCCCGCGCTGACACGCGGGCGCAGGGTTCGGCCCGATCAGACAAAGCCCAGGAGGCGAGAATGGCGACGGACGCCGATGCGCTGGCGCAGGTCGTCGGCGACTGGCGCGAAGATGGGGCCGAGGGCAAGCTGCGGCACGCCGATGGCGGGGGCGAAGTCGAGATCGAGGGTAACCGAATGGCCGGTGGTGTCGATGGCGATGTCCCACGCGGCGAGATCGATCCAGGGTAGTTGGCGGTGGGCGGCGACATAGGCATCACGCGCGGCAGTGGCGCCCGGCACCTTGCGCTCGGCAAAGAGCAGGCCGCTATCGGGATGGGCCTGGTAGACCCGGGTGCCGTCGTTGCTGCAGCCATCGGCAAGGAGCAGGCCGCGCTCGCTGTCGATGCCGCAATAGACATGGCCGGTACCGGCGGCATCAATGCGGGGGCCGCCGCGCCCGATGCGCAGGCAGGTGCCGAGATGCAGCACTTCGCCATCGAGCCTGCGCCAGGTGATGACGCGCAGGGTGTTGAGCGTGGAAACGTTGAGTACGGTGAGGTCGCGATGCTGCGTTACCGGCAGCTGAATGATGGCGTCGGTGCGGCCATCGAGTGCCCCGGCAAGGGCAGAGACCTCGACCAAGACCAAGGCGCCGGAGCCGCGGCTGGGCTTCACCACCAGCCGGGCATCGCGCGGCAACTGACGGGTGAGTTCGGTGGTGGTGGCGGGACGGAAATGCGCATCGAGAAGGCGCCCTTTCACCAGCCGGCCGACGGTGGCAGGCAGCGGGGGGAAACCTTCGATGCGGTCGAGATGGTTACGGTCGGCGAGGATGGCAGTGCGGTCGGCCGGGTTGAGCGCCGGCAGCACGAGGGCGAAATAGATGTCGTCGGGCAGGTAGAAGGGCGACGGGCGGCCGGTGCGGGCATAGGCCTCGTGCCAGCGCAGGTCGCGATAGCCGCGCACGAGGCTGCCGACGAATTCGAGAGCCTGCCTGCGGGTGGCCTCGTCGAGGGCGGGACCCGGATGCGGCGGCAGGGCGGCGACCGCGCGGCGATGCGTATCCGCCAACCGCCACGTCTCGTAGCGGCGCATCGCTCCTTTCGCCAGCGGCCCTGCCCTCTCAGCCCAACCCACGCGAAGATGTCCCTGCTCCTCGCATACGGGTAATCAAAGGCGGAGCCGAGGGCAACGGGCGGGCGTCAGTCGTCGTAGACGAGGGGCAGTTCGAAGACCTGGCCGGGATAGATGCGGCCGGGGCGGGCGATGAGGTCGCGATTGGCCCGGAAAATGGTGCGATAGTGAATGCCGCGACCATAGAAGCGGTGTGCGATGTCCCACAGGGTATCGCCGCGGCGGATGATGGCCTTGCCCGAAACGAAGCGGCCGGCGCCCGGATCGCCGATGGGCGTGGCGCGGAGCACGGTGAGGTCCCCGTCTTGTTCGGCGGGCTCGGGCTCAGACCCCGGCAGGGTGAACTGCGCGATGACGGCCGGGGCCGCCGGGGTGGTCTTGAGCGTGACGATGGAGCCGCCCGACGCAGCGCCGGTGGCGAGGGTGGTGATCGAAGATTCGCCCGACGGCTTCAGGATGGTGACGGAGGGGCTTTCGACGGACGGGACGACCGGGGCGATGGGCGGCAGCGGAGCGGGCTGCGCCGCGGAGACCTCTGCGGTGTCTTCGGCGGGACGCTCGGGTGCGGCCTGGGGTTCGGCGACGAGGTCGGGCACGGGGTCCGGCTGCTGGACCGGAACGGGCTGGGGAACGGGGGCCGTGGCCTCTTCTGCTAGGGGCGGCTCGGTGGCGGGCATCTCGGGTACCGGGGCCACGACCCCTTCGGCCGGCGGTGATGCGGGTTCGGCGGGGGTCGGTCCCTCGAACAGGATGGTGGCGTCGCCAAGGGTCTTGCCGGTGACGGGATCGAGCGCCTCCACCCTTAACTTCTGCGGGCCCTGCGAGAGCAGGCCCGTGCCTTCGACCAGCCAGCGGCCGCCCTCGACTGGGCTGACGCCGACGGGGATGCCATCGACATAGAGCCGCATGATGGCGCCGACCGGGCCGTTCCCGGCGATGAAGTTGCCGTCGCCGTCAATCTCGACCGCATCGATGCTGGGCGGAAGGATGGGCGGCACGGGCGGCGCGGGTTCGGCAGGGACGGCCGGATCGATCGCCGCGACGGTGAGATCGGACGAGGGAGCGGCCGGAACGTCCGGTTCGGCGGGGGATGCGGCGACGGGAGGCTCGGGCGACGGCTCGACGGTCGCGGGCTGTGGGACGATGGGTTCGGGCTCGACCACTGGCACCGGAGGTGTCTCGGTCGCTTCGGGCATGACCGGATCGACTGCGGCAATGGCGAGATCGGTCGGCAGCGTGGCCGGGGGCTCCGGATCGGCGAGCGATGCGGCGGCGGGAGGCTCGGGCTGATCGCTCTCGGCCACAGCGGTCTGTCGTGCGGCTGGCGCGGCATCGCTAACCGGCGAGGGAGTGTCGGCGGAAGGCTCGGGCGACGGCTCGACGGTCGCGGGCTGTGGGACGATGGGTTCGGGCTCGACCACTGGCACCGGGGATGTCTCGGTCGGTTCAGGCATGACCGGATCGACCGCGGCGATGGCGAGATCGGTCGACACCGTGGCCGGGGGCGCCGGATCGGCGAGCGATGCGGCGGCGGGAGGCTCGGGATGATCGGTCTCGACCACAGCGGTCTGTGGTGCGGCTGGCGCGGCGTCGCTAACCGGCGAGGGAGTGTCGGCGGGAGGCTCGGGCGACGGCTCGACGGTCGCGGGCTGTGGGGCGATGGGCTCGGGCTCGACCACTGGCACCGGAGGTGTCTCGGTCGCTTCAGGCATGACCGGATCGACCGCGGCAATCGCGAGATCGGTCGACACCGTGGCCGCGGGCGCTGGATCGGCTGGCGATGCAGCGGCGGGAGGCTTGGGCGACGGCTCGACGGTCGCGGGCTGTGGGGCGATGGGTTCGGGGTTTACCACCGCCGGGGGCGTGTCGGTGGGTGCGGCGGCGACGGGCGGCAGCTCCGGTTCGGAGGTGCGGGGCGAGGCAGGGGACTCCGTCGCTACGGCATCGGGAGCGGCCGGTTCGGGGTCTTCGGCGACGAGCGGGGGGGCAGCTGGGGGCGTGGCCGGATCCAGCGGAGGCGTAGGTTCGGTGATGTTGGCGAGGGCGATAGTTTCGGCCGGACTGGCTTCTTCGGGTGCGGACGTTTCGGCCTTCACTGCCGGGGTGGTGGGCGCCGGAAGGGCCTGGACGGGCGGGGTGACGGGCGGCGCGGACTTTTCGGCGAGCGGGGGGGCGATCGAGCGGCTGGGCTCTGGCGCGAGCCTGGTGGCAGGCGTGTCGGCGGGTTCGCCGGGGGTCTCGGCCAGCATGGGTTGGAAGCCTGCCGGGACCTCGGGATGGGCCGGAGGAATGTCGATGCCGAGGTCGAACCTGTCGTCAATGAGGCCGCGCAGACACTGCACGAGGCCGCGCGGATCGCCGTTGCAGGCATTGATGGCCGGCAGGCCGAGCACGACCAACATGGCGAGCACAGTCGCCCCCGCAGCTCCGAGGGTGAGCAGCAATGGTCCGCGATCGTCAACCTTGGGCAGGCACGCCTCCAGCATCCGAGGCATCGTTCCCTTGCGCAGGGGCTCAGGCGGCCTCGGTTTTCATCAATTTATAGGTAATCGACTCGTAAAGCGCCTCAAATGAGGCATCGATGATATTGGGGCTGACGCCGATGGTGTACCAGCGCTCGCCGGTGCCATCGCGGCTTTCCACCAGTACACGGGTGACCGCGCCCGTGCCGCCGTCGAGGATACGCACCTTGAAGTCGACCAGTTCGAGGTCGGCGATGCGGTCGGAATAGATGCCGAGGTCCTTGCGCATGGCCAGGTCGAGGGCGTTGACCGGGCCGTTGCCTTCGGCGACGGACATGTGGCGTTCGCCATTGATGAGAATCTTCACCACCGCCTCGGTGACGGTGATCTGCTCGCCGCGCGCATTGTGGCGGCGCTCGACCGCGGCGCGGTAACTCTCCACCTCGAAGAAGTGCGGCAGGGTGCCGAGCATTTCGTGGGCGAGGACGACGAAGCTCGCATCGGCGCCATCATAGGAGTAGCCGGCGGCCTCGCGCACCTTCACCTCGCGCAGCAGACGATCGATGCGGGGATCGTCCTTGGAAAGGTTGATGCCGTTGCGGCTGAGCGCGGCGAGCAGGTTGGACTTGCCGGCCTGCTGCGACACCATGATGTTGCGCTCGTTGCCGACGCTTTCGGGCGGCACATGCTCGTAGGTGGAAAAGTCCTTGGCCAGCGCGGAGGCGTGGATGCCGGCCTTGGTGGCGAAGGCGGCAGTGCCGACATAGGGCGCCTGGCGCGACGGGGCGCGGTTGAGCAGCTCGTCGAAGGCGCGCGCGACCTTAGTGAGGCCGGCGAGCTGATCGGTGGAGATGCCGAGATCGAAGCGGTCGGCGAAGGCCGGCTTCAGCATCAGCGTGGGAATGAGGGTGATGAGGTTGGCGTTGCCGCAGCGCTCGCCGATGCCGTTGAGCGTGCCCTGGATCTGGCGGACGCCGGCATTGACGGCGGCGAGCGTGTTGGCGACGGCCTGGCCGGTATCGTCATGGGCGTGGATGCCGAGCCGGTCGCCCGGCGCGACGCGGCGCACCTGACGGACGATCTCGTCGATCTCGGCCGGCATGGTGCCGCCATTGGTGTCGCAGAGCACGATCCAGCGGGCACCGGCTTCGAGGGCGGTTTCGACGAAGCGGAGGGTGTAGTCCTTGTTGTGCTTGAAGCCATCGAAGAAATGCTCGCAATCGACGAGCGTCTCCTTGCCGGCGGCGACAGAGGCCTCGACGGTTTCGCGGAGGCTGGCGAGGTTCTCCTCGCCGGTGATGCCCAGCGCGATCTCGACCTGCCTGAGCGACGACTTGCCGACAAAGCAGGCGGCATCGGACACCGCATTGAGGGTGGCCTGCACGCCGGGATCGTTCGCCACTGAGCGCCCTGCCCGCTTGGTCATGCCGAAGGCGGTGAAGATGGCGTCGCGGGTGCGCGATTCCGCAAAGAACTGGTCGTCCACGACATTGGCGCCCGGATAGCCGCCCTCGATGTAGTCGACGCCAATCTGCTCGAGCAGGCGGACGACCGAAATCTTGTCCTCGAGGGAGAACTCGATGCCGGCCGTCTGCGCGCCGTCGCGCAGCGTGGTGTCGAACAGGTAGAGGCGTTCCTTCGTGGACATGCTGGGGTACTCAGTGATGCGGGGGCCACTCGGCCGTGTCGTGATCGGGGTGCTGATGGTTGGTATTGCTGATCTTCTGCACCTGCTCGTGGCCGTCGGCTTGCTCGGTGGTGCCCATCTGCTTGGCGCCCGGCAGCGGGCGGAGGCTGGGATGGCGGCCTTCGAGGCCCATCTCGTAGAGGATGGGGATGGCGTGGGGCGTATCGAACGAGCCGATGGTCATCGAGACGTTCGGTCCGCTGAGGGAGCGGTAATAGAGCGGTGTGCCGCAATCCCTGCAGAAGCCGCGGGCGGCGAGGTCGGAGCTGTTGAACTCGGACGGCTTGCCGCGCGTCCAGGTCAGGTGCTCGGCCTTGATGCGGACGAGGCCCGCGAAAAGGTTGCCCATCGCCTTCTGGCACATGCGGCAGTAGCAAATGTGCGGGTTGTCGCCGACCTCGGTGGCGTGCCAGCGCACGGCGCCGCACTGACAGCCGCCCGAATATTCGCGGAAGCGGTAGGAGTCGTCGGTCATATGAACTCACTCCCGGCGAACCGGTCGGTCGCCTCGATCAGGTGGTGGAGGATGCCCGGCTGGCTGAGGGCATGGCCCTCGCCTTCGACCATGATGAACTCGGCCTCGGGCCAGGCGCGATGGAGATCCCACGCGGTCTGGGGCGGGCAGGCCACGTCGTAGCGGCCCTGGACGATGATGCCGGGGATGTCGCGCAGCTTGCCAGCGTCGCGGATCAGTTGCCCGTCCTCGAGCCAGCCGCCATGGACGAAGTAGTGGTTTTCGATGCGGGCGAAGGCCAGCGCATACTCGTCGCCGTAAAAGGCATTGCTGACCGTGGGATCGGGGAGAAGCGTGATGGTTTCGCCCTCCCACTTTGCCCAGGCGAGGGCCGCTGTCTGGCGTACCTGCGGGTCGGGGCTAGTGAGGCGGCGGCGATAGGCGCCGATCATGTCGTCGCGCTCCTCGGGCGGGATGGGAGCAACGAAGTGCTCCCACTTGTCCGGAAAGAGCAGGCTGGCGCCGTGCTGGTAGTACCAGAGCAATTCCCAGCGGCGGAGGGTGAAGATGCCGCGCAGGATCAGCTCAGTGACGCGGGTTGGATGGGTCTGGGCGTAGGCGAGCGCCAGGGTGGAGCCCCACGAGCCGCCGAAGACGAGCCACTTGTCGGCGCCCACCATCTCGCGCAGCTTCTCGATATCGGCGACGAGGTCCCAGGTGGTGTTGCCTTCGAGCTCGGCGAAGGGTTTCGACTTACCGCAGCCGCGCTGATCGAAGAGCAGCACGTCGTAGCGCGCCGGATCGAAGACGCGGCGCTGGTTGGGGCTGAGGCCGCCGCCCGGCCCGCCATGGAGGAACACGGCCGGCTTGGCGCCCGGCGTGCCGACGCGCTCCCAGTAGATCGAGTGGCCGCCGCCGACATCGAGATGGCCGGAGGCGTAGGGTTCGATCTCGGGGTAGTAGGTGCGCAGCTGGGTCAAGCGGGGAAGCCCTCCTTGGGCGGCCAGGTCTCGGTGTCGTGGTCGGGGTGCTGGTGGCTGACGAGGCTCGCCATGAACTCCTGCCAGCCGGGCGAATACTCGGTGCGGACGGGCAGCGAGGTAAGCGTGTCGAAGAAGGGCAGCTTGTCGGTGAGGTTGACCTGGATCACCGGCGCCGCGACGGTCGGGTCGTCGAAGGCGCCGATGGCGATCTCGACCTGCTGGTTCTCTGAGCGGCCGATCTCTTCATAGGTCAGCGGCGTGCCGCACTCGGCGCAGAAGCCGCGGCGGATCTTGTCGGAGCTGGCGAAGTATTTCGGCTGGCCGCGCGTCCAAGTGACGTCGAACGAAGTGACCAGCGGGCCGAAGAAGCCGCCGAAGGCCTTCTGGCACATGCGGCAGTGGCAGATGGAGCCGCGGCCGAGCCGGCCGACGGCGAAGCGCACGGCGCCGCACTGGCAGCCGCCGGTGAAGGGCGGCTCAGGCGTCTCGCTATTCCGGGACATGGCAGACGGCCTCGATATTGTGCCCGTCCGGATCGTGGACGAACGCGGCGTAGTAGGTGGCGTGGTAGTGCGGGCGGAGGCCCGGCGCGCCATTGTCGGTGCCGCCCGCGGCCAGTGCCGCGGCGTAGAAGGCATCGACGGCCGCGCGGTTCGGGGCGGTCAGCGCGATGTGCATGCGCCCACCGCTCAGCCGGCCGCCATCGCCGATCCAGAGGAAGGGATTGTTGTTGGCACCCAGGCCCGAGGTGTTGCCGTCCTCGCCCTCGAATTTCATCAGCGTCGTGATGCCGAGGGGGGCGAGCGCCGCCTCATAGAAGGCGAGCGACTTGCGGTAGTCAGCGGTCGAAATGGCGATGTGATCGAGTGCGGTCATTCAGGACTCCTCTTCCCAGGACTTGCGTGGCGGCCGGCCGCCCGCTCAGCGCTTGAGTTCCCACTTGGTGGCGCGCTGTCCGGCTTCGTCCTTGTAGTCCATGAGCATGACACCCTTTGTCAGCAATTCCGCGCGGATCGCGTCAGCGGTGGTGAAATCCCTGGCGTTGAGGGCGGCGAGGCGGCGGTTCACCGCGTCCTCGATTTCCGCCGACTCTTCGCCAGCGAGGGGAGCGGCCTGAAGCAGCGTGTCGCGGCCGAAGCCGAGGAAACCCAGCGTCGCCGCGAGCGTGGCGGCCGCCGACTTGTTGGCTCGTGCTTCCTTCGCGAGAGCATCGAGCGCGACCGAGGCGCGGTGGAAGTTGAGGTCGTCGATGAGCGCCTCGACCACGGCCTCGGCCAAGGTGCCTTCGCCTGCCGCGTCCGAGGCGGCGCGCTGCCAGTCGCGGAGCTTGTTCTCGGCTTCCTCCAGCCGCTTGACCGAAAAGTCGATCGGCTCGCGATAGTGGGTCATCAGCATGGCGAGGCGCAGGACTTCGCCGGGCCACTTGCGGCCGCCGAACTTCTCGGTTTCGAGCAGTTCGTGGATGGTGACGAAGTTGCCGAGGCTCTTGGACATCTTCTGGCCTTCGACCTGCACGAAGCCGTTGTGCAGCCAGTAATTGGCCATGACCGGCGTGCCGTGGGCGCAGCGCGACTGGGCGATCTCGTTCTCGTGGTGCGGGAAGATGAGATCGAGGCCGCCGGCGTGGATGTCGAAGACCTGGCCGAGATAGCGCTCGGACATCGCCGAGCACTCGATATGCCAGCCGGGACGCCCCCTGCCCCACGGCGAGTCCCAGCCCGGCTCGTTGTCGCTCGACTGCTTCCAGAGGACGAAATCGGCCGGGTTGCGCTTGTGGGCCTCGACGGCGACGCGGGCGCCCGCGACATTATCCTCGAGGTTACGGCCGGAGAGCCTGCCGTAATCGGGCATGGAGTCGACGGAGAACAGCACCTCGCCCGCCGCCTCGTAAGCGTGACCGCGCTCGATCAGCGCGGCGATGAGGGCCTGCATCTGGGCGATGTTCTCGGTGGCGCGGGGCTGCACCGTGGGCTCGAGGGCGCCGAGGGCCGTCGTGTCCTTCTGGTACTGGGCGGCAGTGGTTTCGGTGACCTTGCGGATCGCCTCGTTGAGGTCGAGGCCCGGATAGTCACGGACGGCGCGGGCGTTGATCTTGTCGTCCACGTCGGTGATGTTGCGGGCGTAGGTGACGTGCTCGGCGCCATAGAGGTGCCGCAGCAGGCGGAACAGCAGGTCGAAGACGATGACCGGCCGGGCGTTGCCGATATGAGCGTAGTCGTAGACGGTCGGCCCGCACACATACATGCGCACATTGTTCGGATCGATGGGGGTGAAGACCTCCTTCGTCCGCGTCAGCGTGTTGTGGAGCCGAAGTGTCGGTGTTTCGCCCAAAGCCAAGTTCCCTCGAATGCGTGTCACACGCTCGCGGCGGGTTCTTCCTCAGGGTCGAGAAGTCAGGGGATGAAGAAAACCGCGCCGCCAGCAGATTGCTAGCGGATAATAATCGAGCCGGTAATGCAGATCGCAACGGCGGTTTTCATGGCGCGCAAAATGGCCGGGCGGCGCGCAAAAAGCAAGGGGAGCCGAAGCGCCCCTGTTCCAATGCCGTCACTGGGCCGGCGCAGCCTCTTCGGCCGGCGCGGCAGCGTCCTCCTCGGGCGCCGGATTTTCGGGCGGGGTCATGAGGGCGGAGACCTCCGGCGAGGCGTAGCAGGCGTTGAGCACGTCGCGCGCCTTGTCCTCGACGGACGAGTAGTCGCCATGGGCCGCGTGCGCTTCCTCGGTACCTTGGCCGCGCAGGTCCGCGGCCAGGATATCGACATCGGCCTGTGGCATGGTCCTGAAGCCCGCTTCGAGGCAGGCGCATAGCGGCGTGAGGATGGTGGCGGGATCGGTGCCCTCGGGCACATCACCGATCAGGAAGGGCGCGGCGCCCGCGCAGGCCTCGCCGAAGGCTGCCATGTCGGCTTCCCCCTCCTGGGCGTGGACGGCCGGAATGGCTGCGAAGACGGAGGCCGCCAGGAGGGCAGCGATGGCTAGGCGGGACATGGAACACTCCTTGGTGGCGGCGCACCGTGCCGGCACGCAGAACTCATCATAGCACCTGACATGCAAAAGGCGGCCCCAATGGGGCCGCCTTCAACCGTTGGCTCGGTGATTATCAGCTAGGATGCACGGAACTGGTCGTGGCACTGGCCGCAAAGGCCACCAACGGTCTTCATGGCGGAGCCATAGGCGGCGGCGTCACCGGCTTCGGCGGCAGCCTTCATGGCAGTGGCGGCAGAGACGGCCTGGGCAAAGATGCCCTGGAACGTGTCCCAGTTCTGCCAGATCTCGGGCTTGGCCTCGGTGCCGGGGACGTCACCGGAGCCCTCGGGGAAGAGCACGGTGAGGTTGGAGAAGTCGGCGATAAGCGTTTCGGCTGCCTTCACCGCATCAGCGCCCGTCAGCGCCCCCGCGGCCTTCATGGTCGCGCCGTTGAGCTTCATCAGCTCCTGGCGCTTGGCAACGGCTTGTTCGGCAGTCAGGCCCTGCAAGGCAGGATCCGGTGTAATGGCGACGTCCTGCGCGAAGGCAGTGAACGCAGCGGCACCCAGTACGATGGTCACGGCAGTAGAGGCGATGAACTTTGACAGAGGCATCGTTTAAAGACTCCGGACTTTCTCGAGGTGAGGAGCTATGTGACGCTTTCGCCAGCGGCGGCAGCCACCTGGCATGATGCGGGTTGAGACTAGCCACGCCGGACAGGGCGCGACAGGGGGACAACATCACGGAAACCGGGCCATTCCATCACGGGTCGGTTATCTCACGCGACAGGGACGGCCAACCTCGCGTTAAATGTTTGTGACCGCCGATGGGTGTCGCGGTTTGGGCGCAAACCAGCGATACTAGGGGCCAAAGGAATCCGGTTCGGGACATATGAACGTCGTCCAGCGTTATCTGCTGCAAGCCCTGGTGCTGCCCCTCGCGGCCTCCGCCGCATTCTTGTTTGACGTGTCGGATGCCTATGCGCAGTCGAACGCCTGCGCCCGCCTGCAGGCGACACTGAACACGCTCGAGCGCAATTCCGACTTCCGCGACTCGCGCGGCAATGCCGCACAGCTCAAGCAGGCCAAGCGCGAGGTGCAGCGGGCCGAAAGCGCCTATGTGCGCGAAGGCTGCAACGATGACGCCAAGGCCGGGCGCAAGCTCAACGCGCAGTGCCAGCAGATCGCCCGGCGGGTGCTCAATGGGCGCGAAGAGGTCAAGAAGCTGCAGAGCACGGTGGACACCGCCGACGCGGTGGCCGGTCAGCGCGAGGCGATCCTGCAGGAAATGTCGCGCTTCGGCTGCGAGGGCCGCTCGCGCGTGCGGGACAATCGCGGCCGGGGCAACCTGTTCGAGCAGCTGTTCGACGTGTTCACCGACAATGGGTTGGACGGCGAAGGCGGGGTGCGCGGCGAGGAGTTCAACCCCTACGGCAACTACCACACGGTACGCACCCTGTGCGTGCGCAAGACTGACGGCTTCTACTGGCCGATCAGCTATTCGACGCTGATCGACTATGTGCCCAACGATGCCGAGCAGTGCCGCGCCATGTGCCCGACGCTGGAGGTGGAGCTCTACTATTACGACAATCCCGGGCAGGAGCCCGAGCAGATGGTCAACCAGTGGGGCGAGCCCTACACGTCGTTGCCCAACGCCTTCAAGTTCCGCACCGATTTCGACACCGAAGCCAAGTGCCAGCAGAAAGTGACGGGCGGCCAGGTGACGCTGGCGACGCTGGCGGATGGCAGTACGCGCGCCATGGTGAGCTATGAGGGCGTGACATTCCCGCTGCCGGTGCGTGACCCGCGCAACATCACCAACTTCGTGACGCCAGCCGTGGTGGCCGAGGCCAATGTGACCTATGTCGACATTCCCCTGCCCCGTCCGCGGCCGGCCGCGCCGGGCGAGACGCCGGTGGTGGTGGCGGTGCCGGTGGCGCCGGTGGCCTCGAACGAACCGGGACGGGTGGTGAGCTTCGGCGGCAAGCGCGTCAGGGTAGTCGGTCCAGACACGCCTTACGCCCGAGTAGTGGCAGCAGGGACCTGAGTTCGGGCCCCTGCTCGCGGCCGGTCAGCGCCAGCCGCAGCGGGTGAAAGAGCTCCCTGCCCTTGCGGCCGGTCTTCGCCTTGAGCGCCGAGGTCCAGAGGGACCAAGTCGTCTCGTCGAAGGGTTCGGCGGGGAGCAGTTCCCTTGCGGTTGTCAGATAGTCGCGGTCCTCGTCGGCGATGACGGGGGTCATCGGGCCGGTGACGATGGTGGCGAGCTCAGCGAAGTCGCCGAAACTCGAGAGGTTGCCGCGCAGCGCCAGCCAGAGCGGCTCGGAAGCAAGGCCGAGCGCTTCGAGCCGAGGCTTTGCCACCTCGTAGGGCATGGAGTGGAGGATGCGGGCGTTGAGGCTGTCGAGCTCTGCCGGGTCGAAGCGGGCCGAGCCGAGCGAGACGGTGCCCAGGTCGAACGACGCGGCGATGGCGGCGAGATCGGGGTAAGGCTCGATGGGCAACGAGGTGCCGGTGAGTACGGCCATGATGGCGACCGCCATTGGCTCGTAGCCGGCCTCGCGCAGCTCGTGCAGGGAGAGCGAGCCAAGGCGCTTGCTGAGGCCTTCGCCATCGGCGCCGGTGAGCAGGTTGTGGTGGGCGAAGGCGGGCACGGGGCCGCCCAGTGCTTCGAATATCTCGATCTGGGTGCCGGTATTGGAAACGTGATCCTCGCCGCGGATGACGTGGGTGATGCCCATGTCGATGTCATCGACCACCGAGGGGAGCGTGTAGAGATAGGTGCCGTCGGCGCGGATGAGCACCGGATCGGACATCGAGGCGGTGTTGACCGTCTGCGGCCCCTTGATGAGGTCGTCGAAATGAACCGGCTTGCCTTCGAGCCGGAAGCGCCAGTGCGGCTTGCGCCCCTCGGCTTCGTATCGGGCTTTCTGCTCGGCGGTGAGGCTGAGAGCGGCGCGGTCGTAGATCGGGGGCTTGCCGAGAAGGCGCGCGCGGGCGCGCTTGCGCTCGAGTTCTTCCTCGGTCTCGTAAGCCGGATAGAGGCGGCCCGAGGCGATGAGGCGGTCACGCGCCGTGTCGTAAAGGGCCGTGCGGTCGGACTGGCGGTACTTCGCGTCCGGCGTGATACCGAGCCAGTGCAGGTCCTCCTCAATCCCCGCCGCAAACTCCTCAGTCGAGCGGGCACGGTCGGTGTCGTCGAGACGGAGGATGTAGCGGCCGGAGCGGGACTTGGCGAAGAGCCAGTTCAGCAGCGCTGGACGGGCGTTGCCCAGATGCAGGCGGCCGGTGGGGGACGGGGCGTAACGGACGATGGGGGTCATGGGGTGTTGCTCCACCCCACCCTAGCTCCGCTCCATCGCTGCGCGACTAGCTGCGCTACCCTCCCCATCAAGGGAAGGGAGGAGTGCCTGCTGGTTGGGCAGTGGGCCGCTTGCTCCCTCCCCCTTGTGGGGAGGGTAGCGCAGCCTGGCGCATTGGCGCCCGGCGAAGCTGGGGTGGGGGTGGCAAGGCTGACCACTATTCCAGCCCCTTGGAATCGATCTTCGCGGTGCCGCCGACTTCGGTGTGGGTGTCGCGGTAGCCGTTGGTGATGGGGTAGCGGCGGCCGAGGCCGAAGGCCTTA
>Ga0207415_1000651_pt1 | contig 22368 bp, 20 predicted proteins | sample Passage237A_FD_187369 | JGI IMG/M metagenome (GOLD analysis project Ga0207415, IMG submission 187369) | Cellulose adapted compost microbial communities from Newby Island Compost Facility, Milpitas, CA, USA - Passage2 37A (SPAdes) (version 3) ...
AAGTAGAACCGATTGAGAACGGCCTGAAAGAATTGGACTTGAACATTCCGGTCTTCATCGTCACCATCAACAAAACGGAATCCTCCGATATTGTTGCCTTTGATTTGGACTGGAAAGATTTGATGCCCGTAAGTGGAACTTTTATCAAATTAGGCTACAACAGATTTCTACTTTTCAACAATACCAGGTATTCAGCATCAGAGTTCAATTTCAATGATGGATTTTCATTTCCGGTAAAGCTCAAGATAAATTGCTCCAACCCTGAATTGGTTGATGATTACAAAACAGTAAAAGAACTTATCGATCAGGTATATCAATTCAGTCGCATGTACTGGAAATCAGTAAGACAACAAAATTTGCCCGTAACAATCAAGTACCCTGAAATGGTGGCAGAAATGCTCCCATACTTTGACGGTGATGAAATCCCCGATTACGGTAAAGACAATCTTTGGTTTTTATAGACTTTAATCTATACCAAGAATAAATTCTTGCTACTCAAAAAAACGTATCGTAATATTGCAATGACATAATAGAAGCTATGGGAGTAACTAAAACAGACTTATTCACAGACGTACAGAACGAAATTGCCGTGGCAGCAAAGGCATTTGCCCATCCTGCCCGTGTAGCCATTATTCAATACCTGTTAAGAAGCAACGCCTGTATCAACGGTGATTTGGTTCAGGAATTAGGTTTAGCACAAGCTACTATCAGTCAACATCTTCGAGAATTAAAGGACATTGGTATCATTCAGGGAACTATAGAAGGTTCTCGAATTAGCTATTGTATCAATCCTGAACGTTGGGCGGAGATCAAAGGTCAATTCAATGAAATATTCAATCAGTTTGATACTCCTTCCTCAGGTGATTGTTGTTAAAAAAATTTGTTTAATGGTATCGTAATATTGCAATAACATAAATAGAAATGAACTTATCAGAAATTAAATCAGCTTTGTCAGAAGTCAAAGAAGTGATATTCACCCTGCCGAATGGCGACAAGGTGCCACCCCACTTTCATGTTACAGAAGTGGGTAACATCCAAAAACACTTTATTGATTGTGGAGGAACGATCCGCAAAGAATCGGTAATCAACTTTCAGTTGTTCACAGCTACAGACTATGATCATAGATTAAGTGCTGAGAAACTTCGCTCAATCATCCAGCTATCAGAAGAGAAATTAGGTCTGGAGAATCTGGAAATTGAAGTAGAGTACCAAGGAGACACGATCGGTAAGTATGGTTTAGAATTTCACAATGGAGTTTTTATGCTTACTTCAACTCAAACCGATTGCCTTGCAAAAGACAAATGCGGTATTCCACAAGAAAAGCCAAGAATAAGACTTTCTACCCTGCAAGCCCAAGAGAGCGGATGTACTCCGGGCTCAGGATGTTGTTAATCAATTTAGATAGTATAATATCATTCAGACACAAAAATTAAAAATGCTTTCAACACTTGAGGTCACGATAGAAAAAGCAAGGCAATTAAATATCTTAGACGAACGTATTCAGGTGCTTAATCCGCTTATCGACTACATACAATCCAAGATCGATCAGGGAAAAGATGTCAACCTCAATTTTATCTGTACACACAATTCTCGCAGAAGCCAGTTTTCACAAATCTGGGCACAAACAGCAGCGGACTATTTCGGCATCCCTGCTAATTGCTATTCTGGTGGTGTAGAGGTTACTGCATTCAATGAACGAGCAGTAGAATCAATCAAAAGAAGTGGTTTTAGAGTTACAGCCAAAGGCGAATCTAATCCCGTCTATTTTGTATTCAATTCAGATGACAATGAGCCAGTCAGTGCATTTTCAAAGCTCTTTGATGACCCTATCAATAAAGCAGACCAATTCGCAGCGGTGATGACCTGTTCTCATGCGGATGAGAATTGTCCATTTATTCCAGGGACAGAAAGAAGAATACCGGTTCGGTATGAAGATCCTAAGGCATTTGATGATACCCCTGAAGAGTCAGCAAGGTATGACGAACGGTCTATGCAAATTGCCAGTGAAATGTTTTATGTATTCTCAAAAGTGAAAATGCCCAAATGACTTTTAATAGAAAAAAGCTCAGTTTCCTTGACCAATACTTAACTCTCTGGATATTCCTTGCAATGGCCATAGGTGTAGGTATTGGCTACCTGTTTCCTTCCACATCAACTTTTATTGATTCTTTCAGCAGTGGAAGCACCAATATTCCGATTGCTATTGGGTTAATCCTGATGATGTACCCCCCTTTAGCAAAGGTGAATTACAAATTGCTACCACAGGTCTTTAGAAATGTAAAAGTCCTATCCATTTCGCTTTTGCTCAATTGGATAATTGGCCCTGTACTGATGTTTGTTTTGGCACTGATCTTTTTACAGGATTATCCTGAATACATGGTTGGATTAATACTTATCGGCTTAGCCAGATGTATTGCAATGGTATTAGTTTGGAATGATTTGGCAGAAGGTAGCAGTGAGTACGGTGCAGGGTTGGTTGCCCTCAACAGCATATTTCAGGTATTTGCTTATAGTTTCTATGCTTGGATTTTTATCACGGTACTTCCTCCTTATTTTGGTTTTGAAGGTGCTATAGTAAAAATCTCCATTGCCACCATTGCCGAAAGTGTTGCCATCTATTTAGGCATTCCGTTTTTAGCCGGACTGTTGAGCAGAGTCATTTTGGTGAAAGCAAAAGGAGAAGATTGGTACAAAACAAAATTCATCCCAACGATTTCACCAATCACCTTAATTGCCTTGCTGTTTACTATCGTTGTAATGTTCTCGTTGAAGGGAGAATTGATTGTTCAAATCCCAATGGATGTAGTGAGAATAGCCATTCCACTTTTGATTTACTTTGCTATCATGTTCTTGATTGGTTTTTTTATCAGCAAAGCAATGGGGGCAGAATATGATAAGAATGCAGCGGTAGCTTTTACAGCAGCAGGAAATAATTTTGAATTAGCAATTGCAGTAGCCATTGCCGTTTTTGGCCTCAATTCAGGTCAGGCATTCACAGGGGTAATTGGCCCATTGGTGGAAGTTCCTGCTTTGATTTTATTAGTTCGGGTCGCTTTTTGGCTGAGAAAGAAATACTACTCAGTTTAAAAATAGGTTTGCTGAAATTGGGGTTAGTTGGTCAAAAGATAGTTCCTCCTAACCCCTCCCACACCCATGTGCCTCCAGTAGGTTCATTCCGCTCGTTCGTTCCTCACTCTCTTCATTCACCCACTTCCAGCACCGCACAGCAAGAGTAGCCCGTTATTCCATTCCGCTACGCTACATTCCATACCGTGCCACACTTGCTTTTCCCAACGCACCCCCCAACGCAGGTAAAGCGGTGTTCGTCAGTCGTTCCGTTTTGTTCCGCAAAAACATATCTGCAAGGGTAAAATGAACTCCCTTCGGTCGCCCTTGCATATACCGTTCACTTACCAGTTCGTTTGCGCTCCAGTAGGTGCTCACTCACTGCCGTTCACTTGTTTTGCTTCACTCACTCTCTTCTTCCTCACTCGCAGCTATTTCATCCCCCCAAACCCCTTCTAAGGTGTTCGCTACACTCACAATATTTTTTATTGGGGGTCTGTCGCTGCTTATTGTTTTTGCTCGTCTGCGGGTCGCTGCGGGCTGATCGGGCTGTCATGTTTTTTGCTTTCCCCTATGTGCTTTCAGTCGCTTCATTTCAGTCATTCGTTCCTCATTCCTTCAACTCAGCAACTTTCAGCACCGCTCGCAAGAGTAGCTCTTTCACTTCACTACACGAACCAACGCACCGTCATTCCGCAATCTGCCTGCAATCCTCCTCCAATGGGTTTGTACTCCAATCAAAAATTACATACCCAGCCAATGCTATTGCAGGCAGTTATTGCTCCATTCCTTTCCAACAATCGTTTCGTTCCGTTCAGTCGCTACCCTTGCCTTTGCCGACCCTGATGCAAAAAAACACGCCAGCCCTGCCGTAAACGGTAGGCGTCTGCCGCCCTCATTCTTCGGGCTTTTGCAGCCACCACCCTTGCTCCGCTCGCAGGCGGCTCGCACGCACAGCTACAGGTCTCCATTCCGTTTCTCTCCATTCCGACCTTCCGCTTAGCCAACGCTAGCTCAAGGCTGTTTTACCTGCGTTTCCGCACGACTAACTAATTACGTATATTGGACTATGGAAATAGCTAAAGGATTTAAAACATCTGATTACCAAAACCTAGATTTGTCCAATCACGAATCTTCCGACTGGAAAACTGCAATCAATATTTTTATCCACAGGATGGAACCTAGATACCTAGAGCCAATAAGAATTTTAATAGCAGAAGATTTAAAATTGCCCGTAAGAGAAAGAAGGTTTGGTTTCACCATAACAGCAATCATGTGCCTATTAATTGAAACAATCTATTGTTTCCGAAAAGGGATCATTGATAATTCGAGAAATGCCAGAAAGACATTCATTGCTTTTTTGACTACTTCAACACACTTTAGTCAACATTTCAATCCAACGACAGCAGAGATATTCTACGACCATTTCAGAAATGGAATATTACACCAAGCAGAAACTAAGGACATGTCAAGAATCCGGGATGTAGGTCCCGTGATTCGTCAGGTTGGTTCAGGTATCGCCATAAATAGAACTGAATTTTTCGTACTCCTTGAAAAGGAATTTCGCCTTTACATTGAAGAAATATCAAATCCTTCAAATACAGAATTGCGCAACGCATTCAAAATTAAAATGGATCATATCTGTAAATAGATTCCTTCCATCAAATTCATAATCACTCATACATAAAGCAAAGGTACAGGCATGCGGATGCGAGAGCTGCAAGGGTTCGCTTCGCCTGTTTGGGAAAAAAATCTCCACCCTACGGGTAGTATTTTTTTTCCCACAGCCCTTGCTGCAATCGCACCGTCCTGTGATGACTGGGCATTATGTATAAGTTCTTATTCAGAGTCCGTTTCGGCAGTCGGTGGTTGTTGGCGGGCGTTCGCACCTCAGGTCATCCATTCCATGCAGGCATTCAGCGTTGTGGCATCACAGATTATACGCTTCGTGTCTTTTGGTTCGAGTTGTGCCTTTCAGAGCTCCCTTTTTAGGGGGCTCTTTTTTTTACTCGTACAGGGAAAATTTTAAAAAGAGTGCAGCAAAGTTAGGCGGGTGCGCACAAGCCCACCGCACTTTCGGACAGTCAAGGTCAAGCCCTACGGGTTTTGAAAAAAATCTCCACCCTGCGGGTAGTATTTTTCTCAAAAACCTTGACAGCCGAGCCACACCCGCCTTTTCAAGAGCTTTCTCTTTTCTTTTTTTCCCTTTTTTCTTTTCTCTTTTGAAAAAATATAGGCGAAGCGCAGCGAGCAAAACTTTAATGGCTCACTGTATGAAATCGTTTCGTATCAAAACACACCGACCTGAAAGCATCTACCAGCAGCCGCATTTCTTCATCCTGAATAAAGGATTGAACAGCGGGAAACCATTGAATCAACCTTGCCCGAATTGCTTTGTTTGCCTTACCGACAACCAAGAAGACTGGGAGTTTCTCTATTGGCTATCCTTTGGACTGTGGAAATCGAAAGCATTCCATTATTACCTGAAAGGTTCGCTAATTCCATTTATCACTATTTCTGAAATCCGGAGACTGATCCAGGATAGTTCCGCCAAAGCAATCTGTAACACACAATCATTTCAAAAAGCAATTCAAGCCCTTCGACTACTCGATACCAACGAACAAAAAATCAAGGTTGCATTAAAGATGATTGATACTGCCAGACAAGCCATATTCTATGACTTGATGAAATAAACAAGTGTCTGATAGAATCCTGAACTGCCAAAAAAACAGGTCAGTAAAAGCAAAATAAAGCACACTACTGCAACAGCACCCAAGTAAGAACTACCGCCTAATTCTTGAAGTAATTTAGTTGGCGAAGGGCAAATCCATGGTAAGTCCGTGTCAAGTCCAAGCAAATGTTTAACTCCTTTAAAATCGTAAAAAGATGGGAAAAATTAATCAAGGTATTCTCGGTGGCGTATCAGGCCAGGTAGGGAATGTAATCGGTGGAACTTGGAAGGGCATCGATTACCTGCGCATCAAACCTTCCAGTGTAGCTAACCCAAGAACTGAAGGTCAAGTTGACCAACGTTCGAAGTTCTCAACTGTCTTGCAGTTCTTGCAACCAATGACAGACTTCCTGAGAGTCGGTTTCAAGTTGTATGCAAACCGTATGACCCAATTCAATGCGACCATGTCTTACAACCTCAATAATGCCGTAACCGGTGTTTATCCCAACCATATGATTGACTATGCGCATTAGTTACTCGTGGTAACTTGACAGGTGCGGCCAGCGGTGCAGCCACTTCTACAAGTGCTGGTAACGTAGAAGCAACCTCGACAGACAGCTCGGGTAGTGGTAGTGCTCAAGCAACTGACCAAGCTCTAATTATTCTTTTGAACACTGTAAGAGGGGAAGCAGTATTCACCACTGCGGGACCAGCAAGGTCTATGGAAACAGCGACGATTCCAGTGCCTTCTGATTACTCAGGAGAAGACGTTGAAGTCTTCTTAGGTTTTAATCAGAAGACGGCACTAAGGTTTCTAACAGCATTTATTATGCTCTGTAATAGTTCCGTAAAACGATTGATGTTTCCTTGAAAACCGCTTCTATTGTGGAGCGTTTTTTTATGTGCGTACCTCTCGATTTTTCCTTTTTTATCGCTTAGTTTGACATTCCAAAGCATTTTTTGTTGCTAATTTGTTTCTGTTTATTTGGTAAAACATTTTAATATGACGTATTGGAAAATAACCACTACAAAACAAACATTAAACTCATTTCAAATCCCGGAACGAGATGGGTAATGTCACACCCATAGAGGCAGCGGTGAGTTGCTTCAAATAGATTGACATCTAGGCCGGAATACTTACATTTTCATTGATAAAATGTTGGCTAGCTAATCCCATGTTCTTTTCAAGATGTCCATAACAGCAATACCTACCTCATATTGCATCAAAATCGATACCATTTTGGCCTAGGTTTTTTTTGACTTTATCCTATTGCTTCCAGTTTTATAAATACAGCATTTTATACTTTTATTTGGAGTGGCAATGTAGTGGGATATAAAAAGATAAGCCACTAAGTCTATTTCTAATTCCATTTTCCATCTAATCCCATATAAAAAAGAGTGACCCTATAGGCCACTCTTTTACATGAGGAGTAGTTGTTGTCTTAAATATCAAATTTGATTCCCTGTGCTAAAGGTAACTGAGTACTCCAGTTAATGGTATTGGTTTGGCGACGCATATAGGCTTTCCAGCTGTCAGAACCACTTTCTCTACCACCCCCGGTTTCTTTCTCTCCTCCAAAGGCACCTCCAATTTCTGCACCACTTGTACCGATATTTACATTGGCAATACCGCAATCGCTTCCTGCATGAGAAAGGAAGGTTTCCATTTCGCGCATATGCAGGGTCATGATAGAGGATGACAAGCCCTGTGGTACACTGTTTTGGATTGCGATTGCTTCTTCTAGAGATTTGTATTTCATGATGTAGAGAATCGGAGCGAATGTTTCGTGCTGCACAATAGCAAAATCGGGTTTTACTTCATATACACATGGTTTTACATAACAACCGCTTTCGTAACCTTTTCCTGAAAGTACACCTCCGGCCACCACGGCTTTACCACCTTCTTTTTTCACAGCGGCTAAGGCTTGTTCATAACTAGCCACAGCATCTTTATCGATAAGTGGTCCCACATGATTGGATTCATCTAGAGGGTTGCCAATTTTCAATTGTTTATAGGCTGCTGTCAGTTTCTTTTTGAATTTATCATACACGTTTTCATGTATAATGAGACGACGTGTAGTGGTACAACGCTGACCAGCAGTACCTACTGCACCAAAAATGCAGGCACGTAAGGCAATATCAAGATCTGCATGTTCGGATACAATAATTGCATTGTTTCCTCCTAATTCTAACAGAGAGCGTCCTAGTCTGGCTCCTACCGCAGCACCTACGGCTTTTCCCATACGGGTAGAACCTGTAGCGGACACAAGTGGGAAACGTGTATCATGACTCATTTTCTCTCCAATTTCACGTCCACCAATCAGTAAACCACATACACCTTCTGGTACATTGTTGGATTTGAAAACTTCGGATACGATATGCTGGCAGGCGATAGCGGTTAAAGGTGTTTTTTCGGAAGGTTTCCAGATACACACATCGCCACAAACCCAGGCAATAAAGCTATTCCAACTCCATACAGCTACGGGGAAGTTAAAGGCACTAATGATGCCTACCAATCCCAGCGGATGCCATTGTTCGTACATGCGGTGATTGGGACGCTCGCTATGCATGGTAAGACCATATAATTGGCGAGATAAACCCACTGCAAAATCAGCAATGTCTATCATTTCCTGAACTTCTCCATAGCCTTCCTGTAAGCTTTTCCCCATCTCATAAGACACTAAGCGGCCGAGCGGTTCTTTATATTTACGTAGTGCTTCTCCAATCTGTCGAACGATTTCTCCCCTTTTAGGAGCTGGATACATACGCCAAGTTTCGAAAGCTTTTTGTGCAGTGGTTACTACTTTTTCATAATCTTTATCTGTAGCCTGCGTAACAGAAGCGATGAGTTTTCCATCTACAGGAGACCATGAGTCAAGCTTTTCACCCTGAGATTTTAGCCATTGAGTACCCGTAGAAGCACCCTTGTTTACAGCTTCAATAGATAGTGTGCGTAACACCTTTTTTATCTGCATATAGTTGAGGTTTAATTGATGTTAAGAATAGCAAATTAATGATTTTTTGAGTATTGGAAGGGAGTTGAAAGAGATGCTGTGTTAAGAAAATGCGCTATGGAAAAGATCCATAGCGCATGGGTTACAAGTTTATTTCCTCATAAAAAGGTTACTTATTACAGGTTGCCTCGTTTTGCCTGTTCGCGTTCTATAGATTCAAACAAAGCTTTAAAGTTACCTGCACCAAAACTTTTCGCACCTTTTCTCTGGATGATTTCATAGAATAGAGTAGGGCGATCTTCTACGGGTTTAGTGAAGATTTGCAGCAGGTAGCCTTCTTCGTCACGATCTACAAGGATACCCAGTTTTTGTAAAGGAGCAATTTCTTCATCGATACTACCTACGCGCTCATGAAGCATTTCGTAGTATGCGTTGGGTGGAGCGGATAAAAATTCAACCCCTCTGGCTTTTAATTCTGTAACGGTTTTTACGATATCGTTGGTAGCTACAGCAATGTGTTGTACCCCTTCGCCTTCATAAAACTCAATGTATTCTTCAATCTGAGATTTCTTTTTGCCTTCTGCCGGCTCGTTGATTGGGAATTTTACATAGCCGTTACCGTTACTCATTACCTTACTCATTAAGGCTGAATATTCGGTATTGATTTGTTTGTCATCAAATGATAGAATATTTACAAATCCCATTACATCTTCATACCATTTAACGGTGGGTATCATTCTATTCCAGCCCACATTACCCACACAGTGGTCAACATATAAAAGACCTACTTCAGATGGATTATAATCGCTAACCCATGGTTCGTAGCCAGGCATGAAGGCTCCTTTGTAGTTCTTTCTTTCTACAAACATATGGATGGTTTCGCCGTAGGTATAAATACCTGCCATGCGGATTTCTCCATGCTCATCAGTCAGGGTGATGGGTTCCTGATAAGGTTTGCCACCACGTTTGGTAGTTTCTTCAAAAGCACTGTATGCATCATCTACCCATAGAGCTAGAACTTTTACACCGTCTCCGTGTTTTTTAACATGCTCGGAAATGGGGTGGTCTGATTTTAAAGCTGTAGTCAGTACTAGGCGAATTTTCCCTTGTTGTAATACATAGGATGCTCTATCGCGTACTCCGGTTTCTGGACCAGCATAGGCTACTGACTGGAATCCAAATGCAGTTTTGTAATAGTGAGCAGATTGTTTAGCATTGCCCACATAGAATTCGATATAATCTGTGCCGTTTATCGGTAAAAAATCTTTTGCTTGTGCGAGTTTTTCGCTAAAACTCATTGTTTTTTGTTCCATATTGCTCGTTTTGATTTTAAATAAGTTTATTGAGTGGTTTGAGTAATTTCATAAATGATATATTGCTATGAAAATATCAACTCCAAGCTGCCATAACTTGCATTCGTAGCAATTGCCGCGAATAAAAATGCAAAAATCCAGTCGTTTCCATATTCGAAAATGAAATTACTTTTCTCCTTATTAGGCTCAATAATTATGGAACTGTAAAAATACAGCTTATAGACGACTTCCCCGAAACAGAAAAATATTTATTATTCTGCCCAGCTTAGGATATAATTATCATCCTCAATATCTGTAGCGTCTTTGGTTAAATATAATGGACGGAAAGTGTCCACCATCACTGCCAGTTCACGGGTTTCTTTTTGTCCGATGCTTTTTTCAACAGCTCCAGGATGTGGCCCATGAGGGATTCCTGCAGGGTGAAGTGTAATCATCCCTTTGGTAACATGTTTCCGGCTCATAAAGTCTCCATCTACATAGTATAATACTTCGTCACTATCTATGTTGCTGTGATTGTATGGCGCTGGAATGGCATCAGGATGGTAATCGTAAAGACGAGGAACAAAGGAGCAAATCACAAAATTGTGTGCATCAAATGTTTGGTGTACGGGAGGTGGTTGGTGTACTCTTCCGGTAATGGGTTCAAAATCATGAATGCTAAGGGCATAGGGGTATTCACAGCCATCCCATCCAATTACATCAAATGGATGATTGGCATACCAGATATTGTATTGCAGACCTCTCTTTTTTACTTTAATGAGGAATTCTCCGGTTTTGTCGAAGGTTTCCAGATTTTGTGGTCCACGGATATCTCTTTCACAGAATGGAGCGTGTTCCAGTAATTGTCCGTAGCGACTTAAATACCTTTTAGGGAAGGTAATCGGGCTAAAAGATTCAATGATAAATAACCTGTTTTGATCGTTGTCAAACTGTAACTGATAAATTGTGCCTCTGGGAATCACTACATAATCACCATAACCAAAACGGATTTGCCCATATTGTGTATGGAGTGTACCTTCTCCTTCATGGATAAATAGTACCTCATCTGCATCTGCATTTTTATAAAAATAATCTGAAAATCCCTTTTGAGGGGCAGCCAGAGAGAGTTGGGTATCGTTATTAAATAGAACTACCTTTCTGCTTTCCAGATAATCGGGTTTAGGAGCTACTTGAAAGCCTTGAAAACTCCTGTGTTTTAAGATGTTATCTGTACTGGCAATTGGATTTACATTGATAGGTTCCTCTACACGTATAATTTGTGTAGGGGGGTGTATATGATATAATAAGGAGTAATTGGAAGAAAAACCCTCCGTGCTGAAAAGTTGTTCAGCATACAATTTCCCATTTGGCTGACGGAACTGAACATGACGTTTATGAGGTATCTTACCTAGAGAATAATAGTGAGGCATAGCAAGAAAATTAATAATTAATCTGTCAAATTTACGGAATTCACCTTGGTGAACAATGATTTTCGTCATGCACTTTGCAGACGATAATAATTCTATATTTTATCTCTGACAGTACTGAGACTTTCCACACCACAGGATAATCTGCCTATATTTTCTAGTTGTTTAAATCTTCAAGCATAGCTGTGGCCTGAGGATGGTGGGGTATTTTTTCGATTAAGTGCTGTAATACTTTCCTGGCTTCATGGTCGGCTTGGTGCATATGATACCAAATAGCCAAGTTAATTAGATTTTGTTCGGCATCAGGGGAAAGCGCCTGAGCTTTCTTCATGTGCTGATAAGCTTTTTGGGATTCTCCTAATTCTAAATAGAGGTAACCTAGGCTTACCTGTGCTGGCAAATAATCAGGATTTTCCTGAATTATTTTATGGTATTGAGCTAATGCTGCTTGTGTTTCTCCGAGGCTATACAAAGTGGCCGCATATTTATTTTGAAAATCAAGACTATAGGGCATTAGCTCAATCGCTTTGCTGTGCCATTTCAATGCTTGCTCTGGTTGTGCTGATTTCATGTAAGCTTCTCCTATTCGGTAGGCAGTCCATGCGTCGATAGTTGTAGCAGGGTTTAGTTGGGAGGCCAGGGATAAGAGCTCTATATAGTTTTGTTGCAGAAAATATAATCGAACATAATCTGATGAGGGATGAGAAGCCACTTTGCTCAGATAATATGCAGCGGAGTCTAGCAATGTAACGTCGGGATGTAATCGTTCAAAAAAGTCCATATATGCACGTGCCCGAATCAAGGGGTCAGGATTTTCTTCATTATAGCAAACTAATCCTCGAAAAATGGGTTCTGGTTTTTTATTGGTAGGTTTTAACTGCTCTGGCTTACGTCTGATAAAATGGTCGGTCACCGCCACATGGGGAATATCTATACTGCTGTTTTGCGGCATATGACAACTAATGCAATCTCCATTTGCAGCCTGGATTGCTGTGTTAGATTCAGTACAAAGTGTATGATTGGGTTGGTTATGACAGCTTTTACAGGTGTTTATAAATTGTGCTCTGGGAGTAAATTTTACGCTGATATGCGGATTATGGCAGGTTATACAACTAAGTTGTTGAGATTGTAGGTAACAGGCAGATTTTTTCATGCGCTCTACATGGGAGGCCATTATCATTTTATCGTCGGCATGCTGATATTGGGGCATAAATACATGCATTACCTCACTCAGGTGCATGCCTGGCCTGAAGTCATAAAATGTTTTTCCTTCTTGCAAGACGGTAATCCCTTGTAAATGACATCGCTGACAAAGATTGTTTTGCAGATCTATCGAAAGACGTCGTGGGTTTACAATAGTATAGTCTGGTTGTTGTGAAGTGTCCACTATGTGACCAGCCAGTTTTTCTGCAACATGTAGGCTTCCGGGTCCATGACAACGTTCACAATCAATTCCCGAAGGAATAGAAAGAAATTTGTTGGGGCTTCCTGCTACGGGTTGAGGATATGCATTATGGCAGGTCATACATTCACTTTCGATCAATCGTGTAAAGCGACTGTTGGCACCTTGTTCAAATCCGGGAGCTAGATCCCATTGGCCTTTTTGTGTATAGAAAGTAATGGGCGCTTGATACAGATATCCCTGTACACTAAAAATATGTGAATTTGTATGTTGTCCTGAACCAATGATATACTGAATGTGTTGTACTCTTTTATGGATAGTGTCTTTGCCTTTTACTCTATATTCCAGAATAAATAGAGAATCATTTTCCCAGTAGGGGTAGTAATAAAAATCTAAATCTTTATCATAAACAATAGCATGCTTATTGAATACTGCTGCAGATTTTTGAGGTGTAGCCGGAGCAAAGGACTGTCCCATTCCGGTTTGTATAAAACTCTCGTAGATGTCGTTATGGCAATTTCTACAGGCACTCATGCCCACATAATGAACAGAGGTATCGTACACATTTTTCCATAAGGAGGTTTGAGCCTGCGACGACTCTGCTGGACCGTCAGCACAGAAAAATGAGGGCCATGAGATCAACAGGATAAAAAGAACAGGTAATATGATTTTTATCGCCTGACGCATAGGAGTCAAAAATACGGTTATATTATATCATCAAACTACAATTAGTTTTTCCTATTTGCAGGGAAGTATGAGTTCATGATAGGGTGATACTCTGTGTAAACTGATAGTATACACAGTTGACACTATTCAAATTAATGTGGAAAATTTATTCACGCCAGGCTTTACCAGTAAGATGGATAAATACATCTTCCAGGCTCGCTTCTTTAACTTTTTTTACCGGTTTAAAACCCGTCTCTAATAATTCATCTATGAGTACATCCGGTTCTTTGATGCTAATGATTTTACCACTGTCAATAATAGCCACCCGGTCGCATAGCTGCTCGGCTTCATCCATATAATGTGTGGTAAGTACAATGGTGGAGCCTTGCTGTTGAAGAGATCGGATGAGATCCCAAAGGTTTCTACGAGCATGTGGATCTAATCCTGTGGTAGGTTCATCCAGAAAGATTACATCAGGATTGTTCACAAGGGTAGTGGCAATGGAAAATCTTTGTTTTTGCCCTCCAGAAAGTTGCTTGAATTTGCTTTTTGCCTTATCCGTAAGATTTACTTTTTCTAACAGTGCATAAGGGTTGATATCCTGATTGTATAATCCACCAAAAAGTTCTATAATTTCAATAAGGTTTAGGTTAGGATAATATCCTGCGGCTTGCAATTGTACCCCAATATGCTTTTTAATTTCCAAAGGGTGCGTATCCATATCATACCCGCAGACGGTTACTTTTCCAGAAGTTTTTTCCCGAAGAGTTTCAATGATTTCTAGCGTAGTAGTTTTCCCAGCACCATTGGGTCCCAGTAAACCAAATATTTCTCCTCTATACACCTCAAAACTGATATCTGATACAGCTACCAGTGAATCATATTTTTTAACCAGGTTATTTACACTAATGATTATTTCCCTCATAAGCTTTTATAGTTTTTCAAGGCGAAAACATACCCTATGTAATTTTCCCTGGAAATCGAAAGGTGTGGTTTTGCCAGTAATATCTTTAATTTCTGCTCCATGGATATCTTCCCGATTCAGTTCAAAGTTCCGATAATTATTACTAAAATAAATAACACCTCGCTGAGTGCAGCAACGAAGTAATTGATTGAGCAGCCATACATGATCCCTTTGGATTTCAAATTCTTCTTTCATGCGTTTACTATTGCTAAATGTAGGAGGGTCGCAGATGATAAGATCATATGCATCAGAGGGGGCGGTGTGTAGCCATTCCAATACATCTTCCTGGATAAAACGGTGTTTTTCGGGATGGTATAACTTATTGTACTGCATATTACGTTTTGCCCAGTTGATATAAGTTCGTGACAAATCTACAGAGGTCACTGTATGTGCATTACCATCCGCTGCATACACACTAAAGGAGCCTGTATAGCAAAAAAGGTTGAGTACGTTTTTGTGCATGCTTTCGGTTCTTACAAGACCACGGGTAATCCTATGGTCCAAGAATAGACCAGTATCCAAATAATCGCTAAGGTTAACGATAAAATTGAGTCCTCCTTCCTGTACAATATGTTCCGTTTTAGCACTGCCTACTCGTTCGTACTGGTCGGTACGTCCAGCTTTTCTTTTTCTAATTTTAATAAATACCTGTGAGGTGTGGATTTCAGTAACCTCAGCCATGATTTGCATACAGGTTTGGAGCCATGAAGCATGGGTTTCTTCATCCATACTATGTCTTCGTTTGTATTCAGCAGCATGGAGGAGGCCTTCATACCAATCTATGGCAAAAGGGAATTCCGGCATATCATGATCATAAAATCGGAAACAGGTAATTCCCTGTTTTCTAGCGATTTTATGGTAGTGTTTCCACATTTTAGCCAGTCTGTTTTGAAAAGCTGAAAAATGAAAAGTAGTTGAGGTTTCCACAGCGATTGCGAATAAGATTAGAATAGTTGTAAAAATACGATATTGCTATGGGAGTTTAGGGAAACAAAATAGACTAGGTAAATGGAATAATTAGTGTATCTAAAATTGTAAAATATTGACAGCAAGTGGTTTTTACGCAGGTTAGGTTTTACAAATAATATCCCACCACTAGTTGTCCAGTAAAATAATTCCCTCTCTGGCAAAATCTATCAGGCGTTCTTTATATAGAGCGCCTATGGTCATTTTGAAAGTTTTTTTGCTGATGCCAAATGCTGCATAAATTTCTTTGGGGTCTGATTTGTCATGATACGGAAGATAGCCATTGTTTTCGCGTAACATTTGCAAGATCTTTTCTCTTTCTCCTTGCACTCTGGTATAACCTCTCACCCCAGCTTTAACATCTATTTTCTGATCTTCTCTAATTTTTTTGATAAATCCTTCTAAGGTATCCCCATAAGAAACTTCCTGAAATACATCATCAAAATGTAATACTCCTATATGGCGATTGTTGATAATAACTGTATAGCCGATATCTGTTTTGCGCCAGATGCGTAAGGTAACCGCATCGTTTTCTGCAACTGTAAGTGTTTCATTTTGTAGATAGCGCTCCAGTCGTTCGGTCGCTGCTACACGACCGGTTTGTTGATCTATATAAGCCATTATGAGATAAAAGCCCCCCACGTGTATTCTTGAAACCTGCTGGGAAAGAGGCAGAAATAAATCTTTGGGAAGGCCCCAGTCTAAAAATGCTCCTTGCTTCGTAATAGAAACTACTTCCAGGAGTTCAATTTCACCTACCGTTAATTTAGGTTTCTCTGTAGTAGCAATCAGTCTGTCTTCTGAATCATGATAGATAAAAACAGAAAGGCTATCACCTGGCTTCAGGTGCTTAGGGAGATACCTTTTAGGTAAAAGAATTTCTGTGCCAGCTGCGTCCAGATAAGCCCCAAAATCTTTGATTTTGACAATAGGCAGTGTATAATATTTTCCGGCTTCCAACATAAAAGGGACTTAATTTTGATTTTGAGATTGTTCTTGAAGAAATTGTTTTTCCCGTGTTGTAAGACTATTGATGCCAGATTGATTTATTTTTTCCAAAATTCTATCCAATTCTTCTTCTTTCTTTTTATAATCCATGTTATAAAGGTCGTCTTGTGAAAGTTGTTTTTTTCTGGTTTTTTTATCAATCATAATCAGATTGGGATAGCGAATAAGGATGAAAAGAAGAATGATGCCGGGAACTAGTACGATGGTAACCGGTATCCAGTTTTCCATAAAATCTTTTGGGAAAATAAGCAAAGATAAAAGCATGCCTGCCAAAGCTCCTCCTAAATGGGCAGCATGACCCACATCAGTGCGGTTGATACGAATGGCATAGAGCGTGAGTATAATATACAGGGTTCCAAATACCCAGGCTGGGAGAAATAAGAATTGTGTATAGGGAAATAAGCCGATTGTTGCGAACACAATACCGCTAATACCTCCCGAAGCTCCTACAGAAGTGTAACTATATTGGTGTTTATGTACTTCTAATGCCAATAAGTTGCCGGCAATCATCCCGGCCATATAAAACAATAGCATGGGGAAGGCTCCCTTTACGATTTCTAAGCCACTACCGAATACATACAATATGATCATGTTGATGATCAGATGCATCCAGGATACATGCAAAAAACCTGAGGAAAACAGGCGATAATATTCTTTTGCTCCACGTATTTTACCCGTATTAAATGCATACCGCTGGAGAAATGGTTCATTTTTTATTCCTCGATAAGAAATAATACAGGTAAACAAAATGAGAAAAAGAGTTAGATACATAGCTAATATGGTAAGTTACTCCTGATTTTAGGAGGCAAGTTTTCGGTTGAGCTGAATCATCTTTAAAGCAGTAATCGCAGCTTCTTCGCCTTTATGTCCATGAGGGCCTCCAAGTCTTTCCCATGCTTGTTGTTCATTTTCCAGAGTCATTACTCCGAAGATTACAGGTATGGGTAGACTTAGATTTAAAGAGGTGATCCCTTGTGTTACAGACTGGCATACATAGTCGAAATGAGGCGTTCCTCCGCGTATTACAGTTCCGAAAGCTATTATAGCTTCCGGTTGTTCTGATGCTGGCAAATGAGAGGAAACATGTTCCCAAAGCCTTCGGCAGGCAAAGGGCAGTTCAATACTTCCGGGTACCGTTAGGCTATGGGTAATTATTCCTCCATGCTGATTTAGTATATGGATGGCGCCTTCTGATAATTTTTGAATGATATGTTCATTCCAGGATGTCTGTACAATTGCTACCGTAGGTTTATGGAGATCCTGGAATGATGATGTGTCGAGTAGGCTATGGTTATGTTGGGAATATGCCATAATAAAAAAACCGTTTATCTTTTCTTCTGTAAAGTAAAGGTAAACGGGTGTAATGGAAATGCCAAAATTGTGATTTGGCAATCAGTAATATTGATTAATCCACAAGACCTAATCTGGCTAGGTACTTATCAGTTTCACGTGCCTGCGTGCTTTGAGGATACTCATCACGGATTCTCTTGAAATATTCTCTGGCTTTATCAGGCTGATTGTTTTGCTCATAAGCAATAGCAGCACGAAACAGGTAGATAGGTGTAAGCAGATTGTTGTTTTTGTCTTTAGATGCTTTATTGTAGTAGCTAATAGCTTCACTCAGGTTGCCCATTTGCATATAGGCATCACCCAGAGATCCATAGGCTACAACTGCTACATCAGTGCCTTTAGCGTCAAATTGTTTCAGATATTTGATAGCGTTATTGGCATCATTCATTTTCAGGTAACAAATACCAGCATAATAAGAAGCCAGATTGGAGGCTTTGGTACCGCTATACTTTTGCATGATTTTCAGTAGTCCAGCATTTTGACCGTCGCCATTTAATGCCAGATTCAGTGAATCTTGCTGAAAATAAGTTTGCATATAACTGAGTGCACTTGCTGCACGTGTTTCTTTAGGCTCTTGATAGAGTTTCAGATAAGCAACAAAGCCTACTACGGCTAGCAAAACCACGGTAAAAATGGTATTGATACGTTTCTTATTCTGCTCGTATTTAGATTGTAAGTTTTCCAACGGATTGATTTCTACCTCATGACTTGAAGCACTACCCGGATTATTTCTAGCTCTGTTTGCCATATAAAATGTATGCGATTTTTAAACTGAAGGCGCAAATATAATAAAAGCTTATTGTAATTGTATTGTGTTAATCTGTAATATAGGGATAGTCTTCCTGCATATAAATGTCTTTATATAATTCATCTATATTTGGGTATGGACTTTCTTCGGCAAATTGCACAGACTCTTCCACTATATTTCTTATTTTTTCATTAATGGCTTCTATTTCTTTCTCTGTAGCCCATTGATTAGACATAATGGTTTTTAGAACCTGATTGATAGGGTCTTTTTCTTTGTATTCCTCCAGTTCTTCTTTGGTTCTGTATTTTGCCGGATCACTCATGGAGTGTCCACGATAACGATAGGTTTTAATTTCGAGGAATGTAGGGCCACCTTTTTCTCTCGCACGTTTTACCGCTCTTTCAATGGCTTCATGAACCGCTTCACATTGCATGCCATCCACAGAGTCTGCAGGCATATCATAAGAGTCTGCCATTCTGTAGATATCCAGTACCTTAGAAGTTCTAGCTACAGAGGTACCCATAGCGTAATGGTTGTTTTCGCAGATAAATACAACAGGCAGCTGCCATAATACGGCCATGTTAAAAGTTTCGTGTAAGAGCCCTTGTCTTGCTGCACCATCTCCAAAGAAGCAGAGTGTTACGCGATCATTGTTAAGGTATTGGTCTGAAAAAGCAATTCCGGCACCCAGTCCTATTTGTCCACCCACGATACCATGTCCGCCAAAAAATCTTTTTTCTTTCGAAAAAAAGTGCATAGAGCCACCTTTCCCTTTAGAGCAGCCTGTAGCTTTTCCGAAGAGCTCTGCCATACATTCGTTAGGAGACATGCCTTTAGCAATAGCTAATCCGTGGTCACGATAAGCAGTAATAATATTATCATCATCCCGTATGGCTGTCATGGTTCCAGCAGCAACAGCTTCCTGGCCAATATACAGGTGGCAGAAACCACGAATTTTCTGCATACCATATAGTTGCCCTGCTTTTTCTTCGAAGCGACGCAACAACAACATGATTTCGTACCAGTACAGGTAAGTTTCCTTGCCGAATTGAGTTTGCACGGCTAATAGATTTTAAGGTTTGTAGAAAAAATAGATTCCAAGTTTGGTTTGCCAGTTTATTTTGTCAGCAAGTGAATTACTCAGTGATTCGTTGCTGCTTTATGGGCAAAAATTTCTTCTCGGATTTTAGTACCTTTTGGGGTACGGGCAAATATACAATGTAAGTACCAATTTGCAAGCGATGAAGAGATGTCGCCATGAGGATGTAAAAGAACCTATTTTTGTTGCCACAGAAAACGAACGAAGGTTGAGTTTTATAGAGAAGATAACATTATTTCAATTTAGAAATTACAGAGAAGCATCATTTCAGCTTGCTGAGCGATTGGTATGCATCACAGGTGCGAATGGTGTTGGAAAAACAAATTTGCTAGATGCTATATATTATCTCTGTTATACGAAAAGTTATTTTACATCCTACCAACAGCATTGTATCCTGCAGGGTGAAAATGGCTTCAGAGTAGAAGGATGGTTGTCTGGAGTGGATGGGAATGCTGAAAAAATTGCCTGTAAATGGATGCAGGGGAAGAAATATATTACTGTAAATGATGTAGCATATGAACAGGTCACGGAACATATTGGAAAATATGCTGCTGTAATGATTGCTCCTGACGATCTGGAAATAATCAATGATGGAAGTGCAGGAAGAAGAAAATGGATAGATGGTATATTATCTCAGACTGATAAAGAATACTTTAAAACCTTAAGCTACTATCAGCATACTTTAGAACAAAGAAATGCTTATTTAAAGCAGCATAATCGATATGATGACTCGATGCTAGATTATTACGATTCTTTATTGGTGCAGTATGGAATGCTTATATATAATAAGCGAGCGGATTTTATGAAGCACATTGCTCAGAAAGTGCAAGAATATTACGTTTCATTGTCGGGAGGGAGAGAAAATCTGACGCTGGTATATGAAAGTGATTTGATGCATAAAGACAGTATGGATATCAGTGCTATGTTTAGCATGGCCAGACCCCGAGATCAAAAGTTACAAAGGACAACAAAGGGAGTTCATAGAGATGATTTTTTAATTCTTCTGGATGATTTATGGTTAAAACAATTTGGTTCTCAGGGGCAGAAAAAAACAGCGTTGTTAGCACTCAAGTTGGCACAATACAAGTATTTATCAGAGATTTTTCAACATGCGCCTATCTTGTTACTGGACGATATATTTGAAAAAATAGATCATGCTAGGCTTCAATCTTTAGTGCAAATTATCAAAGAAAAGCCTTTTAATCAGATTATTGTTACCGATACACAGCCCGTACGACTTCAAGAAATGTTTATGGCCATTGCAGATCCTATTGTGATAAACATATAGGATAATAAAAGTATTTCGCACTTTGCCATATGTATTATTTTTTGTCTATGTTTATGGCAAAAAATGAATTACCTATAACTACTTTGTGCAGTTCACCAGTCAATTGAGCTTGGATACTCCTGGAGAATATGGAATAAAATTAGCCTAGCTAGGCTTATAAACTTAGGTTTGAATCGTAATTTTTTTGGATGTTAAAATATTGATGTAATATGTTATATTTGACCTAAAATAATTAATAAGATATTTTTTTATTTTTTTAGTGAAGATAAAATTTTATATTTACTCAATAATAAATGTATCCTTTGTTTTTATGAAAAAACTACTACTTTTTCTATTTGGGGTGATTATTTTAATGGGGGCTATAGATGCGTCTGCTCAGATTACAGTGCAAATAGGCACGGCAACGACAACTACGGCCACTACTGAAGCTTCGCCTGTATGTAATTGGTATAGAAACTACAGAATGCAATTTGTATTCTTAAAATCAGAATTAAATGCAGTAGGAATTACATGTCCACATGATCTAGATCAAATACAATTTAATGTGACAGGCCTGCCCACATATGCTTTTCCAAATTATACGATAAAGGTAGGGCATTATACTGCTAACACATTACCAAATACATATGCTGGGCCTATGACTACTGTATATACAAGCCCCAGTTATACGGCAAGTTTAGGTTGGAATATTTTCAACTTTACAACACCTTTTACCTGGAATGCAATAGATAATATTATTGTCGAAGTGTGCTGGGATTTAATACCTGCATATTATTCTTCGGGTTCTGTGCAGTATACTTCAGTGCCTTCTCTTATGATGTATTACCAAAATGATGTTACGTCGGCATGCCCCAGTAGTCTTAGTTACACCTCTTCATCTAGACCTAATACTAAGTTTCGCTTTACTCCTGTAGGTACTTGTACCGGAACACCAGTTGCTGGTACAATAGCTAATATCGCAAGCTGTCCTTACACATTAGGTGCAGTAGGAGGCTCGTTAGTGTGTGGACTAAGCTATCAATGGCAGTCAAAAGAAGCTTGTACTGATGTATGGACTAATATCCCAGGTGCTACGAATTCGGTATATGCCGTATCATCGGTTTCAAATCCTACTGATTTTCGGATGTATGTAGTATGCGATGCACTAGGTGTCGCAGATACTACAGCTCCTTTTTCTCTTATGTCTCTTACCCCATGCTATTGTGCTGCAATTCCTAATTATGACTATTATCACGACATTGTGAATGTGTCTGTAGGAACGGTGTCTAACCCTTCTAATTGTGGTACTACTGGTGGTCCGGGTAGTATTCTCAATAGGTATTCTGATTATACAACGGTAGTACCCCCTATAGTATTAGCGAAAGGGCAGTCGTACCCACTCAGTGTAAGTGTGGTAGGAAACTGTGGCACGGCATCTACTACTATTGGTGCTGGTGTGACTGTGTTTATAGATTATAATGGTGATGG
>Ga0207415_1000654_pt1 | contig 22323 bp, 16 predicted proteins | sample Passage237A_FD_187369 | JGI IMG/M metagenome (GOLD analysis project Ga0207415, IMG submission 187369) | Cellulose adapted compost microbial communities from Newby Island Compost Facility, Milpitas, CA, USA - Passage2 37A (SPAdes) (version 3) ...
TAACTGGACTCCAGGGAGACCAACTACGTATAAGGTATGGATAGATTTTAGAAACAGGCTTAAAAACCGTGAAGAAATCCTTGAAGCCACATTTTCTCAGCCCTAAAAAACGTTTTGGACGGCAGTGAAAAGAAATTGCACAACAAAGACAAAACCTATGAAGCAAATCATCCAATCCTTTAAAACAGGAGAAACTATATTAGAAGAAGTTCCAGCACCACAAGTTGGGAGAGGGAAAGTATTAATTCAAACTACAAGATCGTTGGTGTCTTTAGGTACTGAACGTATGTTGGTTGAATTTGGAAAATCGAATTTAATATCTAAAGCCAGACAACAACCTGATAAAGTTAAGCAGGTATTAGATAAAATAAAAACAGATGGCTTGGTGCCAACCCTAGAAGCAGTATTTAATAAATTAGGAGAGCCCTTACCATTGGGGTACTGTAACGTAGGTCGGGTAATTGCTGTTGGAGAAGGGGTCAACGATTTTAAAGTCGGCGACCGTGTGGCATCTAACGGGCAACATGCGGAGTTTGTATGTGTGCCCAAAAATTTAGTAGTTCATATTCCTGATAATGTGACAGACGAAGAAGCTACTTTTACGGTCATTGGGTCAATCGGGCTACAAGGTGTTCGTTTACTTAACCCAACATTGGGAGAAACGGTCGTTGTGGTCGGTTTGGGATTGATAGGGTTGATTACAGCACAGCTCTTAATTGCCAACGGTTGTCGTGTAATAGGAACAGATATTGATTCCGGCAAGTTGGAAATGGCCAAAAAGTGGGGGGTAATACCATTTAATCCATTGCAGGGAGATGTGGTAAAATTTGTTGAAGAGCAAACCGGAAATATTGGAGCGGATGGGGTTATCATTACCGCCTCAGCCAAAAACAATGATATTATCTCTCAGGCTGCACGTATGAGCCGTAAAAGAGGAAGAATTATTCTTGTGGGTGTGGTGGGGCTTAACTTAAGTCGTGCTGAATTTTATGAAAAAGAATTAAGTTTTCAAGTTTCTTGTTCGTATGGACCGGGGCGCTACGATGAAGATTACGAACAAAAAGGTATAGATTATCCTTTGCCTTTCGTACGGTGGACAGAAAAACGCAACTTCGAAACGATTTTACAGTCTATTAGCTCCGGAAGAATTCATGTGAAAGAGTTAATCACGGAAGAAGTTCCGTTAGATGATTATCTGAAAATCTATGGTGAGATTGGTAACAGCCGCTCCATCGCTTCTATTCTAAAATATGACGAGGCTGTGCAGATGCAGCCGAGCCGCAATATCACATTATCCCCAGCCAACTTCTCCTCTTCCAAAGGAGTGATAGGAATTATTGGTGCCGGAAATTTTACGAAGATGACCATGCTTCCTGCTCTGAAAGGTAGTGGAGCAGGTATGAAGTATATTGCCAGTAATGGGGGTGTTTCTGGTACAGCAATGGCCAAGAAACATGGTATTGCCAATTCTACCACGGATTATAAAGAAATTTTAAAGGATCCGGAAGTGGATTTGGTGCTGATTACCACACGACACAACTTACATGCACCTATGGTAATAGAAGCTTTGGAGGCAGGGAAAAATGTGTTTGTAGAAAAACCTTTAGCTCTTAACGAGGAAGAGCTAAATCAGATCATCGAGGCTCAACAAAAGTCCGGAAAAACAGTTACAGTAGGATTTAACCGAAGATTCTCTCCACATATCCAGAAAATCAAACAAATTGTTGGTGATGCACCGATGAATGTTATTGCGACGATGAATGCAGGATTTATTCCAGCTAATGTATGGGTGCATGATATGAAAGTGGGAGGGGGAAGAATCATTGGAGAGGCTTGCCATTATATCGATTTGATTACCTATCTGACCGGAAGCAAGGTGAAAGCAGTTTGTATGAATGCTATGGGAGAGAATCCGGAAGAAAATACTGATAATGCCTCTATATTGCTTAAATATGAAAATGGTTCTACCGGTGTAATCAATTATTTCGCTAATGGTTCCAAATCATACTCCAAAGAGCGGGTAGAAGTGTTTTCACAGGAAAGGACTCTGATTATGGATAACTTCAGAGTCACACAAGGTTTTGGCATCAAAGGATTTTCAAAACTGAAAACCAGCATGGATAAAGGCCATAAGGCACAATTCCATGAACTGATAAAACGAGTAAAAGAAGGTGGCAAACCATTGGTTTCTTTCGATGAAATTATTAACACAACCAAAGCATCTTTTGCTGCTATCGAAAGTTTGAAATCAAATTCTTGGATAAAAGTTGACTAAATAGATGCCAAATCTTAAACTCGCCATACAACTCTGCCAAAATATGGGCGCTCGATATGTTATATATCGGGTATGCCACGAAATTGAAAGACGGTTAGGGTGGTTGAAGAAAAATCACCCCACCAGTCTGCAATTTCGTCAGCCTATTAATAAGGAGCAGTGGAAAATATCCAAGAACAACTTTGTCATTGGCAGTCGAGAAGAGTTGACCATTCCTCGTAATCAAAATCCATTGTTAAAAGAAAAAGCTCAAAGAATACTACATGGGCAAATCCCGTTTTTCAATGCGGAGTGGAAAGACCTTGGAAAGAATTATGATTGGGTTACAAACCCATCCAATGGTTATCGATATGACATCACTAAACATTGGTCCGAAATTCCGGATTTATCCCAAGAGGCGGGAGACATCAAGTATGTTTGGGAAAAGTCGCGCTTTTCGTATCTGTTGACACTTATTCGTTATGACTATCATTTTGGAGAGGATCTGTCTGAATTCGTATTTTCCGAAATAGAGTCTTGGATAGAATCCAACCCAATCAATCAGGGACCTAATTGGAGATGTAGTCAGGAAATTTCCCTGAGAATTTTCAATTGGTGTTATGCACTATATTATTATCAAAATTCAGCTGCATTGACAGAACAGCGCTGGCAAAAAATCCAGCAGGTAATCTATGCTTCGGTTCATCATGTATACCATCATATAGACTTCTCTCGTATTGCAGTAAGAAACAATCATGCGATTACGGAAACCTTGTTTTTGACGTTGTCGAATATTTTATTTCCATTTATTCCGGAAACCCAAAAATGGGCTAAAGATGGATTGAAGTGGTTTGAACAAGAAATTGCTTATCAGATTTATGAAGATGGCACTTTCTTGCAGTTCTCTATGAATTATCACAGAGTGGTGGTGCAGTTATTGTCTCTCGGTATTTCGGTTTACGAGAAAAATGAGCAACAATTTTCTGATGTGGTCTATCAAAAGGCCTACAAGTCGCTGAACTTTTTGTATCAATGTATGCAGGATGACAACGGCTGGTTACCGAATTATGGTTCTAATGACGGTGCTTTGTTTTTCCCTTTATCAGATACTGATTATCGGGATTACAGACCACAGTTGAATACTTTGCATGAAACGCTAACGGGAAAGTCATTGTTTATGAATGATGAAATTCGGGAAGATTACAACTGGGTGGATGGAAAGATAAAAAAAGAGCAATTTGAGCCGGTTATAAAAAAACAGGGCGTTCAAAGCTTTGATGTAGGAGGTTATTATTTATGCAGAAATGGTGATTTTTTGACGTTTATTCGTTGTGGTAATCACAAAGACAGACCTGCTCAGGCTGATAATTTGCATCTAGATATTTGGTATAAAAGCCAAAATATCTTGAGAGATTCCGGCACTTATAAATATAACACTGATTCTGAAAAGTTAACCTATTTTATGGGTTCTCAATCACATAATGTGGTGATGGTAGAGAATCACTCTCAGATGCTTAAAGGTGGTCGATTTATTTGGTATTATTGGTCGCAAAAAATAAGGGCCACTTGGGAAGAAACGGCAGATGCATTTGTGTTTAGAGGTAGTATTAGCGCTTTTAGACATCTTAATAAAAAGGCTATTCACCATAGAGTAATTAAAATCAGCAAACAAACTCCTGTTTGGTTGGTGAGCGACTTTTTTCAAGGGTTGGATAATTATAGTAAAAAACAAATTTGGCACCCGAACAGTACAGCATTAGAAATTAGTTCTAAAGCGCACAATTTAGTAAAATTTGATTCGTATAATTCTGATTATTACGGACAATTGGAACAGGAATGTTCTATATATTTTGAGTTTAAAAATTCTATTGAAACAGATATAAAGTTTAAAGACAGATGAGAATACTTTTGCTCCATCAATATTTTTTAGAAGAAGATGATCCTGGGGGGTCGCGATGGAATGAGATGACCAAAACTTGGGCCGCTCAAGGACATAAGGTCACCGTAATTGCCGGAATGATGCATGCCAACGGGTTAGAGAAAAGAAAAGAATATAAAGGTAAGTATTTTGTAAAGAAACAACAAGGTGACGTAGTTGTTCAACGAACTCATGTATCAGAATCCTATAACAGCGGCTTTTTAGGAAGGTTATGGGGCTATTTTTCGTTTATGTTTTCGTCTCTTTGGGCAGGATTGTTTAAGGTAAAGGGGGAATATGATGTGGTGATTGTGACTTCGCCTCCTTTGTTTGTTGGGATTTCGGGCTATTTGATTTCCCGATTTAAAAAAGCTCCTATGGTTTTTGAAATCAGAGATTTGTGGCCAGAATCGGCCATTGATACGGGAGTTTTAACCAATAAGTGGGTGATTAAAATGGCTTATGCTGTTGAGAAATTTATTTATAAAAAAGCAAAATTAATCAATGTGTTAACACCTGCTTTTTACAATACCCTACGAGATAAAAAGCACATTAGTGAATCAAAATTAATTATGATTCCAAACGCCGCCGACTTTAGTTTATCTGAGGAGATTGTATCTAGTTTTGACAGAACTGAATTTAGAAAGCAGCATGATTTGGACGGTCATTTTGTGATTACGTATGTGGGAGCTCATGGGGTTGCCAATCATTTAGAGCAAGTTTTGGAAGCCGGAAAGGCACTAGAAGACACCAATGTATTATTTTTGTTGATTGGTCAAGGAATGGAGAAGGCAAGGTTGATGAAATTGGCAGAGAAAATGGCTGTTAAGAACGTAAGGTTTATTGATTCTGTTCCCAAAAAAGAAGTTTTTAAATATATACTTGCATCAGAAATGGGCGCTTCTGTATTGAAGCGAGCGGACACTTTTAAAACCGTGTATTCTAACAAAACTTTTGATTATTTTTCTTGTAAGAAACCAATTTTGATGGCTATTGACGGGGTTTCTCGTGACTTAGTAGAAGCGGCTAAAGCTGGAACCTATGTAGAACCAGAAAATCCTCAAGAATATAGCAGGGTTATACGTGAATACCTGAGTGATCCACAAAGATTAATTAGAGAAGGAGAAAATGGTTATAGATTTGCGAAGGATAATTTTGATCGACAGATACTATCTAAAAAGTATCTTAACTACATCGAAAAAATTGCGAACAAATAAATCATATTATCTAGATATAATATTGCTCTTCAAAAGATCATATTAAATGGTATATAAAAAATATGTGAAGCGCTATCTTGACTTTATTACTGCGATATTTGCATTCATTTTTTTAAGCCCAATTTTCTTGATTGTTACATTAGTGCTGTTTATTACTAACAATGGAAAGCCCTTTTTCTTACAGCCAAGGCCTGGTAAAAATGAAAAAATCTTTAAGGTAATTAAGTTTAAAACCATGACGGACCGCAAAGATGAAACAGGTAATTTGCTTCCCGATGCAGATAGATTAACAGCTTTCGGACGTTTTGTGCGCAAAACCTCACTGGACGAGATACCTCAATTGTTAAATGTTATTAAAGGCGATATGAGTCTAGTAGGGCCAAGACCTTTATTAGTACAATACCTGCCTTTATATAACGATACACAACGCCGTAGACATGAAGTATGCCCTGGAATTACTGGTTGGGCGCAAGTAAATGGGAGAAATGCTATATCCTGGAAGCAAAAATTTGAATATGATGTATGGTATGTTGATAACATGAGCTTTGTTTTAGATTTACGTATCTTATGGATGACAGTTCTTAAAGTTTTTAAATCAGAAGGGATAAATTCGCAAACTTCAGCTACGATGGAAGTTTTTACTGGTAATAATGATTAATCCTCCTTATTCTTAATAACAACTATATTCGATTAGTTTAGTATTCCCTATGAAAATAATTGTATATGGTGCTAGTGGCCATGGCAAAGTTATCATCGATGCCATGAAGGCATTAAATACTCCCCCCGCATTGCTATGGGATGATGGTGCGAAACCCGATCAAATATGTATGGGGTACCCAGTATTATTACCCAATTTTTCATTATTACAAGAAGATTATTCAATAGTTATTTCTATTGGGAATAATTCTATCCGGAAAAAAATTGTAAATAAAATTGGTCCAGGGGTACAATTTGCAAAAATCATAGGCCCACACGCTTATATCTCGTCACAGTCATACATTGGAGCTGGTACTATGATACTCACCAGAGTTATCATACACATAGATACTCATATTGGAGACCATTGCATTATTAATACTGCATCTGTAGTAGAACATGATTGTGAAATCGATAATTATGTACATATTTCACCTGGTTCCATAATATGCGGAGGATGTTCTATTGGAGAAGGTACACATATAGGTGCTGGAGCCGTAGTCATACCAGGTATTAAGATCGGAAAATGGTGTACTATTGGAGCCGGTGCTGTCATTATTCGTGATGTGCCTGACGGGTCTACGGTTGTCGGCAATCCAGGAAGAATAATTAAAACGAATCTTTTTTAAAATAGAGCATAATAAAATTATTTACCTACCACGCTCAGTATGCTCGTTAAATTTGTGTACTCTCACAAACGTTAAGTTTTTCTATTAAAGTTCTAATTTCCATGAGTATATGTTTGGCATAAGTGGCACATGATAAGATCAGTTTCTCATTTAACACTAGTATCCCTATAAAATAATCCCTTACTCTCTCTCTACATAGTGTACCCAACACACAAACAAATATTTGATTTTCCGCAAAAATTCCTACCTCTTATACTTCAATACATGGCAATAACAATACAATAAACATTTACTACCATAAGTAACTTCCTCTTTTTCCATACATTGTACTATATTCACCATCTAATATCACTATTATGAACATTGCGTTTGGATGGTCGATAAGGAAACTTCTGTACTGCCTAGGCTGTATGCTTTGTGGTGTACCCTTTCTATCCTATGCACAAACGCATCGCCCATCTATCGATTCCTTAAATACGCTCGCTTCACAACTACTGGAAAAAAATTTAATGGAAGCTGAAAGTACGGTCCTCCAGGCTTTGAAACTAACGGAGGAAAAGCCTACTACTGCAGCACACGCAAAAGCAGTAAGGATCTATGCAGAAGTACTAACACTCACCAAGAGAAGCAAGCTTGCTAAAGAATATCTTCAAAAACTCCAGGTACAACCAATCGAAGATACGGCGGCAAACATTCATTTATTCCTAGCACTGGCAAATTACTTCTATGAATGTGGTGATTTTGATTCTTCTAAATATTATTACCAGGAAGCAAGACAGCTGGTTAGTCCGAAATACCGTGTGGATGAATCGCTGCCTTATGTGCGTATGGCCATCTTATACATGAAAATGGGTATGCAGGACGAGGCCACGAGGATCTATGAAGAGGCAAAAAATGAATACCAGTTGAAGCAGCGAGCAAGGGATGATGCCTGGCTGACTTATGGCTATGGCCAAATTTTTTATGCACAACGATTATATGATCGTGCCCTAGAGGAGCTGACAAAAGCCTTAAATAAATTCATAGCATTGGATAGTAAAAAAGGGATTGCATATGCCGAACTGAGTCGGGGAAATGCATTTTATCTAAGCTATAAAGAAGAACCTGCCATACAAAGTTATAGTCGTGCATTAAATAGTTTTATGCAACTCGCAGACAGCAATGGTACTGCCATCTGCTATGCTAATCTGAGTCGTGTATATCTAGATATAGGTAAGCCTCATAAAGCCTTAGATTATGCAAATAGAGTGATTAAAGTCATAGATAAAGGTAATTACATGACGCTGGAAGCTTCTATTCGCCAGCATTTAGGAGATATTTACGGCGAATTGGGAGATATAAATAAAGCCATTGAGAATGTGAAAAAAGCTTTGTCTATCGCCAGAGAGATGGACAATAAAATTGTAGTTAAAGACTGCTACAAATCACTTTCTGAAATGTATGAGGCACTGAAGCAACATAGTGTTTCTTATCAATACCTTTTAGCGGCTTACCGAATTAAAGACAGTATTCAGCCAGTAGAATTTAATAAGCAACTGGCTCAAATGCAGGCTAGGTTTGAAACTGAAAAAAAAGAAGCGCAAATACAGTTGCTAACTCAACAACGTCAGATAGATTCCCTGCTGATGCAGGAACAAAGTGAAAAGCTGAGAAAACAACGATTACTATTATTAATGTCAGTTATTGTATTAGGAGCTACGCTTACTGCATTCTATTTCTATTTTTCCAGAAGACGATTGATGGAGCGTATAAGAGAAAAAGAGCTGGTGCGTGAAGCGGAAGAGAATGAAAGACAACGGATCGCAAAAGATATTCATGATGATTTTGGTTCTGGGCTTTCAAAAATTAAAATACTCGCCGAACGCATTACTACCCAATCGCAAGATCCTACAAATGAACTTACCTCCACATTGCAGTCTATTTCCTCTACGGCAGTATCTCTGATTGAAAATATGAGAGACTTGGTATGGATTATGAAATCAGAAAATAGTACACTCGAAGGCCTAGTGGCTCGCATGAGAGAATACACCTACGAATACTTAGAAGATCTGCCTATCTCCGTTCAGTTCCTCGCACCTAAGGAAATCCCGGAAATGATAATTGCGAAGACTACCAGTAGGAATATTCAAATGATTTTTAAAGAAGCCATACAGAATGTTGTGAAACACGCCGATGCAACAGAACTAACCATAATAATTCATCCAGACCCCGTGTTTACACTGAAAATAGCGGATAATGGAAAAGGCTTTGCAAGTGATCAGTCTTATGATGGAAATGGACTAAAAAACATGAAGCAACGTGCTGGTATTATTCATGGAACATGTGAACTTCTTTCCCGCCCGAACGAAGGAACGACAATAACACTAACGGTTGATCTTACCACCCAATAGCCTAACAACTAACCATAAAAAGTACAACAAAGCATTTGACTAAACTCCACAGAAAAAGCATAATTTAGATGCAAAGGTTACTATACGCGAAATACAGACAAAGAGGAGGATAAATAGCATTACCACTTTTTTGTTATTGTAGATAGGTCTCTATAGAAATAACTTCGTTACTATGATTATAAATGTTGCCATAATAGAAGATGAAAAAGAGATCAGGGAAAATCTGCAAGCACTGATTAACAATAGTGAGCAATTTGTATGTGTTGATGTATTTGATAATGCAGAAGATGCTATAAAGAACATACCTTCCCTCCAGCCAGATGTGGTACTGGTAGATATACACCTGCCAGGCATGTCAGGAATAGAATGCATACGCACCTTAAAACCTCGTTGCCCAAATATTAATTTCCTCGTATCTACCTCTTACGAAGATGCAGAAAATGTATTTAACGCATTAAAAGCCGGAGCAACCGGATACCTCACTAAAACAGTACAACCTTCCAAATTGTTAGATGCTATTGCTGATATCCATCAGGGTGGCTCTCCGATGAACAGTCATATTGCTCGGATGGTTGTGCATCAATTTAATAAAGAACATACTAATCCAGAATTAGAGAAATTATCCAAAAGGGAGGTAGAAATAGTTGAAGCCCTTTCCAAAGGATATCGTTACAAAGAAATTGCAGACATGTTTTTTCTTAGTACCGAAACAGTACGTACACATATCCGAAATATTTACGCCAAATTACAAGTGAATTCCCGCACTGAAGCCCTTAATAAAGTATATAATCGTATGTAACTCTACGCAGAAGGCGTATCCCACAAAAATGATAAATAGGTGATTAAGCGCTAAAAATCCCTATACACACTAATATCCATCCCCCCACTGGTAATTACTTTACTACTAAAATGTGATTGTGCAAACCCCTCATTTGCTCCAATTTTGTAATATAATTTCACCTGAAACGTTCAAAACTATCTTATGAAAAACATTATTTTAAAATTGACAACAGGCTGTCTATTCCTGACATTGGTTTTTGCTGCTTGTAAAAAAGACGATAACAAAGGGAAAGATAATGACCCTGGTTCCTACAAATGCCAGACATGTCCTGACACACCTGAAGCTGCTGCAGAAAACGACAATAAAAGCAAGGGTATTTACAAAGGTATTGTGATAGGCTCTAGTGGTACCATTAAATTTAATATCGCAAACAACAATAGTGATATTACAGCCACCCTGGTAATTGACGGTAATACTATTGTCCTGACTTCTACAATAACATGGGCAGATAATGAACCCTATGTGGCACCCTTTGTAGGAGAATACAATGGTCAACCTGTAGTAATTCACTTCAAAGTGGAAAATGATGGTACTCAGCCTGTGATTACAGCCGCAGAAATACCCGGACACCCCAATGCTGTATTTACCATTGTAAAAGAAACATCCAATGCTCTGATAGAAGGTTATGAAGGTACTTATAGCAAGAGCAATTCCGAAAAAGGAACATTTAATATTATCCTTTCCAAAACACTGGGAAAATGGGGTGGCATTGCTCGTCAGGATGGATCTACTGAAATTGATAATATCAGTGGTGAAATTGATGCCAATGGTCACATGACCGAAAAAAATGGTTATGAAGTAGGAACCTTAATCGGAGAAACCATTTCCGGAACATTTACCGAAAAAGGTGGAGCCACAGTAACCATTGAGGCAAAAAGAACAATGTAAAAAGACATCAGTCTAGAGCTTCTGCCTCCCCCACTTACAGGTTCTTACAGAAACTTCTTGCATGACACAAGGAAAATTCAGGAGGTAAAACCGAACTTAGACATACTGCGTAAGAACAATATCCGAAGCAGTCTCACATATATCCTCAGGTATAAAATGAGGTATGGAGACTGCTTCGTTTTTTTGGTGAGGGCAACTATCAATTTACAGAAAAAACCGCCCTATGAGAATTTGTAATTGGCAAAGTGATAGCATAAAAAAAATCCAAATTCAGACAAAAAATCCTTCTCAGCCAGCTTGGTTCCCTAGACTCAAAAGGTCGAAATACTACTTTTTTGCGATTGAGACAGAAAATGCCTAAAGTTATTTTTGTCATAAACTTATATAATATGAAAAAATACTTTATCTTGTAATTGCCCTCGCAACCGTAATTGTTGCCTGCAAAAAAGAAGACAACAAAGTAGAACCACAAACTCCTCCCGGAAACAACAACAACAATAATAACAACAATAATAACGACAACCTGCCTATTGCAAACAATAGTTTTATCGTTCATAAACCCGATGGAACGAGCGAGCCCATTCCATTTACACTAGTGGAGGTTAACGAATCAGAAGCGTATGCTTTCGTAGCTAGGTTTAATGTGGGGGCTCAAAGCCAATATGACCGAGTGGCCATTTCTTTTAAGACAAGACCGGAAGATGGAACCTATCCACTAGTTTTCCCGCAGGATGGTAAGCTCAAAAATTTGAATCCTGGAGAAGCTCACCACAATACTATCTATGAAGGCAAAAACTATGTAACCAAAGATGGCTCTCATCAGGTAGTAGTTACAACAGAAATAAACGGCAAGAAAAAATTAAGCTTCCAAAATCTGCCCATGTTGTATTGGGGAACTGTGGTTAACGGAGGGACGCAACTTCCGGAAGGCAGTACCATTTCTGGAGTTATCATTGAAAACTAAAAAGTAGTAAGTACATAATAGTCATATTTTCATTGTTGTATCCATATTGGAGTTTTCGAACAGGAAAGGTGATTACCCATATAAAGTGCTAATTGCTCTCTCCCGCATCAGGTTTATGGCCTTTTGCGGGAGATTTGTGTTATAGACTTGTAGTATTTTTTTGCCTTTCGGGCCGATCCTAAGACAAGAACCAGAAGGGATGAAATCAGAAAAGCCATAAGCCATATCGCAGGTTTTTCTTGACTTAAGTTTTCAGATAAAGATATCCATATATGATATAAATTTTATTTGAATGAAGAAAATTAGCGAAATAAGTGATAGTGATGGTGTAGAGAGATAAATTAAATAGCGTAGATTTATAAAAATTTTACTCGGATTGTCAGAAAATATTTTGCGAGTCCGAAATCTTATTCTACCTTTGCGCTCCAATTCTCACCCGGTTATCCGGGATGCTCTTTTTATAAGATTGCATTTGGGAGAGTTGTTTCAAACATCTCGTTAACACCAAAAATTTACACACAAATGGCTAAAGAAATTGCAGGCTATGTAAAGTTGCAGGTAAAAGGTGGTCAAGCCAATCCTGCTCCGCCAATTGGTCCGGCATTGGGTTCCAAAGGCGTAAACATCATGGAATTCTGTAAGCAGTTCAATGCTCGTACCCAAGACAAAATGGGTAAAGTATTGCCTGTTTTGCTTACCGTGTATTCCGACAAATCTTTCGATTTCGTAATCAAAACTCCTCCTGCTGCTGTACAATTAATGGAGGCTGCTAAAATCAAAGGTGGATCTAAAGAACCTAACCGTAACAAGGTAGGTAAAGTTTCCTGGGCTCAAATCGAAGAAATTGCTAAAGACAAGATGGCAGATTTAAACTGTTTTACCTTAGAAAGCGCAATGCGCATGGTAGCAGGTACTGCTCGTAGTATAGGAATTTCTGTAGAAGGCGATGCCCCCTGGAGCCAAAATTAATCCCATCGGTTGTTCACTTCATTAAAATTATTGCAGCAATGGCAAAGATTACTAAAAAAAGAAAAGCCGTAGAGGCTAAATTAGATAAAGACAAACATTATTCTCTCGCCGAAGCAAGTGCACTCGTAAAAGAAATTAACTGCACAAAATTCGATAGCTCAGTAGACGTGCATATCCGTCTCGGCGTGGATCCTAAAAAAGCAGACCAGGCGCTGCGTGGAACTGTGACGCTTCCTCACGGTACCGGTAAGACTAAACGCGTTCTGGTGCTTTGTACTCCTGATAAAGAAGCCGAAGCAAAAAATGCCGGCGCAGATTATGTAGGACTCGATGAGTTCGTTCAAAAAATTGAAGGCGGATGGACAGATGTGGACGTAATCGTTGCCACTCCATCTGTAATGCCTAAAATCGGACGTCTCGGTAAAATTCTGGGTCCCCGTAACCTGATGCCAAACCCTAAAACAGGTACAGTAACTAACGACGTTGCTGCGGCAGTTACTGATGTGAAAGGCGGAAAAATCGCATTTAAGGTGGATAAAGCCGGAATCGTACATGCGTCTATCGGTCGCATCTCTTTCGCTCCGGAAAAAATCGCTGAAAATGCTCAGGAACTGATCAATACTTTGGTCCGTATGAAACCCGCTACAGCAAAAGGTACTTACCTGAAAGGCATTAGCATGGCGGCTACCATGAGCCCCGGATTGGCCATTGATACTAAATCCGTTGTAAGCTGATTCTGACAATCGGCCAAACCTTTGTGAAACAATTTTTTTTCACGATTTCCTTAGCAAGGATCTACTAAGCTGGGAAAACAAAAACAAAAGCACATGACAACTGCTCAAAAAACAGAAGCTATTGAGTTACTTAAGGAGAAATTCTCCCGCTATAATAACTTTTACGTTACCGATACGGAATCACTTACCGTAGCACAAATCAATACCCTGCGCCGCCACTGCTTTAATAAAAACGTGGAAATGAAGGTGGCTAAAAACACCCTCGTAAGAAAAGCGCTGGAAAGCCTTGATAAGGAAAGATACAATGGTGTGTATGATGCACTCCATAATGTAACCGCTATCCTCTTCAGCGATAGTCCTAAAGAACCTGCACTGATCATTAGCGATTTCAGAAAAGAGAATAAAGGTGAAAAACCATTGTTGAAAGCAGCTTTTATTGATGGTGAGATTTTCTCTGGCGACGCTCAACTGGTTACGCTTACAAAAATCAAAACCAAAAACGAACTCATCGGAGAAGTTATCGGATTACTCCAGTCTCCTGCAAAAAGAGTTATCGCTGCTTTACTTCACCATACAGAAAAACAAGGAGAAGCAGAAACAAACGCTTAATACAGGCCGGCTGCGCCTGAGGAATTACAACGATCCCCTATGGCTTCGATGCACTTCCTAAAACCAGCCCATAACAACGGCTTCCAAGTCACAACATACTTTAACCAAATTTTTTAAAAACTAAAAAAAGAAATTACCATGGCAGACATAAAAGCATTAGCTGAAACACTGGTAGGGCTTACTGTAAAAGAAGTACAGGAATTAGCCGACGTATTAAAAGCAGATTACGGTATCGAACCAGCTGCTGCAGCAGTAGTGGTTAGCGGTGGTGGTGCTGACGGTGGTGGCGCTGCTGCTGAAGAAAAAACTGCTTTCGATGTAGTACTGAAAAATGCAGGTGCTTCTAAACTGAACGTAGTGAAAGTTGTAAAAGAACTCACTGGTCTGGGACTGAAAGAAGCAAAAGAACTGGTTGACGGTGCTCCGAAAAATGTTAAAGAAGGCGTAAGCAAAGCTGAAGCTGAAGACCTGAAAGCGAAACTTACGGAAGCGGGTGCTGAAGTAGAAATCGTTTAATTATATACATTTTTCTATACCTAAAGGGCTGTCTGCAACACAGACAGCCCTTGGTGTTTTTAAAACTCCCACATACATCCCAAAATATATTTATCTACTAAAACCCTAAGGGTAATTTCACGAAAATTCCAAATACCGGAAAACGGAAAAAGTAAATACATTCGCAGCCATATTATGCTTAAAGACCCATGTTAACATTTGCACCAACCGTAGCTCAAAAATTAGCACTAAACGAATCTCATGTAAAAGCAGTACTGGAACTTCTGCAAGAAGGAGCCACTATCCCTTTTATTGCCCGCTATAGAAAAGACCGAACAGGAGCATTAGATGAAGTCAAAATTCAGGAAATCCAAGATGAAGCAAAATTTCAAAAGGAGTTTGCCGAACGAAAATCCTATATAGAAAAAACTATCGCCGACCAGGGTAAAATGACAGAGGAACTGCAACATAAAATCAATGCAGCCACTACCCTCAACGAACTGGAAGATATCTATCTGCCTTACAAACCCAAACGCAGAACTAAAGCTCAAATAGCAAGAGAAGCAGGACTAGAACCCTTGGCAGATTGGTTGTTAACACAGCAGGATATAAATCCGCTACAAGAAGCTGAAGCCTATATCACAGAACAGATATTAACGGTAGAAGATGCTTTACAGGGAGCCAGAGATATTATCGCTGAAAAAGTGAATGAAAATGCAGAAGTAAGAGCTAAACTTCGTAAACTGTTTGAAGATACAGCATTAGTGTATAGCAAAGTACTCAGCGACAAGGAAACGGAAGGTATCAAATACAAAGACTATTTTGATTTTTCAGAACCCATATCCAAAATTCCATCCCATCGTATCCTAGCTATCATGCGAGGATTTATGGAAGGGATACTACGCATGAATATCATCCCGGATGAAGAACATGCGTTGACTCTTCTCGAAAAACAATTTATTACGGCAAATAATGAAGCTGCCACGCAAGTAAAAAAAGCCATTAAAGATGCTTATAACAGACTCCTACACCCCAGTCTGGAAGCAGAATTTCGCATGGCCCTAAAAACCAGAGCAGATGAAGAAGCTATTCATGTATTCGCAGAAAATCTTCGACAACTCCTACTCTCTTCACCCTTAGGAAGTAAAAGAATTTTAGCCATTGACCCAGGATATCGCACAGGATGTAAGGTCGTTTGCCTAGACGAAAACGGTTCGCTTAAGAAAACAGACCTGATATTTGTACATGAAAATAACCATAAACTCACAGAAGCAGCACATAAAATCCGCACCCTCTTACAAGAATTCCAGATAGAAGCAATTGCTGTAGGAGATGGTACCGCAGGAAGAGAAACAGAACAATTTCTCAAAAAATTGCAACTGCAAATTCCTATTTTCCTGGTAAATGAAGATGGGGCATCTGTGTATTCTGCTTCTGAAATTGCTAGAGAAGAATTTCCTCATGAAGATATTACCGTACGCGGAGCTGTAAGTATTGGCCGAAGACTTATGGATCCTCTGGCAGAATTAGTAAAAATAGACCCTAAAAGTATTGGTGTAGGTCAATATCAGCACGATGTAAACCAATTCCGACTAAAAGAACGTCTGGATCAAACCGTAGTAAGCTGTGTAAATACGGTAGGTGTAAACCTGAATACAGCAAGTCTTCACTTGCTGAGTTATGTAAGTGGTATTGGCCCCTCTCTGGCAGGGAATATCGTAAAATATAGAAATGAACTGGGTGGATTTAAAAACCGTCAGCAACTCAAAGAAGTCCCTCGCCTAGGTAGTAAAGCCTTTGAACAATGCGCAGGCTTCCTCAGAATTAAGAATGGTGACAACCCTCTGGATGCTAGTGCCGTACACCCTGAAGTGTATGACCTTGTATTGCAGATGGCCAATGATTTGAAGGTGGCAGTAGATACACTCATTGGCAACGAAGAATTAGTCAGCCAAATAACTCCTGAAAAATATATTACAGACACTATCGGTATTCATACCATTCAGGATATTCTCAAGGAACTCAAAAAACCTGGACTGGATCCGAGAAAAGATATGCAAATGTTTGAGTTTGCCGATATCTACAGCATAGAAGATGTACAGGTAGGCATGATTGTACCGGGAATTGTTACCAACATAACCCGATTCGGAGCATTTGTGGATATTGGTGTAAAACAGGACGGACTAGTCCATGTTTCAGAGATTTCGCATACTTATATCACTGATCCCGGCCAGGCGCTCAAACTCAATCAGAAAGTTCAGGTGAAAGTTCTTGAGGTAGATTTAGCCCGAAAAAGAATTTCTTTATCTATAAAGCAAACTCAGGAAGCCCCCACAACCAGACAAACAAAAAAACCACGCAGGGAAGCTGTAAAAGAATTGAGTATGGGAGATGCATTAAGTCAGTTGAAAAGTAAATTTGGAAAGGCTAAATAAATAAAAAGTACTGCATTTCATCATACAGCTTTGTTTTAGGATTTGGGAAGATGCGTAAAAGGTAGGTTTTAAATGCGTCATTAAGGGTTTTCATTCCTATATGAAATAGCTTAGATTATGTTTGATTTAGCGGCATAACCTCACATAAAGCAAAAACTATAGACTAACTTTGCATTTGTCTTATGCTTGAGCAATATACAGCCTCCTTAAATGGCTACAAACGACTCCCCACTCTGGAAGTAAAAGTGGGAGATCTACTCATTGGAAATAATCATCCTATCAGGGTTCAGACCATGACTACTACGGATACAATGGATACCGAAGGTACCATTGCACAATGTATCCGCTGTATAGAGGCCGGAGCTGAGTTGGTACGTATTACAGCTCCGAGCAAAAAAGAAGCAGAGAATCTAGCTAATATACGCGAAGGCCTAAGAAAACAGGGTTATCATACACCTCTTGTGGCAGATATCCATTTCACGCCCAATGCTGCTGAAGTTGCAGCACGCATTGTAGAGAAAGTGAGAGTTAATCCGGGTAATTATATTGACAAGAAGAAGTTTGACTTCATCAATTATACCGACAGTGCTTATCAGGCAGAAATAGATCGCATTCGTGCAAGGTTTATCCCACTAGTCAAAATATGTAAAGAATATGGCACAGCCATGCGCATAGGTACCAACCACGGATCTCTTAGCGATAGAATCATGAGTCGATACGGAGATACTCCTATGGGAATGGTAGAAAGCGCCATGGAATTTCTACGCATAGCGAGAGATGAGCAGTATCATCAGATTGTACTGAGTATGAAATCCAGCAATCCTCTGGTAATGGTTCAAGCATATCGATTGCTGGTCAGACAAATGATGGATGAGTTTGGCGTATGCTATCCCTTGCATTTAGGCGTTACCGAAGCTGGAGATGGTGAAGATGGTAGAATCAAAAGTGCAATTGGTATCGGTACTTTGTTAGAAGATGGTATAGGAGACACCATTCGGGTTTCTTTAACAGAAGATCCGGAGTTTGAAATCCCAGTATGTCAGGATCTGGTAAAAAGGTATCATCCAGAAAAAATTCCTGCGGCACATAACAGAATACCGGAAAACAAACTCCCTTATAATCCATTTACCTATCAAAGAAGAAAAACCAGTTTGGTACATGGCATGGGCTATAGTGCAGTACCAGTAGTAGTAGCTGATTACAGCGATCTTACACTGCTCACTCACGAGGTACTTGAGTCAGTAGGACACAGATATGATCCACAGACAGATAAGTGGCATATGACAGATACTGCTGCTGATTTTATTTTCACGGGTAATAGCGTTCCAGATTTCGAACTTCCGGGTACCCTTCATGTAATCTGTGAGCATACTACATGGAAAAAGGTAGCGCATAATAGTTCTATTTTCCCCGCCGTGCGTATGACAGAGTGGTTAGAAAATCCTGCCCTCTGTGGAGAAACTCCCTGTTTTATTTTAGCTACGGATCACGATGATTTACCTAAATTTCTTGAAGTAGCTACACAGCATCCTACACATGTACTTTGTTTGTCTGGTACAGGTATGCATAGTATGGGAGCCATAAGAGCATGGATCGCATCCATGATTCGCCACCAAATAACGATGCCGGTAATACTGGGTGCAGTAACAGACGAAGCTAGCATCGATGCGCAACTTATACATCTGGCTACCGAAACTGGAGGATTACTATTAGATGGATTAGGGGATGGAGTATGGTTAAGGAATCAGGCAGATAAAGTTCACAATATACGCATCAGCGGAAGGACCTATTTAGAAGTAAAAGACAATCGTCAGTTTTTAAATAATACCGCCTTTTCCATATTACAGGCTACACGTACCCGAATTAGCAAGACCGAGTATATAAGTTGTCCCAGTTGTGGCCGTACTTTATTCGATTTACAAGAAACTACTGCTAAGATCAGAGCTGCTACACACCATTTGAAAGGCGTAAAAATTGCTATAATGGGATGTATTGTAAATGGTCCCGGAGAAATGGCAGATGCAGATTTTGGTTATGTAGGTAGTGGTCCAGGAAAGATTACCTTATACAAAGGAAAAGAAGTAGTAAAACGAAATGTCCCCAGCGAAATAGCCGTAGATGAATTAATTCTTCTGCTAAAAGAGAATGGAGCATGGGTAGAACCACAAGCAGTGTAAAACCCTTTGAAGAATAATATATTACCCGCAATTATAATTAATTTTCCGTCCTTTCTAACGCGAACTCAAATCTTGAGTTTGTCAGCGACATACTATACTATTATGTTAAAGAAGTAGGGTATAAATTCTATTCTCTCTAAAAGTATATCCAACAAATACGAGTTATTGTAATTAGTGCAGAAAGTAAGAATTAGCTAAAATGTCTTTTCTCTATTTGCAATACAAAAAATCATATAAATTTATTCATCTGTTATTAGGATTTCTAAAAAATTTATATTTTCTTTAGATAACAAAAACCCGCATTATGAAAAAATTTATAGCTGAGTTTTTAGGCACAATGTGTTTAGTATTGTTTGGTTGTGGTGCTGCTATAGTTTCAGGAGTAACCCTTTCTGGTCCGGCAGGTGTGGGATTATTAGGTATTTCTATGGCTTTTGGATTAGCCGTTGTGGTTATGGCTTATGCTATTGGCCCTATTTCTGGTTGTCATATTAATCCTGCAGTAACCCTTAGTTTACTAGCTGCTGGTAGAATGAAGTCCCCCGAAGCTATCACATATATCATTGCTCAGATTGCTGGTGCCATTGCCGGTGCTGCTATATTGTACATCATACAGTCTGGCCTTCCAGGTGGATTTATGCCGGGCGAATGGGCTTTAGGTTCTAATGGCTGGGGCGAAGGATATGGCGGGGCTTACTCCGTGAGTTCAGCATTTATTACAGAAGCAGTACTTACCTTCATTTTCCTATTTGTCATTCTAGCCACAACTTCTAAGGCAGGTAACAGTAATATGACTGGTTTAACTATTGGTCTAACATTGGTACTCATTCACCTAGTTGCGATACCAATTACCGGCACATCGGTTAATCCGGCAAGAAGTATTGGCCCTGCCATATTTGCGGGCGGAAAAGCCCTCCATCAGTTATGGTTATTTATCCTAGCTCCTGTAGTAGGTGGGATGCTAGCGGCTTTGATATGGAAAAGCATTTTTGAAAAACCCGAAGTATAATATACCCACTCTATTTTGCCTATATACTAACAATAGGATTGATCCCTCAATACTTTATCTCGACTAGAAGGATAGCAAAGCATAATGTGATGAACATCAATAAAATGTGAATATAATGTTATTCATTTATGTTGGTGGATTCAACCTGTAAATTTACAATAACTGCGTAGGGATATTCATATTTTTTGATGCCATGTGATTGTATATCTTATTCATATTGAGACTCTTATTCAATACTGGCAATTATATTTCAGAATATAGCCAACTAATCTAGATGGCAGTATGTCTAAAATGATGCCACTATTGTTTATTTTAAAGGAGAAATAGAATAATATACATTTAAAAATCCTATATATAACCCTCATCAAAACTATTTGCTATGAGAAAAACTATACACTGTTTTTTGGCGCTATTATTTCTATCTGCCTTGGCGAAGGCACAAACTATTAATACTACCGTAGGCAGTACGGGTTATAATGGAGGGAATAATTCAGGAGCAGGTAGCTTTATTACATTTATTATTGAAAACACTACCGCTAACCCTATTATCCTAACTGAAGTTGGTAACTATACCACCACTGCACATAATGGTACAACCAGTACATTATACTACAGTTCTACTAGCTTAAGCGGTCCTATACCAGGCAATGTACTTCCTGCTGCGGGTTGGACTGTCGCTGCTACGGGGGTGGTATCTGGTATAACTACTACTGGGGTAAATCCGGTATTGACAGGGCTTAGTTTTATTATCCCTGCCGGAACTACTTACAGAATGGCATTAAATACAACTGGTACCAATTACTATAGTGGTACAGGAGCACCCTATCCTTCTCCCAATTCGTTTACCGTCGGAGGTATCACCTTACGCACAGGTGATTATATGATCGGCGGACAATACGTAGGTTACGGATATTCAAACAATCCGCGCTTCTTCACTGGATATGTGACTTTTATGCCAGCGGTACCCTGTTCTGGAACTCCAACGGCCGGTGTGGCTAGTATGCTTTCTAATTGCCCTGCTACAGTAGGTCTTACAGGTTATACGTTAGCCATGAATACTACTATACAATGGCAAAAAAATGATCTGTGTAACGGGGTATGGGAAGATATTCCCGGAGCAACTAATTATGACTATGTAATTACCTCGCAAACAAATCCTACAGATTACAGAGCAATCATTACCTGTACCAATAGCGGTCTGGATGATGTGTCGAATGTGGTGTCTGTGGCTTCTGTAACACCTTGCTACTGTGCCGCAGTCCCCACTTATGACTATTACCACGATGTGGTGAATGTTACTGTGGGTCCTATGAACAATCCGTCTAGTTGTGGTTCTACCGGTGGACCAGGTAGCATTTTGAACAGATACTCTGATTATACTACAGTACTTCCACCAGTAGTACTAGCCAAAGGGCAGTCGTACCCACTCAGTGTAAGTGTGGTAGGAAATTGTGGAACCGCATCAACTACCACAGGCGCAGGTGTAACTGTATTTATCGATTATAACCGGGATGGTACCTATAGTGCTGCTGAAAGAGTATATAGCTCCGCAGTACTTACGCCTCCATATACGGTAAGCTCTAATTTCACAGTACCTGCTTCAGCCGCTACTGGGCTTACTGGTATGCGTGTCATTACTAACTATAACACTGCAGGGGCTTCTATCGCTGCCTGCGGAACATACAACTATGGAGAAACAGAAGATTATCTGGTAGATATACAATATGTGCCTAACGCTACAGGTGAAGGTATGTATTGTAGTGGCGATACGGTTGTATTGTCTGCTACAGCTCCTGGTATGACTGGTGACTTTTCTTTTGTTTGGGTTCATCCAAGCGGAGCAACCGATACAGGATCTACACTTATTATTCCTAACGCACAATCGACTCATTCTGGTACGTATAAAGTAGGGGTACTTACTTTCCCCTGCGCATCTGGAAGTGGCAATGCGGATACTTCAGGTTTCCGCTCTGTGGAAATCTGGATCAGCCCCACTCCTGGCGCACCAGTAGTGCCTCCGATTATAACTTATTGTGAAGGCTCTCCTTTTGATACATTACCGGTCTATGGACAAAACCTGCAATGGTATCAAACTGCG
>Ga0207415_1000661_pt1 | contig 22191 bp, 12 predicted proteins | sample Passage237A_FD_187369 | JGI IMG/M metagenome (GOLD analysis project Ga0207415, IMG submission 187369) | Cellulose adapted compost microbial communities from Newby Island Compost Facility, Milpitas, CA, USA - Passage2 37A (SPAdes) (version 3) ...
TCCTTGCGGTCCACGACGAAGAGGCACTTGTCGATGGCGGGATTGTCGCGGAGGAGCGTGGAGGCCTTGAAGGAGGTGAGCGTCTTGCCGCTGCCGGTGGTGTGCCAGATGTAGCCGTTGCCGCTGCGCTGCTCGATGCTGTCGACGATGGCCTGGACGGCGTAGATTTGATACGGGCGCATCATGAGGAGCTTTTGCTCGCTCTGGATGAGCACCATGTAGCGGCTGATCATGCGGCCGAGGTCGCACTTTTGGAGAAAGGCGTCGGCGAAGAGATCGAGGTGGGCTATGGGCGTGTTGTCCTTGGTCGCGAACTTGTAGACCGGAAGGAATTGCTCGTCGGCGGCGAAGGCGAAGTGGCGGGCGTTGTTGTTCGCGAAATAGAAGGTCTCGGTGCGGTTGGAGACGATGAAGAGCTGGATGAAGCAGAGGAGCGTGCGGGTGTAGCCGTTGCCCGGGTCGTTCTTGTAATCGACGATCTGCTCCATGGCGCGGCGCGGGCTGACGCCGAGGGTCTTCAACTCGACCTGCACGACCGGGACGCCGTTGATCAGGAGCAGGACGTCGTAGCGGTGATGGCTGTAGTCGGTGTTGATGCGGAGCTGTGAAACGACCTCGAAGTCGTTTTTGCACCAGTCCTTGATGTTGACCAAGGTGCAGGAAAGCGGCGTGCCGTCGTCGCGGATGAAGTCGTTTTTCTCGCGGAGGCGGACGGAATTTTTGAAGACGTCGGGCGAGACGAGGTCATCGAGGAGGCGGGCGAACTCGGCGTCGGTGAGCTGGACGCGGTTGAGGGCCTCGAACTTCTGGCGGAAGTTGCGCTCCAGCGCGGCTCGGTCGCGGATGTCAGGGCGGTAGGTATATTTGAGGTCGCGAAGCTTCGCGATGAAGAGGTCCTCGATGCCGGCCTCGTTGAGCGCGCACGAAGATGAGGAGCCGCCTTGCGGGTAGACTGTTTCAGGGGGCATGGCTGGAGAGAAATCGAGGACTGCGCTCGTTCAGAATTGTGGACGTGGGAAAGAGGGCGCTGAAGGGTTTATCAGCGATACAGTGTGTTTGGGCCGAACGGCCGCGACGAAAGGAAAAATTCCTCCTGATAAGCATCTGGCTGGGCGGCGTTACTGAGAGAAAGAAGCGCGGGTGGGGCAATGATGTTTCACCGCGCGCGAGCCGCGAAAGGCGATGGGCAGTACTAATGACCAATGACGAGGGGCGAAAGGCTAGGGGCGGTGACAAATGACCAGTGACGAATGGCGAAGGGCGAACGGTTGGTGGGGAGCTGACTATTGACGGGGGGATCGGGCGGTGGGGAGCATCGCCCTACCTGAGGCTGAAGGTGGGCTTTTGCGGAGCAGCAAGGGGGCTTCAAATGCGGCGGTGTTGGTCGGCTGGGCTCGACCCGGGATTCGCGTTGCGCGAAGGTGCCGCGCTTTACCTCGCGCGATCATGAATGACCCTCTGCCTTCTCTTCCGTCTCATCGTCAGCTGCCCGATGCGAAGGGCTTTTTCGGCAAGTTCGGAGGTTCGTTTATCCCGCCCGAATTGCAGCGGCAGATGGATGAGATCGCGCATGCGTATCATCGCATTTGTCGGAGTCATGATTTCATCCGCGAGCTGCGTTCCATCCGGAAACATTTCCAGGGGCGGCCCACGCCGGTGTATTATTGCCGGAACTTGAGTGCCGATCTCGATGGCGCGCGCATTTATCTGAAGCGCGAGGACCTCAATCACACGGGCGCGCACAAGCTCAATCACTGCATGGGCGAGGCGTTGCTCGCGAAGTTTCTCGGGAAGAAAAAACTGATCGCCGAGACGGGGGCGGGGCAGCATGGCGTGGCGCTGGCGACGGCGGGTGCGTATTTCGGCATCCCGGTCGAGATCCACATGGGGCAGGTCGATATCGAGAAGGAGCACCCGAATGTGTCGCGCATGAAAATCCTCGGCGCGAAGGTGGTGCCCGTGACGTTTGGCGCGAAGACGTTGAAGGAGGCGGTGGACTCGGCGTTTCAGGCGTACCTCGCCGATCCGGTGAACAGTATTTATTGCATCGGTTCGGTGGTGGGGCCGCATCCGTTTCCGCTGATGGTGCGCGAATTTCAGCGCGTGGTCGGCATCGAGGCGCGCGAGCAATTTATCGAGATGACCGGCGAGCTGCCGGACAATGTCGTCGCGTGCGTGGGCGGCGGCTCAAACGCGATGGGCATCTTCACGGCGTTTCTCGACGACCCCGTGCGCTTGCACGGCGTGGAACCGCTCGGCCGCGGCAGCAAGCTCGGCGATCACGCGGCCAGCCTCAACTACGGTGAGGAAGGCGTGATGCATGGCTTCAACTCGATCATGCTCAAAGACCAGAAGGGCGAGCCGGCGCCCGTGCACTCGGTGGCGAGCGGACTCGATTATCCCTCGGTCGGTCCGGAGCACGCGTATCTGTTTAAGTCAGGTCGCACGATCGCGGGCACGGCGTCGGACGAGGAAACGATTGCGGCATTCTTCCGCCTGGCGCGTCGCGAAGGCATCATCCCGGCGCTCGAGAGCGCGCATGCGGTCGCGTATGCATTGCGGCTCGCGAAGGAGCGTCCGGACGAATCGATCCTCGTGAACCTCAGCGGTCGCGGCGACAAGGACCTGGATTTTGTGATCAATAGTTACGGAGCAGGAGAGTGAGAGAAGAGTGAAGGGTGAAAGGGAATGACGAATGGCGGGGCTAAGGGCGAGGGACGAATGGGGAAAGAAAAAGGTCCTACGGCGTTGAGCGCCGGTAGGACCTTTTTTTCGGACTAAGTTTTCGAGCGAGGGCGGAGCGCCGCGTCTGTCGTTAGCGGTTTAGGAAACGCTCCGGGATGTCGACGACGAGGAGGTCGAGGGTTTTGCCGTCGCTGAAGTGGCCGGACTGAATGAGCACGCGTTTGTTGTCCGGGCTGATGATCGGGTGCGTGTGGTCGGGGCGCATTTTGTGATCGGAGGTCAGCAAGAGGCGTTCGCCGTTGCGGCGGTCGATCAGGTAAACATCGCCGCCGAAGCAGTCGGCCACCGCGAACTTGCCGTCGGAGGAGCCGTTGCAGTGCCAGAAGCCGCCTTTGCCACCGCCGCCGGTGTCTTCTTCGATTTGGCCGAGGATCTCGACGTGATTGGTGCGGAGATTGATCACGGCGACGCCGGTGGGGCGCTCGCGGAGATACGGGAGATGGCCCATGATGTTGAACATGACCTCGTCTTTGGTCGCGACGGTTTCATGCGTGATCCATTCGTCGGGTGTTTCGACGTAGAGCGGGCGGTTGCCGGAACCGTCGGCTTTCACGGTCCAGATGCGCTGCGGCGCGTCGCCGGTGGTCTCGTGGCAATAGATGATCTCGCCGGGAACCCACGGGTTGGTCTGCACATGGCCCATGCGGAAATCGACGTCGATGACGGTTCTGATTTCGCCGGTCTTCACATCGATGGCGCGGATGCCGCCGGGGCCGCGTCCGTTTTCTTCGAAACGTCGGCGTGAGGCTTCGCGGCTTTGGGAAGGATCGGTGTTTTGTTGATCGATCACGCGACCGCCGCGGGTGTTGGGCGCGCCGGTGACGCCGGCGGGCGGCGTGCTGGCGCGTGTATTCGAATTTTGGTTACGCGGGCGTTCGGGACCGTAGGTGACGCCCCAATAAATCGTGGAGTCGTCCGCATCGAGGGCGAAGCCGCCGGAGTCGCGCAGATCCGCGGGGAGAACGCAGACGACGCGTTCGTAAGCGGCGGCGGGTTTCGGTGTGCCGGCGAGCGCGTCGGCGATGAGCGGATCGAGCCGGAGCTCGACGAGCTCGCGCGGGAGCGGCGGAGGCGGCGGCGTGGAGTCGTCGGAGCCGGGCGCGCGGCGAACCGGGCCGCCGCGCATGTAATAAAGCGTGTTGGTTTTGCGGGAAAGGTTGAGGCTGCCGGTGTTGGTGGCGGGGCCTTCGGTGATCTGGATGATGTCGCCGTTTTTCTCGTGAACGAGGAACGCTTGCGAGCCGCTGCCGCCGCGATCGGCGCGGAAGATGATCCATTCGCCATCGGCGGTCCAGGTGGTGTGCGTTTGATACGGTTTCGCGTCGGAGGAGTCGGGATTGGACGTGATCGCGGTGACGGTGAGCCCGCTGACCTTGTCGACGTAGGTGCGTTTCTCGGACGGGAAGCGTCGGCCGACTTGCGCGTCGAGCGTGGCGGTGGCCGAGAGCAGACAAAGCGCGAACAAGCCGCGCCGGGCGAGGGTGGGGAGTGTACTCATAAAGGGTAAAACGAGAGCCGGATGGCGCGTGTGGGGAGACGGAACGCTGACGCGGAAGATACGCAAAAATCGGCGATATGTTTTCGTATCGTAAGAAAGCGGGCCAATGGCGAATGACTAGTGGCCGATGGCGAGGGCCTAGGGAAAGCCATAGGTCCTATAGGGCTTATGGGGCCTATAGGACCTATCGTGGGACGGATGGCGCCGACAGGGCGTCGGCGCGGCCGCGGGCTTAGAGCACGTTGAGCGTCTTGCGGTAGAAGGCCACGACCTCGTCGGGGTCGTCGGTGAAGAGGATGAAGTCGTTCATCCACGACGGCGCGCGGTGGGTGCGGATCATGGCGCGGAGTTGTTTGCGCAGATCAGTCCAATAACCGGCGTTGTAGAAAATGTACGGGATGCGCGGGCGGATACCGAGCTTGAGATTGCACAGCTCGATGCCGATCTCCTCGAGCGTGCCCATGCCGCCGACGTTGAAGATGCAAAAATCGGCGACCTCGAACCACTTTTGGCGATTGTGGCGGCCGGTTTCCTGGAAGGTGTTGAAGAAGTCCACGCCGAGCTCGGGCGGTTGCGCTTCGAGTTCGAGGAAACACGCGCCGGTGAGCGCGCCTTTGCTGCGCGCTTGATCGGTGGCGAGACGCATGACGCCGCCGCCGCCGCCGGTGAGCACGCCGACATCGCGACCGATGAAACCGGTGAGTTTGTCGATGAGCTGAGAGATGCGGTCGGTTTCCGCCTGTTCGAGTCCGACGGCGGAACCGTAGAACGCGAGGATGGTGGACTCGCGGAATTTGCGCACCTGCTCATCGCGCACGAAGAAGCCGCGATCTTTTTTGTAGGTGTGCAAGTAGAGCTCGTTCATCGCCTCGTTGAGCCAGTACACGTCGAGGCCGATGGCGTCGAAGGTTTCGAGGCGTGCGTGCGCGTGATTGGAGAGGAAAAATCCGTGCGTGCGCGACGGGCGGCGGAAGACGATGCGTTTGAGCCGCATCTGCTGAAGGCGTGTGAGGATTTCGATCTCTTCGAGCAGATTGGGGAAATAATCGATGATCAGTGTATCGGCATCTTCAGGCGCGGCATCGAGCGCCTGGATCAAGGTGCGATGGCCGCAGGTCGCGGCTTCGCTCTGGATGCGCGCGCGGAGATCGGCGGGATCGCTGAAACGGCCGGCGTTGAGGACCACGCAGGCGTTTTCCATCGTCGCGGATTGGCCGCGCACGGTGAGACGTGTGCGCGGTTTGACGGAATCGGCCGAGGGCTTCGGCGGATTTTCGTCGAAGCAGCGGTAGACCTCGGTCGCGGTGGCTTGGAGACGGACGCGTTTCTTCTGCAGGCCCTTCGACTCGGTGTCGGAGGTGATCGGCGCGCGGAAAATTTCGACGGACACCACGGGATTCACCACCGGTTGATCGCCGGTGTTGTAGATCTCGAGCATGATGTTCGTGCCGAAGGTTTTTATCGGATCGAGCAGCACGGCGCTGGTGTGGATGCCGAAGTTGCCCTTGCCGCGGTTGAGCAGCACGTAGTGCTCTTTCAAATACATCGAGCAGCTCGTGAGCACGCCGGAGCGCGGCGCGATGGTGAGCAGATCGGTCTCGTGGCGGATCTGGACTTTATCGAGGTACGCGCGACCGGCGATGCCCGACACGAGACGCTCGAACGCCGGACGCTGCAGGCGCGGATTGAGCGTGTAGCGCACGTGATGCGGCGTGAGGAAAACACGGCCCTCGCGGTCGATGCTTATGGTGTTGGGAAGTTTCAGGACATTGGCCTGGATCGCGTCCCAGATCTCGGCGGTGGAGAGCTTCGCGGATTCTGGGGCGTAGAAAAGCCGGCCCACGGGCGTGCCCGAGCGCAGGAGTTTCTTCCAATAAGGCGCGTTGGGGAAACTGGTGTCGTAGATAAACGCGTCGGCCTCGAGCAGGAGGCGGTTGCCATCGACCACGGGTTTGCCGCGCAGCGTCATCTCGATGCCGATGCGCGCGAGCGTGCTGCGTTCGGTGAAAGCGAGTTGATCGAGATGTGCTTTGAGAAATTCGAATTCCGCGGGGTTGCGCGGCCAGAACGCGAGCGTCAGCGAGACGCTGTTTTCGTCCTGCGGGCGAACGGTGAGGATCTGGCCGTCCTCGGAGGTCCAAAACTGGTCGTGGTGCATGGGGGTGCGAAGTGAAAAGCGCGGTATGGAAAGTGACAAGGGGCGAGTACGCGAAATACCGGATGCACGGCAGGATGTGATTGCCTTGGGTTCGCGGCGCGGGCATCGAAGAAAACTTTGCGGCACCAAACCCAGTTTGGCTGTCCATCTTACCACCTCTCTTCTCATGAAATTGAAACAAACCCTGATCGTTTCCGCCCTGGCTCTTGGATGTTCGTTTGCGTCGGCTCAGACGCCAGCGGAAGCTCCGGCCGCGGCCAGCCCCCAATACTCTGAAGCTCAAGTCCTCGAGGCGTACGGTTGGTACCTCGGAAAATCGAGCGGCCTGGCCGAGCTCGGTTTCTCTCGCGCCGAAGTGGATTCGATCGTGAGCGGCATCCTGCTCGCGCACGAAGGCAAGGATCTCACCGTGGATATCCAGCAGATCGCGCCGCAGATCGACACGCTGCTACGCACGAAGCAGGAAGGTTACCTCGCGAAGCTGAAGGAAAAGTCCGCCGCTGATAGCGAAAAACTTTTTGCCGAACTGAAGACCAAGGAAGGCGTGACCATTCTCGACAGCGGTCTCGCCTACGAAATCCTCAAGCCCGGCACGGGTGCGTATCCGACGATTAACGACACCGTGAAAGTGCACTACACGGGCACGCTGATCGACGGCACGGTCTTCGATTCTTCACTCGCGCCTTCGCAGCCCGGCGCTGCGGTCGAACCGGTCGAGTTCCCGCTCGCGGGCGTGGTCCCCGGCTTCTCGGAAGGTGTCCAGAAGATCAACGCAGGCGGTAAGATTAAACTCTATATCCCGGCCGCCCTCGGCTACGGCGATCGTCCGGCGGGTTCGATTCCTCCGGGCTCCACGCTGATCTTCGAAGTCGAGCTCTTGGAAATCGTGCCGGCCGCCAAATCCGAGCAGGCGCTTCCGGCCGTGCCCGGCCAGCCGGGCAACTGAGCTCTGTATTCAATTTTCAACTACAAACGCCCTCTCACCCCGGAGGACGTTTTTTATTGGTGAAATTGGCGCAGGCGGACGGGGAGCGGATACGCCGGGTTGTTTATCCGTGCGCGAGTCTGCGGCGGAAGAGTTGCACGGTCATGCCGAGCGTCAGGTGCGCGAGCTCCGCATCGTAGCGATAACCTTCGTCGCGCAGAAATGCGTGTGCCCCGTTGAACTCGTGCCACGTGAACGTGGTGCCGGCTGCGGTGAGCGCTTGATAGATGATTGCGCGACCTTCGCCGGGCACGTGCGGATCCTGGCGACCCCAGATCATGAGCAACTCGCCTTGAATCTCGGGAATGCGATCGAGCGAGTTGTCCGACATGCCTTTGCCGAGGGAGCGTTTGTGGATGTCGGTTGCGTAGAAACAGGTGGTTGCGAGCACGTCGGGATTCATTGCGGCGCGAAATGCGAGATGTCCCCCGAGACAGATGCCGAGCGCTCCGAGACGACCGGTGCAGTTGTCGTGGTTTTTCAAATATGCGAGCACGGCGCGCGCGTCGGCATCGAAGGCGGCGAGCTCCTTGGTGGTCTTGAGTTCGTTGCCACGATCGGCGCCGGCTTGGTCGTAAGCGAGCACGGTGCCGGCGGGCTCGAACTCGTGGTAAACCTCGGGCACGGCCACGATAAAGCCATGTCCCGCGAGAAACGCGGCGGTGCGGCGGATCGGACCGGTGACTTGGAAAATCTCGGAGAAGAAAACGATACCGGGATAACGTCCGGGCGCGGCAGGTTGAAAAATATGCGTGCGCATCGGGCCGGATGGCGTGGGCAGATCGACAAAGGAAGATTCTTGCAGCGTCATGAGAAGGGCGGGTGTGTTGCGGATCAGCCATGGGGTGCGCGCCGAGGCGACACAACTCCGGAGCGCGCGAATGCGCTTTATCAAAAGCGCGGGCGAAACGTGAGCACGGAAAGCGTTTGCGCGAGGTGAAGCGGCAAAGTAGGTCGGGAAGATGTTTTTCCCGCCGCATCATGAGCCGCTGTCCCCGGAGGATGCGAATGCGTGCGCGGAGACAATGCTGGTCGTGGTGAGGAGGCGCGTGTGAAGCAGCGACCGGATATTCTTTGGGTGGTGACAACGCAATGGCGCGCGCAGGCGACCGGCTATGCGGGCGACGTTCAGGCGCGTACTCCTTTTTTGGATACACTCGCGGCGGAATCGGTGAATTACACGCAGGCGGTGACGCCGCATCCGTTTGGACCTTTTGCGCGCGCGGCGTTACTGACGGGGAAACGATCGCCGGAGAATGGGGTGGTCGACTACTACGATCCGCTCCCTGTCGGCACACGCACGGTGGCGCATGCGATGGCGGAACGCGGGTATCGCACGGCATATTTCGGCAAATGGCATCTGGCGGAGCGCAGTCGCACGGCACCGCTGGTGGGCGAAGAACACGCCCGCATGATCGTGCCGCCTGAGGCGCGCGGAGGCTTTGATCACTGGGAAGGATTTGAAAGCGGATTTCTGCTCAACGATCCCTGGGTGCATGGCACGGGCCGGCCGGAGCCGGTCAGGCTGCCGGGATATCAGAGCGATGTGATCGCCGGCCTCGCGGCGGACTGGCTGCGACAAGGCGGCGACGGAAGACCGCGCTTCTGTGTGGTGAGCCTGGAGGCGCCGCATCCGCCCTACGACGCGCCGGCGGCAGGTATTCAACCGATGGATACAGCCGCGGTTGCGCTGCCGCCGAACGTTCCGCGCGGTGGCGACGTGGAAGCGAAGGCGCGCCGCGAACTGGCCGGATACTACGCGCACATCGAAGCGACCGATCGGGCGATCGGGCGGCTCTGGCAGTCGCTTCGCGATGCGGGCCATGACGAGCAGACGCTGCTGGTGTTTACCTCGGTGCACGGCGACATGCACGGCGCGCATGGATTATTTCGCAAAGGCTGGCCGCATGAGGAATCGGTGCGTGTGCCGTTGCTGGTGCGTTTTCCGGCACGCAGTCGGGTTGGGCGGGATGAACGCGCGGTGTCGATCGCCGGGCTGAGCCCGGCGGTTATCCACTTTTTGGATACGCAACAGTGGCCGGAGCCGGCGGGCGTGGCGGAGATCTCGATGCCGAGCGTGGTGAAGTTGCCGCATCAATGCGACCGCGTGTGGCAGGGCGTGCGCACGGCAGAACGAAAAGTGATCTGGGGCGAAGACGGAAAACCCTGGCTGGCGTTCGATCTCAAAAACGATCCCGGCGAGAGGGATAATCGCGCGGACGACGCGCGTTTCGTCGCGGAGACGGAAGCGATGATCCGCGGCCGGCCGGACCGGGCTTAAGCGGTCGGAGGCGGCGGCGTGAACTGACGGCGAATCGCGTCGACGATTTCGTGCAGTTTCACGGGTTTCGAAATGTAGTCGTCCATGCCCGCGGCGAAACACTGCTCGCGGTCGCCCTGGAGGGCGTTGGCGGTAAGCGCGATAATCCGCGGTTGGCGGGACGACGGCAGACGGCGACGTATCTGGCGCGCGGCTTCGATGCCATCCATCTCCGGCATCTGCATGTCCATCAGCACGAGATCGTAGGAACGATGTTCGAGTGTATTCAAAACCTCGATACCATTACCGGCGACATCGGCGCGGTATCCAAGACGTTCGAGGTAACGAAGCGCGACCTTTTGATTCACCGGATTGTCCTCGGCGAGGAGGATGTTGAGCGGGAGCTCGTGCGCGAGAAGACGCTCCGACGACGCGGGGATGAAAGGCGAGATGCTTTCGGGCGTGGAGCCGAAGAGCGATTGGAGCGCGCGGATGAGCGATTGCGTGCGCAGCGGGAGTGTGGCGGTGGTGGTTCCGAGACGACTGGTAAACGCGGCGAGTTCGCGCGGATCGAGTCCAGGTTGAACCAGGAGCACGATCGGAATCTCGGTCGAGGCGAGACGATCACGGAAAGCGTGGAAGGCGGGTGTCGAGACGAGCGCGTGATCGATGACGGCGGCGACAGGCGCGACGGAGGCGTTGAGCAGCTCGTTGGCCTGGCTCGCATTGTCGACGCACACCGGCTGCGCGCCCCACGAACCCAGGAAGCTGCCAAGGCGTTTGAGCGCGGTGGGATTTTTTCCCAAGCAAAGCAGCGGGCCGTAGTGGAGCGCGGCAGGCATCTCCGGAATGCTCCAGTCGGGCGGAACGGAGGCCGTTTCCGTCTGGATCGTGAACGTGAACGTCGAGCCCTCGCCAGGCGTGCTGGCGACATGGATGGAGCCGCCCATCAGCGTGCAGAGACGATGACAGATCGCGAGGCCGAGACCCGTGCCACCGAATTTGCGCGTGGTGGAGGAATCGACCTGACTGAACGGACGGAAGAGCCGGTGCAGACGATCGGCGGGAATGCCGATGCCGGTGTCGGTCACGGAAAACTCGAGCATGAAATGCGAGGGCGGCGTGGGGGTGTTGGTCGAGACGGGAAGACGTCGCACCGTGATCGAAATGCCGCCGGAAGGCGTGAATTTGACGGCGTTGTTGACGAGATTGACGAGGACCTGGCGGAGACGGGTAACGTCGCCTTGGATCCACGCGGGCACGTCGTTTTCGATGTGATAAGCGAGATCGAGCTTCTTGGTGGCGGCGGGGACGGAGAGCAGATCGAGCACATCTTCGAGGCAGGCGGAGAGCTCGAAGGGCAGACGCTCGAGTTCCATCTTGCCCGACTCGATTTTGGAGAAATCGAGGATGTCATTGATGATGGAGAGGAGCGCCTCGCCGCTGCCGCGGATGATGTTCACGTAATCGCGCTGCTCGGCGTCGAGTTTGGTATCGAGCAGGAGATTGGTCATGCCGATGACGCCGTTCATGGGCGTGCGAATCTCGTGCGACATCGATGCGAGGAATTCGCTCTTGGCGCGCGAGGCGGTGTCGGCCGCAACCTTGGCGCGGCGGAGATTGTGCTCGGTCTCGACACGCGAGGTGATGTTGGCGAGGACGGCGATGAAGTTCTCGAGCTGGCCGGACTCGTTGCGCACGGGCTGGACCTCGAGATGGAGGTGGAACTTGCGGCCGGACTTGGAGTAGCAGGTGACGTCGGTGCTGAGCGGCTCGCCGCGAAGACGAGCGGCGTGAATGCGACGAAGCGTGCGCGGGTTGGTTTCCGGGCCGGACAGGAACGTGGCGGGATCGCGCCCGACGATATCGGCGAGACGGTGTTCGAGCGTTCGTTCGAAGCTCTGATTAACCCAATCAATCATGCCGTCGGGACGCGCGATAATGACGAGATTATCCGTGTAGGCGGCGACGAGTGAAAGTTTTCGTGTATTCGCCTGACTGATACGCAGCGCTTCGTCGGCGGCCTTGCGTTCGGTGACGTCCTGGAACGTACCTACGATACGCGAAGGATCGCCGGATTGCGTGCGCGCGATGACCTTGGCGCGCAGATGGAGCCAGCGCCAACTACCGTCGGCCGCGGCGACACGAAATTCGTGGTCGAGCTCGGTGGTGTCGTGGGAGCGCAGTTGCTCGAGGGTGGTATGGTAAGCGGGCAGGTGCTCGGGGTGCAGCAGCCGTAGCCAGGCGTCGGTGTTGGTGGGGATTTGATCGCGCGCGTAACCGAGGATCTGCCAGAAACCGGGACTGAGATGGAGCTCGTTGGTGATGGGGTTCCATTCGCCGACGCCCATGCGAGCGGCCTCGATGGCGAGATTGAGACGTTCATCCGCGAGGCGCAGTTTTTCCTCCACCTGACGACGCTGTTCGTTTTCCGCGACAAGGCGCTGATTGGCCTGACGGGCGTTGTTGAGACTCGAGCGTGCGGAGCGCGCGAGATGGACGCTCATCGCGAGGAGCAAGGTGATGCCGAGTCCCGCGGCGAGAACAAACTCCGGCAGATGCAAGCGACCATTTTCAAAGCCGGTGGCGGTCGGTTGCATGGAGATGCGGAAACGTTGTCCTGAAAAAGTGAATACAGATTCCTGTCGATGGGTGTCGTCCACGGGATCGCGGGAGCCGTGCTGATAAACCGTCTGTCCATCAAGCGAGACATTGAGGTGCCAGTGCGGAGCGAGCCGCAGCTCGTCTTCCAGCGCTTCGAAGAAACGGCGGAAAGTGAGTTCGAGGACCGCGTAACCGAGGAAACGATCACCATCGTAGCGCGACGCGAGCACGACGAGGCCACCGTCCGGTTCGGTGGAAAACGCGATGTTCGCGGGGGCGTTGGCGGGACGCGCGCGTTCGGCGGCCGAGCGACGGTCGTTGTCGAATGCTGGACCGGTGGCGAAAACGTCGCGCGTGCGTTGCACGCTGCGCCAGACCGTGTGCGCCTCCGTGTCGGCGAGCGCGACCGCATGAAGCGCGGGCACCTCGAGCATCAACTCGCGGATGTGCGCCTCGCGTTGGGTTTCGTCGGCGGGAGCTCTGGGCGACCAATGCCGAGCGAGACGTTCGGTCGCATAAGCCAGGCGGGAGAACTCGTTGCGCAGAGCCTCGGCGAAGCTGTTGATGGCGGTTTGCGTGGACGCGTCGATGAAGAGCTGTTCGCGTTCGCGGAGTCCGGTCCAGAAAATCAGCGTGCAAGACGTCGAGGCGACGAGGATGGGCACAGCGATCCATGACGGGATGCCTGGACGGTGTTGTTGATGTTCGCGCCAGGCGAACAGGACCAGCGTGACGCCGAGCAGCATGAGCAACACGGCGGTAGCCGCGGGCACGGGCGCGTCTCCACCGAGCCGATACACGGAAGGCAATCCCAGGAGATAACCGGTGATCGCGGTGAAACCGCCCGAGGCGAGGAGTGAACCAGAGAGGCCGGCGAAAAACGTGTGCGCGCGAGCGGGATTGGGCCGCGCAAGCGCGGCGATGGAAAACGCGGCGATTAAGAAACCGAATCCGACCGCGGGTCCGAAGGCGATGCGCTCCAGTGCGCCCTCTTCAACGAGCAGACTGTCGCCGAGCCAGTCGCTCAGAAACGGTTGCACGAGGATGAAATTTCCCAGCGCGGGTACCACCGTGGGAATCAACGCGGCGAGCGCGACATAGCCGAGCGAACGCGCGCCGAGATCGCGGGCGAGCAACGCAAAGCCGAGAATGAGAAAACCGATCGCCGCGCCCGGACCGATCGCCGGCATGCGCGGGAACCAACGAATAAACGGATCGATATCCGCCCACCAACCGACCACGGCGGTTGCACTGAGAACAATCAACGTGAGCGAGAAAGCGCGGGCGATCCTGGTGACCCAAGAGACTGTGACGGGAGAGGGGGGGACCATCGTCAGACGCGTGCCTGAGGGAGAAAGACACAGACGGCCAAGTGAGCAACGCGCATTTTATTGGCGGCGCCGCAAGAGCGGCGGCGGTTGATTGCGCGCAGGATCGGTGGAGGTCTCTTGTTCGAACTCGTCGTGTTTTCCGGAGAGGCTGCGGAAAAAGCTGCTCAGTCCGTAGGTGAAACGCCACTGCGGTTGATCGAGGCTGCCGGTGAGTTTGAGTTCGAGGATATTGCTGAAGGGCGTGAGTACGAAGTCGACGGCGTTCGCGAGTGGATTGCGGCTCAGCTCATACGGAGAAAGCTTCGCGTTGAAATCCATCATGTGCAGGTCGAGCCGATAGCGTCCGGTGAGATCGAGCACGGCGGTCGGACCGCTGATTTTGAATTCGGGGAAGTCGAGCTGATTGCGGAGGAGTTTGAAATTGGCCTGCGCGTCCGTGAGACGCAGCGAAGCGAAGTTCAAACGAACGGCGCGCAACGCATCGGAAAGACCACCGAGCAGTTTGATCTCGGCAAGCTCCGCCCCCACCACTTCGCCACTACCGCTGCCGATGAAACTGTAGGGATCATCCGCGTTGCCATCGCCGGAGAGGCGTACGCCGAGACGACCGCTCGCGAGTTTTTCCTGCAATCGGCTGCGCTCGGGCGGCGCTTCGCCGCGGCGACGCGCGCCAAATTCTTCGAGACGATAAATCGCTTCTCCGAGCGACGCATTATCGAGCGCTGCGTCGAAACCGAGACGGCGCTGTTCGCCTTCACCGGTGAGACGCGCGCGACCTTGGGCGATGCCACCGGCGAAGCCCACGCGCAACGGGTCGACGGTGATCTCGTCGTTGTTGACGACCGCGGTCGCGGTGAGATGCGAAAGCGGGAACTCGAAGAAACGCAGCGGTGCGGGCGAATTGATTTTCACGCGCGCCTCATAACCTGCGCCCTCCGGCGACGCGGCACCGGTGATACGCCCTTGGATCGTCAACGACGGTGGACGCTCGAAAACAAACGGAGCGACGATCTTGCTTCCGATGGGATCGAAGATACGTGCGGCTTCGTGCGGATCGACGTCGCCCACGACGTCGAATGTCTGATAGTTCAGCGCGTGTTGCCGCACATCCTGACTGCGCGTGAACGTGCCCTGCGCGACACCTGCGCCCTTGCGGGCGACAACCTCGAGCCCGTCGAAAAATCCCGGACGCACAAAGAGGCGCGTGCGTACATAATCGAGCGGGACGTTGTTGATGGCGGCGTTGTTGGCGGCGGCGTAAACAAAAACGCGCGTGTCGAACGGACGTCCCCAGCGACCGGCGACCTCGACATTGGCGCGGGGCGGTTCGCCCGCGGAGAAGTCGAAATGTTCCCAGAATGAGTTCCACCAAGGACCGAACCAACCGGCGATGGCGGGCGGACGCAGACGGCCGTGGAGCAGGAAACGAAATTCGCGCGACTGCGTATCCATCGAATAACTACCGCGCGCTTCGCTGTCGCCTGCGAGCAGCCGGATGTTTTCCACGTTGAGCTCGGTGCCTCGCAGGAAAAGCTCGCCGGCCGCGCCATCGAGTTCGACATCCTCCACGCCGACCGGACCCGAAACGACGCGCGCGCTGGCGGAAGCCAACCTCCACCCGGGATCGAAAGTGGCGGAGAGCGAGAAAGGAGCGGGGCTGGCCGGACGAAGAAGCCGCACCAGATCGCGTTTGGCGCGCGTGCCGGCGTAGGCGAGCAGATCGCGGGAAAGGCGGGAGTTGAGTTCAACCGTGCCGCTGCGCGCGGAAGGATCGGCCTCGAGCTGTGCGGTCCAATCCTCGGAGAAAAGACGGGCGGCGATCTGGGCATCCACGCGATCCTGCTGACGATGGGCCCGCGCGAAAGCGGCCGAAAGCCGGAGATCGCGGATCGCGGTCGGACCCACGGAGAGATCGAGCGAGCGCGGCTGCCATTTCCAGCCCGGAAGCAGTTGAGCGAGCAGCGACGCGTCGACGTGGTGCGTGGCGAATTTTTCGCCGGCATCGATCGCTGTAGCGGAAATCTGGATACGCGACGCCCAGGATTGGGCGGCGAGCGCGGGAAGCGTGGCGCGCGCGGCGAACGGACCGAGGGTGATTTTATCGGGAAGCGCGGCCGAGTTCGGCAAAAGATCGCGCGGGATCTGCGCGCCTCCGGCGATGATGCGGGCGCGGATCAGCGCGGCGTGGGTGGGGTGGGGCGAGAAGGCGACCGACAGGTACGGAGAATCGAGGGTTTCGATCAAAGGCGCCCGCTCGGCGATGCGCTGAGCGATCTTCACGTAACCGGCGAGAATGCCCTCGATGATCTGCGCGGGATTGAGGTCGGAATCGCCCTCGCGGCGCGGAATGATGAACGTGCCGCGGGCCGAGAAAATGAGTTTTCCGCAGCGACCGCTGAGACGATCGACGGTGATTTCGCGCTCGTTGAAGGAGAGCCCGAGATCGACGTCGGTGAGCACCGCCTGCGTTTCGCCGGAAGGCGAAAGCATCGCCGGCAAATGCAGCTCGGCATCGCGAAGATCGAGACGCGCGGCGCCGAAATCACCCGCGAGACCGGCCCAAGGGTTGAGGGTGGCTTCCAGACGGCGAATGACGAGGAGCGAGCGGCCGTATTTTGCGCTCGAGACATGCACCTCGCCGAGAAGCAGACGGCCGGACGGATCGATGACGGCGGAACCGATTTTCGAGGAGATGCCATGGGCGATGTGGCGGTTCTCCATCTTGTGGAGCATCCACTCGGGCACCGCGACCTGGCGGGAAAAGATGATCCGTAGTTGAAAAATCAATACGACGACAAGCAACAGCCAGACCGTCCACACCACGAAATCGATGACGCAGCGGCAGCCCTTTCGGCAGAGAAACCAAGTGGACGGCAGCAACTTCATGGCGCGAAGCGGCGCCGCGCACCCGCTCGGGCGGCGCCAGCGTGTAGGGAGAATCCGGATACGCGGCTCATGCGATGGAGCCGGTCAGGAGGCGTCGGAAGGCTGCTCCTGGGCAGGTTGTTCCGGCGCGGGCGCTTCGGGCGGGCCGGGATCGCGCGCGCCGTAGGTGAGCAGAAAGAGAGCGTCGAGGAGCGGTTGTTCGATCTCGAAGACGACGTTGCCGAAACCGGCGAGCTGGAAGTCGCCGCCGATGCGATCGCTCAACAGAAGCGTGCTGGTGGCGGGGCCGCCGCCGGCGGAAGCGAGCGCGGCTTCGAGGCGGTATTTCCATGGACGCTCTTCGCCTGAAATCGTGACCGTGTTCTGAACTTCGCCGGCGACAAAAGCCTTTGCCCGCAACGTGCGGAAATGGCCGACCAGTGTGGAGACCATCTCGGGGTCGTGTTGCGAAGCGTCGGGAACAGGGATCGGCGTTTCGAAGATGACCTCGCCGGAGGCGAGATCGGTGAGGCGGAGATGCGTGATCGATGTGGATTCCGGGAGTTCACGCACGAGTCGCTGGCGATAATGAAGCGGCGACACCGGAATCTCGTTCAGGATGTCGTCGGAGATGCGGTAGATGTATTCCTGATGCGCGAATTTGGCGTAGTTGTGGCGGTCCTGACTGGTGCCGATCAACAAACGCACCGGGGCAGGCGAGCCGGTGGTGGTGAACGTGAGGGTGCGCGCGGGCACGTTGAAGCCGAAAGCTTCCTTCTGGGCTTCGGAGGCGACATCGATGAACTCTTCCGCGGAAAGGCGCAGCAACGTGGTGACGAGACGCTCGACGAGCGCGCGTTCGGCCGGTTCGGAAACGGGCGGTTGGTCGGGACTGCGGCGGACGACCTGCCAGTCGTTGCTGGCGGAGGATTCGAGACGCTGGAGAATGGTTTCCTCGCGCGACTGGGCGGGCGTGATCGCGATGGACGAAAGCGTGGTGGGATCGAGATCGAGGATCTGTTTTTCGCGCAGCGCGAGTTGGGCGTTGAGCAAAGTGTCTTTGAGGAACGCGTCAGGCACGGAGACGGTGAACAAGGTGGCTTCACCGGAGGACTCGATTTCGTCGGCTTCCATCAACGCGTAATAGAGCGTCGAAGGCTCGGGCGGATCGTCGGTCGCAGACGTCGCCGCGGAGGCTTCCGCTTCGGGCGGCCGCGGCGCGGGCGGACCGAGGAGAAGCGTTTCACGGCGATTGGTGCCCTCGATGGTGATGCGAAGCGGAGGGTTCGCGAGCGCGGCACGGGCGGAGGCGCCTTCGCTGTCGGGCACGAAACTGTGCACATGGAGCGCGCGCAGACGGCTGAGCGCGAGTTCGGTGAGGAGTTTGTTGGCGCGTACCTGGCTGATGCTCAGACCTTCGATGTACCAGCGATTGCCCTCGCTGCGGACGCGGATGCGGCTGCCGTTTGCGGGCTCGAGATTGAGCGAACGGGCCTCGTGCGCGGGAATGGTGAACAACTCGTCGGAGCGCAGTGCTTGGAGCGGACGCGCGAGATTTTCGGCGAGGCTGCGCGGCACGACGTGGATGTATTTGCCGTCGGGCGAAAGGATGTAGAGCCGGTTGTTGACCTGGGTGGCGGAGCCGATGCGCAACGTAATGGGCTCGGGAGCTGGCGCGCCGGGCGTGGCGGCGCCGGTGATGGTGAGCGTGAGCGGCGGATCGTCGAGGCCGTACTCGGCCAGCGTGCGACCGGTCGCGAGGATTTCTTCGACGGTGAACGTGCCGAGCGAACGCAGGAGAAGGAGTTCGTTGAGGATGCTGCGAATGGCGAATTCCTGCGCGGGCCAGGCGACGGGACGCGTGAGAAACCATTTGGAGCCGCGACGCTCGAGCTGGATGGTGGGGGCGTTGCGATTGACGATGGTGAGCGTCTGGATGTTGGCCGCTTCGGGGCCGAGCACGCGCGTCTGATCGGGCACGAGGGTGTGATCTTCGCGTACGAAGAAGATGTAGTAGAACAGTGCGACGTTCAGGAAGATGAGGACGAGCGTGACTTTGGTGCGCACGGCGGAGGCAAAAGTTGAGAGTTGTGGAAAGTGTCGAGGGGCGAACGGGAATCAGCGGCGACGCGTCCAATAAACGAGCAGGCCGAGGAGAGCGACGGCGGCGGGCAGTCCGAAGAGCAGACTGTAACGCAGACGCTGAAGCTCCTGACGCGTGAGCGAGAGTTGGAATTTATCGATTTTGCGCGGAGGGATATTGAGCTCGGTGTCGCGCTCGACGAGCCAGCGCAGCGCGGAGAAAAAGAGCGTGGGATTGCCGCGATCGGCGAAGCGTTCGTTGCGCACGAAATCGGCGGAGCCGAAAACGACGAGACGTCCGACGGGAATGGAGAAAGGCAGGTCGTCTTTTGCGGCGAGACGCTCGGCGGCTGAGGCGAGCGGAAGCGGTTCGCGCGAGCCGAAGAGATCGGCGCCGGGCGTGTAGGTGCGGTCGCGGCGCGCGTAGTCGCGTTCGCCCCACGCGGTGAGCGAGGCGCCGATCAAGCGATGCACGGTGCGGCTGGGATCGGGGATGGCACCGGGATTGGGGCGTACCGTGCGCGCGGCGTCGAAGTGCACGGGTTGGTTCGTGTCGATGAGCAGCTGGGTGACCGGATGCGGCCAATAATTGCCGAGGATGAGACCGCCGGTGTTGCTGACGGACGTGGCGTCGTTGTCGAAAACCCAGACGTTATCGGCGACAATGCCCCAATCGTAGAGCAAGTCGTCGAGGCCGGTTTCGGCCAGGCCGGGACTGATGAGCAGCATGAGGCGCCCGGCGTTGTCGCTGAGGTATTGGCGGAGCAACTCCTGTTCGACGGAGTCGTAGCGGCTGGTCGCGCCGACGGAGATGATCAAGGCGGCGTCTTTCGGGATCTGGCGTTCGCGGGCGAGATCGAGCGTGCCGAGGGCGAAATTACGCGCGAGCAAGTTGTCGCGGAGCTCGGAGAGACCGAGGCGTTTGGAGTCGTTGTTGAGCTCCGCCTCGCCGTGGCCGACGAGGAAATAGATTTTTTTCTGCTCGGCGTTGGTGACGTCGAGGATGGCGGCGGTGAAGACTTGTTCGCCGAGGAAGGCGTCGCGCTGGCCGTCTTTGTAGCTGTAGAGCTCGCCGCGCGTGACGGTGCGCGAACGGTCGCCGCTGAGGAACATGACGGCGTTTTCGCTGAGACCGTATTCGCGCGCTTCGGCGGGGTTGAGCAACGGGTCGATGTTTTCGACGGTGATGCGCGTGCGCGGCAGCTTTTCGGTGGCGTAAACGTATTCGCGGAGGAGGTCGCTGACGTCGGCGTAGATTTGTTCGAGTTCCGGATCGTCGGCGGATGTTTTGGGAATGGTGACGATGACGCGGACCGGCTGCGTGAGATGCTTGAGATAGGCGTCGGTTTCGGCGGAGAGTGAGTATTTGCGCAGACGCGTGAGGTCGACGCGGCCCCAGTTGGATTTATGCGCGAGGTAGTTGAGTCCGCCGAAGAGCGAGAGAAAGAGAAAAGCCTGGAGGACGAGGTTGGTGGTGCGGAGCCAGCGGGCGGCGCGGAAGCTGGTGGGGGACGACATGGCGGAGCGCGGAGATTAGCTGTGGAGGAGCTTCGCCTCGACACCGAAGATGCTGAAGATGAGGCAGAGCACGGAGCCGCTGAGGTAGAAAAGAAGTTGGCGGGCATCGACGATGCCGCGGCTGAAATCGCCGAGGTGTTGGAGCACTTGGGCGTTTTCGAGCGTGAGTTTCAGCGGTGCCATGCTCGGGTGATTGAGGATCTGCAGATCGCGCGCGAAGTACGTGCCGAGCAGCAAAGCGAAGAGCAGCGTGAAACTGAGGATGCCGGCCACCGCCTGATTGCGCGAGAGCGAGCTGGCGAAGATGCCGATCGCGATGAAGAAAAGGCCGGAGATCGCGATGAAGAGATAACCGCCGATCAACGGTCCCGTGTCGAAATCGCCTGCGAAGCGCCGCAGCAAATAAAAGAAACCGCCGGTCGAAGCCCAGAGCAGTCCGTAGAGGAAGTAGGCCGCACCGAATTTTCCGAGAACGACCTCGAAGGTCGTCACGGGCGTGGTGAGCAGCGTCTCCATGGTGCCGTTTCGGCGTTCTTCCGAGATGCTCTTCATCGTGAGCAACGGGACCATGAAGAGCACCGGAACCGGGAAGATATTAAAGAAGGCGGCTGCGGGAGAAATCTCGACGGGACCGCGGCTATATTCCTCGAGCATCGCGGTGAACATCAGTCCCATCACGATGAGGAAGAGCACCCCGGCGATGTACGTGCTCGGGCTGACCAGCAGCATCCGGATCTCGTGACTGAGGATGGTGAAGAAATGGCGCATGAGGAAATCCGAAGATCGAATGACGAAGATCGAAGGTGTGGTGCGTGAGCTGGGAAGAGTGATTAGTGGGCGCTGATCAGTGGCCAATGACGAGCGACCAGTGATTGGCCGCGGACGGCGAGGTGCGGGGCGGCGAAAAGGGGAGCATGCGGAGAGAAGTTTTCCCAGTGGTCATGGCGTCAATGGACATCGGTCATTTCGACGTGCTCTTGGGTGTGCCGACGATATCCCACGTGCGACGCGTGGCGGCGAGGAAGACGTCTTCGAGCGTAGGGTGTTCGCGGCTGAGCCCGCGCAGGCGGAAGCGCGTGTCGCTCACGAGGGCGCGCATCAATGGTTCGCCAATCGAATCGTCGCGGTCGGTGACGAGTCGCAGCGTCGAAAAACCCACGGGATCGGGGCTGCTTTGTTCGGCGATCTTCAGCGTGGGTTCGACGGCCGAGAGCACGGCCGGCAGCGCATCGAGATCGCCGGCGATTTCGAGTTTGTAGAGCGAGTGGCCGAGAATATCGCGGCGCAATTCGCCGGGCGTGCCCGTGGCGACGACACGGCCTTGGTTGATGATCAGGACGCGGTCGCAGGTGACTTCGATCTCGGGCAGGATGTGTGAGGAGATGATGACCGCCATGCGTCCGCGCAGACTCGCGATGAGATCGCGCACGATCAGGATTTGGTGAGGATCGAGACCGATGGTCGGTTCGTCCATGATGATCACCGGCGGCTCGGCGAGGATGGCCTCGGCGATGCCGACGCGTTGGCGAAAACCTTTGGAAAGTTTGCCGATGATGCGCGTGCGAACGCGGGTGAGATCGCAGAGGTCGAGCACGTCGTCGATGCGATCGGAGAGCTTTTTGCGCGGGATCTCTTTCAGGCGGCCGCGGTAGTAGAGGTATTCCGAAACGCGCATGTCCTCGGGCAGAGGATTGTTTTCCGGCATGTAGCCGATGTGGCGTTTGACGGCATCGGGCTGGCCGGCGACGGGCACGCCGCAGATGCGCACCTCACCCGAAGTGGCGGGCAGATATCCGGTGAGGATGCGCATGGTGGTGCTCTTGCCGGCGCCGTTGGGACCGAGGAAACCGAGGATCTCCCCGCGATTCAGGGTGAAACTGATATTTTGAACCGCGACGACCCCGGCGTAGGATTTGACGAGGTTGCGAACTTCGATGGCGGGCGGGAGGGCTTCGGACATGGAAAGCGTGGACGATTAATCCATGCGAATTCTGACGGATGAAAAGCTCTGAAATGGATGAAGATGACGGTCGTGGAGGATCGTCATGAGCGGATCGCGTCTCAGAAATTAAGTTCCCAGGCCGCCGCGAGGCCGCGGAGAGTGATGTCGGGAACGACTTCGAAGGGCGTTCGCAAGGTCTTGCG
>Ga0207415_1000663_pt1 | contig 22164 bp, 16 predicted proteins | sample Passage237A_FD_187369 | JGI IMG/M metagenome (GOLD analysis project Ga0207415, IMG submission 187369) | Cellulose adapted compost microbial communities from Newby Island Compost Facility, Milpitas, CA, USA - Passage2 37A (SPAdes) (version 3) ...
TTCTTAAAGCTATAAATTCTTGAGGTTGCTAATAGCATCGTAGTATTAGCGAGGATCGGTAGTTCAGTTGGTTAGAATGCCGCCCTGTCACGGCGGAGGTCGCGGGTTCGAGTCCCGTCCGGTCCGCATCTACAAAATCAAACTTCAATGAATCCCCGGAAATATCACAGTTTCCGGGGATTTTTGTTTTAATACACTTCAAAGAAACACAAACATCCCCAAAATCTACGGTGAACTAACTGGTGAACCGGCAAATCAAAGTAGGTCAGTTCACCTAATTCCTGCAATTGCAAGAGCAACGTTCCGTCCTAATTCGCGATTTAAACACTCATTAGCAAGCATTTGCAAGAACAAAAAAGTTATTGTATGTTTACACCCTCTCCCAATTTAACCGACACATCGGTTGCCTCTTTTGAAAAGCGTTCGTCATCGCTAAAAGAGGTTGAGCTTCTGGCGAATAAATTCAATACACTTTTCTTTATTAGAAAGGAGAAAACTGATAAGGCAACAAAGTTGTCTCCTCTTTACTTGCGCATAACATGTGGCAAGAGGACAGAAATTTCATTGAATAAACAGGTCAATCCTGACAAATGGAATGCAAAAAAACAATGCTTGGTTGGTAACTCACCAGAAGCGAGAGCTATTAATGATTTTATTAAGAGTGTGGAAGTAAAACTTCATAACATTCATACTGCTTTATTGAACAAAGGAGAAATTATTACAGCCGAAGTTTTAAAAGCGAATTTTTTGGGTAAGACAGACAAGCAAAGAACCATAATGGAAGCATTTGAATTTCATTTGAAGTATAATGAGAAAAATTACAGTTCCAGCACCACAAAGAAATATAGTTATTGCAAAAGTCATTTGAAAAATTTTATCTGGAAACATTTCAATACGACTGATATTTTCCTTGTCAAGATTGACCTTCCCTTTATAAAGGAATTTCAGTTGTATTTATCAAAAGAAAGCCAATTTGTAGATGAAACTGGCCGGTTGATAAAAAAGGTTGGGAATGAACACAATTCGACATTGAAGTATATTAAAATGCTTAAAACTATTTTGGGAAATGCCGTTGCATACAAATGGATTGATGCCGACCCTTTCGCACTTTTTAAGGAGAAATTTAATGAAGTGGAACAGGTGCATCTTGACGAACAAGAACTAAAGCAAGTCATTGCATTGAATACTCCAATCGAGCGGCTGCAATTAGTAAAGGATTTGTTCGTTTTTTCTTGTTTTACAGGATTAGCATATGCCGATCTAAAGAAACTTTCAAAGGAACACCTTGTTATTGGAATTGATGGCAGTAAGTGGATAAAGATTAGCCGTACTAAATCAAATACTCTTTGCAGGATTCCATTGCTACCAGTACCTGAAAATGTCCTTAAAAAGTATGCTACCCATCCTGTGTCACTAAATAGTGGTAAACTTTTGCCAGTTGGTTCAAATCAAAAATTAAATTCCTACCTCAAAGAGATTGCTGATTTAGCTGGTTTATCCAAAAACCTTACTATTCACGTGGCTCGAAGAACATTTGCTACAATAGCAATTGACAATGGAGTACCAGCCGAAACCATAGTAAAAATCATTGGTCATGCAGGGTTCAAACATCTTCACTTATATGCAAAAACGGGAGATAAAAAAATCAATAACGATATGCAACAATTAAAACAAAAATTCGGGTAACATGCAGTTGGAAATTTTAACGCGCAGTGATTTACAACAATTCAAGGCTGAATTGTTGGCAGAACTTAAAACCCTCATTAGTCCGCCTGACCCTAAGCAGGTGGACTATCTCAAGAGCAAGGAGGTAAAAAACCTATTAAAAATCAGCAATAGCACATTGCAATGTTATCGAGAAAGTGGTAAGATCGAAGCAAAAAAGATCGGCGGTGTCTATTATTACTCTCGAACCAGTATTGAAAACCTTTTTAACAATGAATAGTAATTCATGTTTTAAAAGTTAATTAAGGTTGCCCAGATTTTGCTGGCAAACTTTTTTATTTCCTAAAATTTTATCGCGCCGTTACTGTGAGTGAAAATAAGGCGATTTAAGGGGCTGTACTTCGGTGTTGGCTTTATCCATTCCGGGGCGCAGTAAATGGCTGTATGGGGCTTATTAACGTCAACAGGAATGATTGTTTAATAGTTCAGTTAAAGGAATAGGTTTTTACACGGAAAATGGTATTACTTAGCTTTTAAAATATTAATTTACCTATATTTTTTGTCTCGACCCTTTACACCTTAAAAGGGTTCAGGTTTCATGAAAACATCTTGAATATGTCCAAATGCTTTTATTAACCTGTTTCCTATTTCGGCATCCTCATCCTCTTTCATCCAAAAACCTATAGAAAGAGAGTGTGCCCATCTATGATCATTGGTTGACAGGTTTTTTATCACAAAACTGGTCTCACCTTTACTAAAAATTTCAAGAGTGGGATTCCACGACCCATAGTAAACAATATATTCTATATTCTTTATCGGTAATTGCGCCTGTTCTTGATAACTTTTTTTCCCATAGTCCTTTTCTACTAAATATGTGATAAGGAAATAATCTTTCTTAAAATCAAATTGATAGTTGCTGTATTGGACAGGAATATCGTTATTTGTTTGGCGTACAGAATAAACATAAGAATACTTTCTAAATGTTGACAATATCCAATTTTGTGTTTCCTCTTTAGAAGGAGAGGGTTCTGAATTTTCTCGTGTATGAGTACAATTTCCTAATGAAGATATAAGCAGTGGAATAATGATAAAAGAATCGAATGATTTCATTGTAAAGCTCAGGTTTGGGTTAAAAAATAGCATGACTGCCCAGATAATTTATTGACCAGCAAATTCTATTAATCCCATGTTTTGACTTGCAAACCATTTTACATTGTCTTTGTCAATATCAATATCAGAAATACTTGGAACATTGTTCTCAACCTTGTAAAAAGTGAAAGTAGCATCTTTGTATTTCACAAAACCATTACCCAGGTCGCAAATCCATAAACTGCCATCTTTGGAAAACATTAGCTTAGAAATTAATTCAAGTTGTTGGGAAGGTGAGTTATACGGTATTGTTGTCCACATAGAGTTATTAAGCATGTATAATTTTTGTAGTAAAGAAGTCTGTGAACCAATTCCTCCAAACACATAAATATTGTTACCATCATTTGTGCATAGCTTATTCAGCCCAATATTGGAAGTGGTAGAAGTGTAATAATGTAAAGTGGCATCGCTGTTTAGCGGTTTAATTACTATCCCTCCGTTGGCATTATTTATCCATGTAGCATTATTTTTAAAAGCGGCATAGATTGTATTATTGAAAATATGGAAGTCAGTGTATTTAAAATCATATTCTAAACTTATATCCATATAACTGTTTTCATCGGAGAAATTACCACTTCCATTATATTTTTTTATTTTTCCTGATGTTCCGGTCTGAAAGTAAAGTGAGTTTGTTGTTTTGTCAATATAAAACTTCCCTACCCCGAAAGGTAAACGATAACTACTCCAATTGCTTCCATTAAATATTACAATGTCCGGCTTCCCATTGTTTATATCATACATGGTGATTGCATAAATCTTTCCAGAATTGTCGGATTGTGTAAATGAAGTATAACCTAAGGTAACCGGCGTGTTATTTGAATTATAATAGCTCCAATTAGTTCCATCAAATTTTAATAAGCCATCTTGACAGCCTAACCATTTATTATTACTGTTATCTACGCAGATAGAAGTGAAGAAAGAGCCATGTGTATAGAGGTTTTTAGGCGGCGCAAAAACCTGTATTCCTTCAGGAGTAATATTTCCAGTGGCAGGCGTGTTATTCTCTTTAGTGCAACTATTAGCGATAAGTAATAGCGCAAGAAACGTCTTTCTCATACGATTTGTGGGTTATTTATGAGATATTAACAGAGGCAAATTTGCTCTAATTTTTACGACTTGAAAACGCTCTTTTTACCCTGTGAAGTATTACAGGGATGATATTTTTATAAAAAAGTTTGGGAAGCATCTGAAAAAGATACGCAAATCCAAAGACGTAAGTCAAGAGGAATTAGCTTATCGTACTGATTTTGAGTTATCCCAAATTGGAAGAATTGAAAGAGGTACAGTTAATACCAGTATTAGCCACATATCTGCAATTGCCAAAGCACTTGATGTCCACCCTTCAGAATTATTTAAGTTTTAGTCTTATACCACAGTCAGCTTTACCCGAATCGGCGCATTAAATCGGAGTAGTATTATTGGCTTTTTAAGAGGCTAAAGGTGGCTATTAAGTTTCGGTACCTGTTCGGTTAAACGAACATCATTACATTATCTTCCTCACTCCGATACCTACTATTCTATTTGCTACTAAGGCACAAAAAGAATGAATTAGTTCACAGCTTACCGAACACAACAGACGAATTGTTTTGAGCAGAGTTAGCCCTTAAAGGAAGGGTTTTATAAATTTAGTGACGTTCAAATCAATGCGTGAGGCAATGTTCATCTATACATGATTTCAGAACATTTATTTATTATGTGAAATAACTGAAGGTGCCATAATCTCGATATTAATTAGTCCATAAAAACTCATTTAAGAGTGCCTCTAAATTATCACAAAATTTTATTACAATATTGCAAAAGAAATTTTTAGTTAAGACCTTTGTGTTCTAAAATTCACTTATAAAATGACGTTAGACTTCAGTAAAGTTGATTGTACAAACAAAATTAAAGCAAACGCAAAGACAGAGGAGGAGTTTTATTTATTGTATGCTTCGGCACTTTCATTATTTAAGAAAATATCAGGACAATCAATCAAGGTATTTGCGTATTTGCTGTTGCACTATCGGCCCGGAACAATTATTGGAATTAACAAAAAAGTTAAAGAATCAATGATAGACTTCTTAGAGAAAGGCTCTGTTGGTTCAATTAGTAATAGCCTTATGGAACTATGTGACAACGACTTATTGCTTCGCATAGAAAATGCAAGAGGTGCATATAAGATAAACCCAACACACGCATGGAAAGGCTCAACAATGGACAGAAAGAAATGTTTAAAGACAATAATTGAAATTGATTATGTATCCGCAAACTCAGAAAACTAATCTTTTAAAACAATTGAATGAAATAATCTACAACCCCTCTATCACCAATAAAGGTATTTTCATACAATTTAAAACACTGCTTACACGTAATCGCTGGCTTACACCAAAACAACAATCTATTGTTGTTACAACATACCGTCATATAAAAAAGTTACCTGTGATAATATGTGATACTATTGGGCATTGTGAAAAGGGGTGTGGTGGTGTTATGACTTGGGGTGTTGTATGCAAGAAAGGAGATGAAATATTATTTGAGATTTCTGATAGATGTTCAGCCCATCCACTTAACGACTTCAATACTGCTTGTTACTATGCTTTAACCGATTCACTGGTTAAGCTACACCAAATTGGACTAACAAAGAAACAAGTTGTGTTAACGACTAATAGTTATGACTTAGCGGAAGAAATGAACAATAAATGGCGCATCTTACAAAATAGTAAGCATGAACAAAAAGAGGGATGCAAAAAATTTTTGGGAGAATTTGAAAACCTGAAGCTATATTTCACAAGCAAACAATATAATCACAATATTAATCAGCTTATAAAAAACCAATTAAGATATTCTTATCTAAGCGCAGCATAAGTTCGGGCAACCCATGCCTATATATTGTTACGGCAAGTAGCTCCATTTACAAAAGCCAGTCATTGCTCTTTTGCAGTTCTTTCTTATGCGTGTGTGTCAGGGGTACGCCTAAAACCCCTTAAAACAATCCTTTTTATTCAGCACGTTATTTAGGACATATAAGCAAGAATATAGCATACTCGAAAATGATCGATATATATGAGAGGATATACGCACCCTTACCTCGCCCCCGTAACAATTGCTTGCCCGACCACACCCCCACCTCATAAATCAGCAAAGAATCTCAAATGAAAATTTGAACGCCAAGAATCGAATAAAAACAGCGTTAGGATTCATTTTAGAATATGGTCAGGAATTATTTGGGCCGAAAAATTTCTGAACTTGCGCTATTAAGTTGTAAGATTGATTTTTATCTTTGATTTGATATTAGGAGAAACGAGGCATAGTGAACCAGTAGGTGAACTGATTTATTTTCAGGGATAATAGAAGTTGATTTTTAATTAATTATAGGGCAGGTTAGTCTCCCGTCCGGTCCGCTTAATGAAGGATCACGTAACTGTGATCCTTTTTTGATTTTACATGACTTTACATTCAAGGGGTTGACTTTCAGTTTTATGTAACAACAGCGCCTGATTACGCTTGCTATCTTTAATACAGCTTAACACTTTATCACCGCGACCCGAACCGCGGCTCTCATCATGCAATACCGATTGACAGATGAATTTCATTAGCGTTGTCTTTCCCGCTCCAGGTTGGCCTAATACTGCTACGTGAGATGTTGTGTTAGTGAAAATCTGCTTTGACGGAATTTTCTTTTGTGTTTCAGAATCATCTAAAGTGTTTTTGATTGGCATTAGAAGTATTTCTAAATCCACAAATACACGCATTGTTAGTTTTGCGTTAGGCAAATCTTTGAAGTTTATCTCAGAAGACCAGTTAACTACCTGCTTAATATGGTCTGACACAGCCCCTTCAACTTCTAAAGCAGTCGTATCTATTTTTAGTTGCCTTTCCTTTAAATATTTTGCAGCCGATTTAATTCCTCTATCGAGGGCCATTTTGAGCAAGATGTCACTTACCATACGTATATTATTTCACATATAAAAACTGTACTTTAATTCCATTTCATCTCCCTCTTCCAAATACTTTAAAATATCGCCTACTTTTCTTGCACACTCAATAGTTATTGGATTTCTCCTGTCAAATTGCGTATTGTTCCAATTCATTTTAGTAAGTGAAATTATTTCATCACAAATAACGTTCGGAGATTCGTCATAATCGTACAATCGCACTTCTATGGGCGAGGGGATATACAAACCTGTATATGTTTCAAAATACGGGACTGAACCCCTTGTATAAAGTAAATGGTGCTTGTCGGTAAAACCCATATGCGTACCCCTCAAAGGCGGATATGCGTACTCCCTATAAAGTCGGAAGGGGGAATCTAAAACCGTAACCAAGTCCACTTGACTTATGTGGTATTCCTTTGCGGCAGCTTTGAAGCCGTCTCGTTCAGCTTCATTGAAATTGGATGTTTTGTGTAGAACTAAGCGAGTTGGAGTTTGTTTGACGGCTTCCAGGTATTCCTTTAAAGATAAGAATAATAGGTTGTAGGCTTGCTTTTCCCCTAAGTGAGGCGTCCTGTCATTTTTGGGAATGACAATTTCTTCTCCTCTCAGAATCACACCTTTTCCAAGCTCATTAAAAATTTGAGCAATACTGGTTTGAGTTGTCTTTTTATCTCTGCTTTTATAAAAACTTACCCCGGCATAGCAAGTTGATTCTGACATGTCCTTTCTGATCAAAGCCCAAGGTGTCCCTCCGGCCTTATAATATAAAGCGGTAAAAAAATTCCATGCAATTGTCGCAGGATCTTGCATTTCCGCGGATGGGTTTAATATCCTGTCACGAACAATCTGGATAGGAATTTTAAACTGCATCGCCTTTGCTTTAATATATCTCCGAAAGTTTCGTTCGTTCTCGTTCATCTCTTCATCGTCGTCTTCTTTTGGGGTTATTAATTCCTCATCTGTCTCAGGAGCAAGTCTTGCTTCAACAATATGTTTCATCAGGTCTTCATGCAGTATTACGAGAATTACATCTGGCTTCTTATTCTTTGCCAGGTATTTTATTTCATTTAAATAAAGCCCTGCCACTTCCTTGATCGTAGCATCAAGGTCAATGTCTTTTTTGTGTATATCCTCAAAATCGGAGTTGTTTAATTTCCGCAGATAGGTATCATCATATTTAATTTCGCTTTTGAAACCGACATTTTTATTGAAACCCGGAAATGCTGGAAATAAATTAAAGTTTTGTCGCTTGCCTTTTTTCGCAGGTTTGGCCGCAACTTCCAATTTACAGTTCTCTAACCATTGGGTAATCTTTTCAATACTTTCGCTTTTGCCAATTAGCCCCAAAACAATTTTCTCTGGCCGAACATTTTCAATGTCGAAAGGCTGGTACTCCCTAATCCCTGCTTTTGGACATAAGTGCTGGTTTAGACCAAACTGTAATGATGGCTCCTCAATGTATCGTAACTGCATTACTCAAAAAGATTTTTATTAAGTTCCTTGTCCTCCATCAACTCCGCTTCTCTTTCATTGGTTGGTGCAAACTCTTTAGGCGGCAACCATTTATCATCTTCCAAACGTGGAATAAAATTGAAAGGTAGATGCTGATTGATGGACAGATATGGATATTTGTTCTGCTCGGTGAACATATCATAATATGAAAGATGATAGCCAAAAAAGCGATACTGATAATAAACAGAGGCATTTGCTTCCTGTCTTTTCAAACCTTTCAAATAAGGTTCTTCAAATCGGCTTGGATATTGGCCACCTGGATTTGTAAAACTCCATGTTGGATTTATAATCAAAAACCATTCATTCCCAAAATTCACAAAGGATGGTTTAAACGCCATGCTACGGTAACAGATCACGTGACTGTTACCTTCCTTATCTTTCTTACTCATCATCTCAAAAATGACGGTCTTTGTTGAATCCTTTTTGCCTTTCCATTTGACCTGTTTGATATTTGGAACTTCCTTGTGATTGCGGAACCTAAGAATTCCTTTCTTATTTACCCATTGTAGTTCCTTCCCTTTACAGAACTCAATTAAAGTTTGTCTGAGCAGATGTTTGAAGTTATTTAGATAGGCTTGGTTGGTTGAGCAGTAATCCTCAACATCAATAGCTGTTGCAGTTCCCTGATCAATTATCCTTGTCAAAGGCTCCCTATTGTCGTACAAATCCCTGAAAGTAATTATTTTGTTTTCACGTAAAATAAAGTCTTCGGTATAAATTTTCCGTTGACGTAACTCATCAAATACTAACTCACCTTGCTTGAATCGTTTCTTCTGCCTTCTTCCTTTTTCGATTCTCCACTGATTGATTCGAGCCTTTATTACATCGCTATCAATTTTTATATCAGCAACATAAAGTTTTTCAGGAAAGGAAATTGGCAAGATGTTTAAGTACAACTTTTCAGGTTCGTTTTTTAAATATCCTGATTGAAATTTCTTTTTCCGCTGTTCTATCTGTGTGTCTGAAAACTCGTGCTCACATAACCTCGCCAAAAGTTCAAGTTTTTCGAGCGATTGAATATAAGTTACGCGCTGCATTACGTCACTATAATCTATTACGTGGTCTTTCGCAATAAATGAAAATTCTTTTGGTATATGTTCCTTCAGGGCAGATTCTGAATAAGAGTTTTGCTTCTCAGTTAAAATATAGATGTAAAGGGTGTCAAATTTTTGGTGAAAATTGTTCACATCAAAGCGGTCCAGCGTATCCTTAACTTTATCAATTGTTGCAGTAGCAGTTACTTGAAATGCAATTCTGTTATTTTCGTCTATTAAATCTACCGAAGGGTGGTTCTTACTTCCATGAGCATTTGCGTTTCTAAGCTCAATATCAAACACTATATTTAAAATGGGGATGAGCGCATTCTCAGCATGTATGTTTATGTCGTACATACCGCCGGCATTGTAGGTTTTAACCTCCTGTACAAATCTTGTTAGATACAAGGCTATTTTATCAATATAATCCTTACGCTTCATCTTTAGTTCGTTTAATATTCCATGCCGCCACAAAAAGAGTTTTACATATACGGAAACCGTTTAAAGCATTCAAAACATAGCGCCTTATCCATAGTTGTTGTTTCAAATTCACCACAGCAATGGCAGACATTTTCTTCGTAACCTGGATTTTTAAATTGTGCCCAAACTGCGAAGCAGTCCGCGCAATAAGGTCGGCTCGGATCATAACTAATCCTTGTTTCACATCTGATACAGTAACCCAGCTTAGGAGGCTCAGTACTCCTATTAGTTGTTTGGTTACTCGATTTTTGATTATAATAAGTTCGCTCCGTTTTCCGCAAAGGAGTTATTTCAGAGGATTGGATAATGGAAAACGTTTCGTTAGTGGCCTTCTCATACAGTTGCTTATCATTTACTGCATCAATCAAAACGCCCATTTCTCTGTTATTCTTTTCCGAGAACTCGTACATATTCATAGAGGTAATGACCATTTTATATTCGTTAAAATAGCATTTAGCATGAAGGTTCTGGAAATAATACAGCTCAACGTTCTTTAATTCAGCGAGTGAATTTTTCTCATTCGGTTTTAAATCGTCTTTGCCATAGATTATTTTGATTTTTACTCCTTTGCTTGAAGCATCTTTTAACCGTTCAAATAAAGTTTTAGAGAGCTGCAAGAAAGGTGATACCAGGAATAATTTTGACTTGGCATCAATAATGATGTTTTCAATCTGATAAGAAATTCCATTTGTGGTTAAAAATTCAGCCATAGGGTATTATTTACTTTTGACGGTTGATTTTTTTCGTTTTCTCTTTCACAAATAATCCAGCCGTATATTTATCATACAGCTCAAACAAAAACTCAATCCTTTTTGTCTCACTTTGAAATGGCTGGCTTCTATAACATACATCCACGGCCTTATCCAATACCTGGTGCGCCATAACCAAAACAGGAGGCATAGTATTGGGGTCATACAAGTCAGCAAGAGAACTATTAGGGAATTGCTCTCTTGCATCCAGTACCCCCTGTGCTGCGTCTTCCACTGCTTTTATTTGCTTCTCTGTGGGTGTTTCAGGCCAGGGAAAGTTGTTATAGACAATATCTTTTGAATAACGATAACGGCTTTCCAATCTTCCGCAAGTGTACTTTGTCCAAGTCATATGCATTAAAGAAGTTAATACGCCGAAGTGGTACATGGTAGCATTGGGCACAATTTTTACAAGATTGCTGGCAAGTGTTTGGGGTTCTTCAAACCCTATCGGGATAAACTTTCGTCTTTCAGAAGAAACTTCAGGTATGATCAGATAATTCGAAGTTGGAATATTCTCCACATGAAACCTTGTCGGAGTGTCTGCCAATTTTCTGGTCGAAGGGCTTTTGCTTTTCAACCGGAATGCTTTTACGGCTTCTATTCTTTTCAGAACTTCAGGCATTTGTTTAAGCTCCGTGGGCGAAACATCTTTTAAGAGCAGAAACCATCGATTGTAACCATTTATAAATTCATCTGACCCTAACCATTTCCTAAATAGTTTTTCTGACTTCGGTTCTTTTTTTATAAAATCGTTTTTTTCTTCCTCGCTAAAAAGATAGTTGCCATCGTCAATCGGCTTATTTCCGATTCCTATTTGCGGTACGTTACAGATTGGCATTGACCTGCTTTGTAGAAAATTATCTTTCCCCTCAACTAAATAAGGATTAATATTCGGCACTCTTACTTCATCAGGGTCACCATTAATGTCATTGTATTCAAAAATCTTTTTTTCATTTATGTCAAAAATTGAAAACCCGATAATTACCACGTGAACTCCTGCAACTCCCTTTGCCTCATTTTTCCATTTGAAAGTTCTGTGCGCAAAGTGGATTTTGATTTTATATTTATTGAATAATTCACCCCACAAAATTCCAACCTGTTCTCCTTGTGAAATTGAACTTGTAGAAACAAAAGCAACTTTTGTGTTTTGCGATGTTTGAATGTATTTAGCAGCCTTCAAATACCACCCCGAAACGTAGTCAAGTACTCCTGCATTTCTAACTCCGGTAAATAGTTCTTGGATTTCATTTCTTTGGTTTTCATTCAGAAATTTGGAGCCGACAAATGGTGGATTTCCTAAAATAAAGTCATAGCGAAGCCCATTTGGCAATAAACTTTGCCAATCCACCCTAAGCGCATTCCCGTGAACAATTGTTGCGCTTTTCTTTAACGGTATTCTTTTGAAGTATTCCCCGAAACTATTGCTGGCAACCTCGTTCATTTGATGGTCTATCAACCACATGGCAACTTGCGCGACCTGCCCTGGAAATTCTTCATACTCAATGCCGTAAAACTGGTCAACATCAACAAGAAAGTAGTCATTTACGCTTGTAATCTGCTGACCCTTCAGCAAGGCTTTTACGATTTTAAGTTCAAGCAATCGCAATTCCCGATATGCAATGATCAAGAAGTTCCCACATCCGCAAGCAGGGTCTAAGAAACGTAATTGGCTTATTTTGTTGTGAAGTTTTTTGAGTTTGTTCTTATCGTTTTTTACGGATTCAAATTCCTTTTCGAGATCATCCAAAAAAAGAGGTTTGATGAGTTTTAGAATATTCTTTTCACTTGTGTAGTGTGCTCCGATCTCCCTGCGCTTGTTTTTACCATCTTCCTCCATTACGGTTTGGAACATTGAGCCGAAGATAGCCGGAGAAATTTCGCCCCAATCCAGCTTACAACACTCCAAAATTATCTGTCTCATTCCGCTGTCGAAATATGCAGATTGGAGTCTTTCCTCGAACAGCTTGCCGTTTACATAAGGGAAGGCTTTGAGGTCTTCGTCAAGGTGCTTTTGCCTTTTATCCTCCGGCTTATTCAGAACATCGAAGATGGCATCCATGTGCATACCAAAATCACTGCCATCTTCTTTGGTCTTTAGCTCGATATAGTCATTAAAGATGCCACTCTCGAAAATATTGGTATCATCGGCAAAGAGGCAAAAGAGCAATCGTACCAAAAGAACTTCCAGGTCATGACCTGAATAGCCGTTGTCCCGCAACTTGTCGTGCAGCTTTCCCATCAAAACGGCTGCATCCGCGTTTACAGGATCTTGTTCCTTGTAAACCTTCTTTTCGTACCCGGCAATAAAACTTAGCGGGTCTATGTAGTCTACCAGCTTTTGAATGGGAAAATCAATCTTGGAATTGTGTTCCAGATCGTATAGGCGAAAATTAGAGAAATCAGAAACAAGGATGTACTTCGGCAACTCCTTATCAACTATACCAGGAAAATAGTCCATAACCTGGCCATAGGCTTTATCCAGGCTCTTCCCTTTGCTCTTATGTTCGACAATTAGTTTTCCGGGCCAGAACAGATCAATAAACCCATCTTTGTTATTCAGCTTTTTTACATGATATTCAAAACTGGCAAGCCTGCGCCTCCGGACATCAAAGACCATAAAAAACTCATCCCAAAAAGATTTGGCTTCAGCGTCTTCATTGGTCTCATTTTCCCACTCTTTTGTGAAGGATATAGCTCTGGCTCTTATTTCGTTTTTGCTTATCGGCATATTAGAGTTAGTTAAGGGCGGAACGGCGACAATTTACTAAAATCGTTAGTTTATTTTAGTGATTTGATTAATGTAAATCCCGCCAAATGCCAACTTTATACCCACATCTGTGAATAACTACCCGTTCAATGATGCAATACGTCTATTTTGCCAGTGAGCTTCCCATAACCGGAGTTGTTCGTAAACAGTAAAAACTTTTTGTCGCTTCAGGATTAGCTCTCTTTATTTCTTTTTTCCTTCCGCTCATTTTTCAATCTTGCGACTTCCATCTCAATAATACCTTTCACATCATGCTTAACCTGGAAATAATTATCCATGATTTCCTGGTGGCTTACCTGCCTGAAAACAGGTATTTTCTTATAGTCGGCTTCTTCTTCTTTTAGTTTTTCCACGTCATTAATGATCTCGCAGTGGAAGGTCTTCAGCTTGATCTTTTCTTGGGGGTCGTCGGCCACCATCCCCACAAATTCGCCGGATGAAAGACCCGCAATTTTTGAGGGTGGAATGGCATAGTCAAGCTGCCCGGATTTGCTAACAGAGGTGTCTGTGCGGTTAATCGAGACACTTTCCTTAACCTGCATGATCTTACCAAAGCGTTCTGAAAGGTTCTTAGCCGTTTCCCCGGTCACTTGTCCAGAGATGATGTTTCCCACTATATTCATGATGACAGCCGCTTGGTCGGCCCCGTAATCCTTTTTAAGTTGGCTGAAGTCCTGCAGGCCAAGACAAGTGGCCACTCGGTTGCTGCGGGCGGTGGCGATCAGGCTGTCTATGTCGTTAAAATAAACCGTCGGGAACTCGTCAAATACCAGGCTGCATTTCTGCTGGTTTTTCTTATTGACCAGCTTTATCAGGCGGGTCACGTACAGGGACAGGACAGCACCGTAAATCTGGATTTTCTGAGGGTTGTTTGCCAGGCAGAGGATCTTCGGGTCCGCTGGGTTATTTATGTCGAGGGTGAAGTCGTTTGCGGACAATACCCAATAAAGTTGCGGGGACGACAGCCGGGCCATCCCAATCTTGGCGCTGGCCACCTGGCCTTCCAGCTGCTCCATTGCATCGTTTTGATAAGCGGATATAAAGGGGTTGATCAATACCTCTATTTCAGGTTCAGACTTCAGCACCGGAAATAACTCTTTATAGTCCTCCTGCATTAGCTCAATGGCATGCGGCAACGTGCAAAATTTCCCATTTTGATGTTTCTTCAAATACCAAATTACCGCCGTCAAAAAATTAATTGGCGATTCAACGAAAAAATCACCCTGCTTCTTTATCCATTCCCTATTAAGCCCTAACAAAATCGTTCTTGATGCCTCCGTCGCGTCGGTAATATCAAACATGGTCGAAGCATCGAGCGGATTGCACCTATGGCTGCGGGAAAGATCATCGAAATTGATCAAGCAAAAGGAAGGCTTGACTTTGTACGCCTCCTGATTTTTTAAAAGGGAATTATAGACTATTCGGCTCAGATCATCGTACTTAAAGTCATACACCAACATTGTGAATCCTTTGCGGATATGTTGCTTAATGACATGTTGAATAATGAACCACGATTTGCCGGCACCTGGACTGCCGCAAACAAGCAACGACCTGAAAGGGTTAATAATATTGATCCAGCTTTTTCGGATTTTCCCTCTTAGATTATACCGCGCCGGAAGATTTATTGAAAATTCATTCTCCAACAGTCTTTCTTCCTGCGGAAAGGTCTCATTCAATTCATTAAATACATCCTTGTGAAAATGTAGTTGGATGTAGCGGGAAAGTAAAGTGCCGCCACTCAGGATCAACAAAAAACCCAACCCTGTAGCCGCCATATAGATCCCCGCTACAACCTGAACTTCTTCTTCTATGCGCAGCAAATAAAAACTAAGAAAATAAAACAGCAATCCTACAACGAGATATAAGATGATCGACTGCTTATTGATCTTTTCCGATTTTTTCCCTTTTGCCCCTAACAAGGAAACAATGAGCAAAGCCAATGCGATTAGTTTTGAATAAACCGGTTCTTCAAACAAGCCGGTTTTACTGATGTTCGTCAAAAAACGATCTCCGATTTCTGCCGTTAGTTCCCAATAAGCAAATGCTGCGTAGCAATAGAAATAAAAATGTAGTAATAGAATTACAATAGAAGAGAGCCTTGTGAAGTCCAGTATCTTCCTTAGCCCCATTTCATTCTCACCTGTACTTGCACTCATACAAAACGTTTTTTAAGTTATAACCTCGGTTTTCTTTTTCGTTTTTTTCTTTTCTTCTTTCTTAATTCATAAGGAACATTGCCGCCCCCTTTTTCAGCCTGCATAAGATCTTCCAAGAGATCCTTAATACCAGCTCCTTTGTGTTCCTGGACAGGGTTCTCAAAGTCAGTTTCTATCGTCTTTTCTTTTTGAATTTTAATGTCAGCAGTCTTCTCCGAAAGGGTTATTTCTTCAGTGGCCGAAACTTGTGTTACTGTATTCTGCTTTGCTGATATTATTCGTTGTTGGATAGCGGCCGCCGAATAAGAGTCTCCCACATCGCTTCCTTTAAAAACAGATTTGGAACTATGGTCAACAAAAGTGATCCCGTATATTAAGCCAGTATCATTTTGACGTAATACAGTATCCACTCCAATCTTGCGGAGTTCCCGAATAAATTCCTGTAATGAGGCTGCTTTTTCTAAGGCAATGTTTAGCTTATCTCGTAGTGGCAGACGTGCTGATTTTCTTTTTGTTTTATTATCCAAGAATCTTTTTTCCAACTCAGCAAGTGTTGGTTTGCTATAAATGCTGCTTGCTTTTATCGGTACACCCACTTTATTACCTTCTGCATCCAATACCCGGTAGACAATAGAAATTTCCTTTAACCGGTATGCGGTCTGATGTGGCACGCTGCTGCCACATCAGACCGCTCCGCAGGTACATGATGCGATCGTAATCGTAAATATTGCCGTCTTTCGCAATTTCATCGGCGGCGGCGCAGCCGTTCTCAGTTATGTATATCTCCTTTGGCTTCCAGAGCTCGTGTAATAACCGTGGCGACCAATACTGCGATTCGGGAACCAGGCGGTGCCAGTCGGAAAACATTTTCGGATGCGAAACGCTGAACGGCACTTCCTCGTAACCGGGCGGCTGATCAGATGCCCTGACTGCGAGCGCCGGGATATATACGTTAATGCCAACAAAGTCGACCGGCGCCGAAATGATCTTCATTTCAGCGTCGGTAAATTTCGGCGCGTTCTTGCCTGCCTGCTGCAGGTACGCCTCGTCGTAGTGACCTTCCAGCATGGGACCCAGAAAGTACACGTTCATTGCGCGCGTTGCTGCTACTGCCGCCTTTATGTGCTCTGGTGAATCAATAATGGGAACTGCATGCGGCATGTTTTCCGCAGGGCCCACTTTGGTGCCTTGCCGCGCCATAGCGCGAATTGCCTGTACGGCATAGCCATGACCAAGAATCGCGTGGTGCCGTACCTGGTTTAGAGGGCCATCCTCGAGCAATATGCCGGGGGCGCTCATAAGGCGGACAGTCTTGCCCTGTACGTGAAGTTCTACACCGCGGTACGCCGTCTCCGTCACCTGTTTAAACTCGTTTATAGTGAAGAAGTGATTCACGCGGTCGCTCAAGGTCTTTGCTAGTAGTCCGCAGTACTCGCCAAAAGCTTTTGCGGTCTCCGGTGACTGCCAACCTCCATATTTATCCTCGAGAGCCTGAGGAAGATCCCAGTGATAAAGAGTCGCGAACGGCTCAATACCGGCTGCTTTCAGTTCGTCCACCAGCCGGCTGTAGAAGTCGAGACCTTTCTGGTTAGGCTGGCCGGTGCCTTCCGGGAATATTCGCGGCCATGAAATAGAGAATCGGTAAGCATTCACGCCAAGGCTTTTCATCAACGCTACATCTTCCTTATAGCGATGGTAGTGATCGTTGGCAATATCTCCGGTGTCACCATTCTTGATCTTTCCCGGCGTATGCGCATAGGTGTCCCAGATAGACTGTCCCTTGCCGTCTTCGTTCCAGGCGCCCTCAATCTGGTACGCCGAGGTAGCCACACCCCAGTGGTACCCGTCGGGAAATGACCGGCCGCCACCAGGGCGCTCGCTGGCAATTTTATCCGGTGCATTTGTTTCGGCCGAATTGCAACCTATTATCGAAGCCGCCGGAATGGCTGCACCTGTAAGACCGGTTAGTCTTGCAAATTCGCGGCGGGTAATTTTTTTTTTGACATAGTATTTGGTTTTAAGGTTATTTCGATCTTGTTTTCAGAAAAAACAAGCTGAGCGCAATGAGAAATACTCCCGCGGGAACTATTAACGATGGCAGGTCGTATGTGCCACCACCAATCTTTGTCTCTACGAGACTTGCGAGCCAGCTTACCACAAGCGTAGTTAATATCGCTTCCCACAAAATGATTTTTAGCTGGGTAAAATTTTTTACCCGCAGCCATTCGGGTAAACTGACAGGCAAGGCAGCGTCCCTATCATAGAAGAGAACAAATAATCCGAGTGCCATCACAAAGAATACAATGGCCACGAGAAAGGCATCCACCGCGTGCAATAAGCCAATGGCCATTAAGGCTGTGGTGTGACCGCCCCCTTCTGCCAGGTGAACAAAAACCATTACGAAGTCATATACTCCCAGGCCGGTCAATACTATACCTGCAGCAAAAATCAGCCATGCAATAACGGCAATGAATATCCTGAGTATTCCGGTAATTGCTTTCATATTGTTTTCAGTCTACATGACCATATTATTTGCCGTCATCTCTTTGTACAAACGGGCACTTGCTTTTGGTTTTCGTTCCTGCGTTTTAAAATCAACGTACACAAGACCAAAGCGATTGCCGAAACCGGCAGTCCATTCCAGGTTGTCCATCGCGCTCCAGTAGAAGTAGCCCTTTACCGGCACGCCGTCGGCAGACGCGCGCTGCAGTTGGGTGAGGTGTGCGCGAACAAACATGATTCTGTCAGTGTCGTATATATTACCATCGTCGGCAATCTGCTCATCGCCGGCGCAACCATTTTCAGTAATAAAGATTTCCTTGGCGCCCCAGAGCGACTGCACAAACTTCGGCGCCCAGTACAGGCATTCAGGACTTATGGGGAAATTGTTGATGGCAGCCTTTGCATGGCCCTTCGCAAAGGGTACCACCCGCCATCCCGGAGCCTGGTCTGAAGCCACCACGTAAAACATGGGGCAATAAACGTTAATGCCTACAAAATCGAGTGGTGAGCCGATGATTTTCAAATCCTCATCAGTGAACTTTGGTGCGTCAGCACCAGCATCTTCCAGGTATTTGTCGGTGTATTTGCCTTCGAGCATAACCGTTAGGAACGGCGCGTTGCTTTCGCGCGTCGCTGCCTCCGCAGCTTTAACATGTTCGGCTCTCTCAATCAGTGGCACGGCAGTCTCGATATTTTCCGCTGGTCCCACTTTAGTGCCTGCCCTCCCGTTTGCCCGGATGGCTTGCACTGCCAGTCCATGAGCGAGCACCGCATGATGTCTTACCTGGTTGACCTCACCCGGCGGTAGCGTCAGCCCGGGAGCGAGATGAACCGTCCTCATGCCGGTGGGAGTTCCGGGTGAAGGCACCTGGAATCCCTTATAGCCAGCCTCAGTGAATGAACGGAATTCGTTGATGGTGAAAAAATGCTTTACGCGGTCGGAGAGTTTCTCAGCTACATAACCTGCATAATCGCCAAACGCTTTGGCTGTGTCGCGCGATTGCCAGCCTTTGTACTTGTCTTGCAGTGCCTGCGGCAAATCCCAGTGATAGAGTGTCGCGAAAGGCTCTATGCCGGCTGACTTCAGTTCATCTACGAGCCGGTTGTAGAAGTCAATGCCTTTTTGATTCGGCTTACCGGTACCTCCGGGAAAGATGCGCGGCCAGCAGATGGAGAAGCGATATGCGTTGGCTCCCATCTCGTTTTTCATCAGCGCAACGTCTTCCTTATAGCGATGGTATTGATCGTTGGCTATGTCGCCGGTGTCACCGTTTTTTATCTTGCCCGGTGTATGGGCAAATGTATCCCAGATGGAAGGACCCTTACCATCTTCATTCCATGCCCCCTCGATCTGGTAAGCCGAAGTGGCGACGCCCCAGTAAAATCCTTCGGAAAAGGTGCGCGACTCACCTGGATGTGCACCAGCCGCCTTTTCGCCCGTACTCGTTCCATTTTTTGTATCGTTAGCATTGCAGGCAATTAAGGAAGAGACAGGTATGGCGGCGCCAGAGATTCCGGCAAGTTTTACAAACCGTCGGCGATTTAATTGATTTTTTGACATGGTGTTAGGTTTTAATTCATATGACAGGCCATTTGAGAAGTGACCATCCAGGAAATGCAAATGCATTAGTGGTGCGCACTTGAAAAAGTCCGGATTTAGTAAGGCTGCCACCGGTGGCGTTGCTATCGGGTGGCATGTTCAGACAGCCAAGTTTACCAATGGCTGAGTTAAAAAGAAAAAAACAAGTACGGGTTAGTTGGTGTCAGATAGGGATAACCTGATATTGTATTCTGGCGAAGAAATAAGTCCGCTTGGTAAAGTTGAGGCCTTTTTTAGCATGGAAGCTGAAATAAATATACTAAATTCTGTAATTCCTCACATCAAAAGCAGTAGGAAAACGCCTGCCATCATGAAGACAGAAAACAAACGGCTACCCTCACGGGTAGCCGTTTTTCATCCAACGTAACCAAATCCAATGCATCTCTACCTAACAACCAAAGTCATCGATTTTTCTCCCAAAACCAATACATATACCCCTTTCAACATTTTCGAAATATCAACACTATTAGTTCCCTCATTTACCTGCACCTTTTTTACCAACACACCTGCGGTATTGAAAACCTGCAGGGTGCCGGCTTGTTGTGCTATCACCTGCACCGTGCCACCTGTTGCCGGGTTGGGATATACCTGGAAACTATATCCACTTGTCCACAGAAGAGAAACAGTCTTGCTCACAATTCGTTTGCCATCAATATCATGCTGCACAATGTGGTAATAGTTTTTTCCTACAACAGGATTGGCATGCAGGAATTCATAGTCAACTTTTGCATCAACATTGCCTTTGGCCGCCACGGTGCCCACAGTTGTCCACTCACTGCCATTTGAGCTGTGCTGTACATGGTATAGCGCCGCATTCACTTCAGACAGCGTTGACCACTTTACCAAGGCGCCTGCCTGCTGCCTGTTTACGCTTACATTGCCCCAGCTAACTGGCAGTGCAGTAGCATAATCAACCACCACAAAGGGAGAAAATGTGCCGGTATAACCATGAAAAGCAACCGAATTACCTCTTCGAGAGAGGTTGTTGTAGTATTTCTCCCACGCGGAACCATTATGGTGCATTACCACGGGTTGAAGGAAAGGAGCAATTACTTCATCATCTGCCCAGTTGAATACAAAATCAACGCCGCTGCCGCTGTTGGCGGAGTTCTTGCTGATGTCCCAGGTGCGCCATACGCCGGTCACGTTCTTTGTTGCTCCACTGTAGCCATTTTCATATACGCCTACGAAAGTTCTTACGGAAAATACGTCGCCAGAGCCGGTGTTGTTGGTGATAGTCACGGGCGCATAACCGGTCACACCTACGGGAAAGGTAAAGCTCTCACCCGGCGCCAATGTCTTGATCACTTTTCCCGTACTATTGGTGCGTACATTGTTCTCAACGCCGGCATTCATAATATTGCCGACGGTGAGATTATAGTTGCCGAGTATGAGCCTGGTAGCATTGCTGCCACCACCAAATATTACGTTCGACAATTGAACATTGCGGTCCAATATGGGGTTGTTGGCGGCATTGTTCCTGATATAAATGGCCTCGCCAGATGCGGGTACACCCGTGGGCAACCAGTTAAAGGCATTACCCCAATCGGTGGACCAGCTTCCCACCCATTCTTTACAGTTGGCAGAATAAGGCTCTCCATCCCAGGTAAGGCGCGGGTAGCCGAGATTCTCAGTAAACTCTATTTTCCAATAGTCGTTGGTTCCATTGGTGGTTTCGCAAAGAAAATCCCAGCCTTCATCCATAAAGTTTTTTCCTATGGTAAACCAGGCTGGGGTATGCGGGGTAGCGCCGGTTCCCATATTGCCATTGTAGGTCACCACGTTATCGTACAGGCATTTCACCTGCACAATTCCCGCATCGCCGCTGATGGCTCCTATATTCCTGGGACTATTCGTGGCTTCTATTTCTACGTCGCTGGCCACGTAACAATATTCAATAGTGGCGGCGCCACTTCCTTTTAAGCCGGCGATACCACCTGCATTGTTGTAAGCGGAAACAAGCGACGACGACAAAGCTTTGTCCTTGATATAACAATTGCTCACCAGTGCGCCTGCGTCCACCAGCCCTGCCATGGCACCAGCGCCCAGGTTGATGGCTGTGATTCTGCCGTGTATGAAGCAGGCACGAATGGTGCCACCCACCAGCGAACCGGCGATACCACCTACATAATTACGACCGCTGGTATGCGTCCATGCATAACATTGCTGGATGGTGCCGGTAGATGAGCCTACCAAACCGCCCACGTGATCGCCGATTGAACTAACAGCGCTGTTGGTAGCCTGGCAATTGAATATGGTACCTCCTATTCGACCTGCCAGCGTGCCCACGTACGTATTGGCATAGGTAGCTGTGCTAACAATTTTTGCTTCGTTGATCCTGATATTCTTCAGCGAACCCGACTGCAGGTAACCAAATAGTCCGAGCAAGGTGTCGCCGCTGGTGATCTTTAAACTGTCGATCTTGTAGTTTTGTCCATCGTAATGCAAAATGGCGGGCGTGGTGGCATTACCGATAGGCGAAAAATTTTCCACCGATTTCAGGTCGATATCAGCCACCTGGATAAAATATTTTCCGGCACTCCAAAGATCGGTACGGCCCGACAGCCACACCAGGTCGGAAGCAGAACCGATTTGATAAGGATCCGGCAATGTGCCGGAACCGGCAGGTTGGG